>Ga0209384_1000558_pt1 | contig 23027 bp, 22 predicted proteins | sample CoawatmetaG05DNA_FD_187511 | JGI IMG/M metagenome (GOLD analysis project Ga0209384, IMG submission 187511) | Marine microbial communities from the West Antarctic Peninsula - Coastal water metaG058-DNA (SPAdes) (version 2) | ecosystem: Environmental > Aquatic > Marine > Coastal ... | reverse complement strand
GCGCTAAAATTGCAAAAAATGTAGTTATTGAACCATTCACAACAATAGATGGCAATGTTACTATTGGACAAGGAACATGGATAGGTCCAAATGTAACCATTATGGATGGCGCTAGAATTGGAAAAAATTGCAGTATATTTCCAGGCTCTGTAATTGCTGCTACTCCACAAGATTTAAAATATAATGGAGAAGAAACAACTGTAGAAATTGGAGATAATGTTACCATCAGAGAATGTGTTACCATTAACAGAGGAACTACTGACAGAATGAAGACTGTTATTGGTAATAATTGTTTAATAATGGCTTACTGTCACGTAGCCCATGATTGCATAGTAGGAGATAATTGTATATTTTCAAATAATTCAACTCTTGCAGGTCATGTCACAGTAGGGGATTATGTTATTATTTCAGGAATGGCAGCAGTTCATCAATTTTGTTCTATTGGTGACCATGCTTTTGTTACTGGTGGATCATTAGTTAGAAAAGATGTCCCTCCTTATGTAAAAGCGGCTAGAGAACCACTTTCTTATGTTGGAATAAACTCTGTTGGTTTGAGAAGAAGAGGTTTTGATTCAAAAAAAATATCTGAAATACAGAATATATACAGGTATCTATATCAAAAGAATTATAATAACTCTCAAGCAAGCCAGATTATAGAAGCTGAGATGGAAGCTTCACCAGAGAGGGATAAGATTTTACAATTTATAAAAAATTCACATAGAGGTATAATGAAAGGTTACTTCAAATAAAATTTAAATATGGCAAATACTAGTGATATAAGAAACGGATTATGCATAAATTATAACCATGATGTTTATAAAGTTATAGAGTTTTTGCATGTTAAACCAGGGAAAGGACCTGCTTTTGTTAGAACAAAATTAAAGAGTGTAACTAATGGGAAGGTTATTGATAATACTTTTTCTTCTGGCCATAAAATAGATGAAGTAAGGGTAGAGACACACAAGTTTCAGTTTTTGTATAATGATGGAGAGGATTTTCATTTTATGAATACTCAAGATTATAATCAAATATCTTTAACTAAGTCATTAATTGATAATTCAAATTTATTAAAAGAAGGTGCATTAGTAACAGTAATTATTAATTCTGATGATGGACTTCCGTTATCAGTTGAGATGCCTGCTAGTGTTGTTTTAGAGGTAGTTTCTGCTGAACCTGGAGTCAAGGGTAACACAGCGACAAACGCGACTAAGCCAGCAACGGTTGAGACAGGTGCGATAATAAATGTTCCTCTATTTATAAACGAGGGAGATAAGATTAAGATTGAGACAGAAAAAGGAACTTATAAAGAAAGATATAAAGAATAAAATATGAGCGTATTAGTTAATAAAGAATCAAGGATTATCGTACAAGGATTTACAGGAAGTGAAGGTACGTTTCATGCTACTCAAATGATTGAGTACGGAACAAATTTAGTTGGAGGAGTTACACCTGGAAAGGGCGGTACTTCACACCTAGATAAACCAGTGTTTAATACTGTTAAAGAGGCTGTTACTAGTGTAGGTGCAGATACTTCAATAATTTTCGTTCCACCTGCATTTGCAGCTGATGCGATAATGGAAGCAGCTGATGCGAAAATTAAGACAATAATAACTATAACAGAAGGTATTCCAACTTCTGATATGATAAAAGTAAAAAATTACTTGAGTAATAAAGACAGCATACTTATCGGACCTAATTGTCCGGGTGTAATTACTCCAGGTGAGGCAAAAGTAGGTATCATGCCTGGATTTGTATTTAAAAAAGGTAATGTAGGTATTGTTTCGAAATCTGGAACCTTAACGTATGAAGCTGCTGATCAAGTGGTTAAGCAAGGTTATGGAATTAGTACTGCAATTGGAATAGGAGGAGATCCAATTATTGGAACATCCACTAAGGAAGCATTAGAGATGTTGATAAATGATAGTGAAACTAATTGTGTTGTGATGATTGGTGAAATAGGTGGTCAATTAGAAGCTGATGCAGCTAATTGGTATAAATCTAGTGGTAGTACAAAACCCGTTGTTGGTTTTATAGCAGGTGAAACTGCTCCAGCTGGTAGAACTATGGGGCATGCAGGTGCAATAGTAGGCGGAAGCGATGATACTGCTCAAGCAAAAAAAGAGATATTAGCTGAATGTGGAATAAATGTAGTTAATTCTCCAGCAGATATTGGTAAAGAAGTTAAACTGATTCTTAATTAAAAAAAAGATGTTACTAAATAATAAAAATGTAATTATAACAGGAGCAACTAGAGGTATTGGAAAAGGTATTGCTATTGAATTTGCTAAACAAGGTGCTAATATAGCTTTCACTTATAGTAGATCTGTAGAAGAGGCAAAAGCATTAGAGACTGAGTTACTAGACTTGGGCGTTAAAGCTAAGTCATATCAAAGTGATGCGTCAAAGTTTGATGAGGCTCATAGCTTAATAGAAGAAATATTGTCAGAATTTGATTCAATTGATGTTCTAATAAATAATGCAGGAATTACTAAAGATAATTTACTTATGAGAATGCAGGAGTCTGATTTTGATATAGTTATAGACGTTAACTTAAAGTCTGTATTTAATATGACTAAAGCAGTTCAAAGAACAATGCTTAAACAAAGAAGTGGATCAATAATTAATATGAGCTCTGTAGTAGGAGTAAAGGGAAATGCGGGTCAGACAAATTATGCAGCTTCTAAGGCAGGCATAATTGGCTTTTCAAAATCTGTAGCACTAGAATTAGGATCAAGAAATATAAGATGTAATGTAGTAGCACCTGGCTTTATAGAAACAGAAATGACAGCTAAGCTAGATGAAGCTGTAGTTAATGAATGGAGAAAAGGAATCCCTTTAAAAAGAGGAGGAACTCCTTTAGATATAGCTAATACTTGTGTTTGGCTAGCTAGCGATCTGTCTTCATACGTAACTGGTCAAGTAATAAATGTTGACGGAGGAATGTTAACTTAATATTAACAATAAATTTAAATAAATTAAATAATTTTAATAATCAATAAAAAATAATAAAAATGGAAAAATTACCAAAAATTGGATTACCCTTAATCATATTATTTTCTTTAGTTCTACTAGTAGGAGGAAGACTATTTTACAATATTAACGCTGGTGAAGCTGGAGTTATCTTTAAAACATTTGACGGAGGTGTGGAAACTGAAAACCCACCACTTGGAGAAGGTTTTCAATTAGTATGGCCATGGAACAAAGTTGTTATCTATGAAGTTAGACAGCAAGAAGTGTTTGAGAAAATGAATGTATTATCATCTAACGGTCTTGAAATTAAGCTTGAAGCATCAGCTTGGTTCCAACCTGATTATGCGAATCTAGGTAGATTACATCAAGAAAAAGGGGTTAATTATAAAAGTAGAATTTTACTACCAGCAATAAGATCAGCTGCTAGAAGTGTAGTCGGAAGATATACACCAGAACAGTTGTATTCAAGTAAAAGAGATGCTATACAGACTGAAATTTATGATGAAACAAAGAAGATTGTTTCTGGTCAATATATTCAGCTTAATGATATACTTGTAAGAGATGTTACTTTACCTCCAACTATCAAAGAAGCGATAGAGAGAAAATTAAAGCAAGAGCAAGAATCTTTAGAGTATGAATTTAGACTTGAAAGTGCAAGAAAAGAAGCTGACAAAGTGAGAATTGATGCTCAAGGTAAAGCTGATGCAAATAGAATCTTAAATTCTTCTCTTACAACTAATATATTAAGAGATAAAGGAATAGAAGCTACAATCAAATTAGCTACGTCAAATAATAGTAAAGTGGTTGTTATAGGAAGTGGAAAAGATGGATTACCTATCATCTTAGGTAATAATTAATGCCTACTTTTTCTTAAAAATTTTAAAAAAACTCCATAATTATTTTATGGGGTTTTTTTTATAAATATTCAGTTGTAGAAGTATGAATTTAAATAATTATTATTTAATAGAAATACAGTTTTTAGGATACAGGTTTCATGGTTGGCAAAAGCAGCCTAATTTAAAGACCGTACACCTGATGATAGATAGGACTATTAATTACGTACTTGAAGATAATAAATTTAAATCTTTAGGGGCGGGCAGGACTGATGCAATGGTTTCTGCAACCCAAACAGCCTTTGAGTTATTTACTGAAAAGCCATTAATTGATTTGCCAGCTTTTATGGAATTATTAAATATTAACCTTCCTCAAGACATACGAGCTTTATCAATAAAAGAGGTTGATAAAGATTTCAATATTATTAATAGCCCAAAGATAAAAGAGTACAAGTATTTGTTTACAGAAGGAACTAAAAACCATCCGTATTGCGCACCTTTTATTACTACATTTTTAGACGATTTAAATATCGAAATAATGAAAAAAGGGGCTAAATTATTTGAAGGAAAGCATAACCTTAAATCCTATTGCTACAAACCAAACGAAAATGGTTTATTTGAAAGAGAAATAACGTATTGTAGAATTACAAAAAACAATACTTTAAAAGCTAATTTCATTCCTGAAAATAGTTACGAACTAACTATAAGAGGTAGAGGGTTTATGAGAAATCAGATTAGGTTGATGATGGGAGTACTTGTAGAATTAGGTAGAGCGGAGGTAGATCTTGAGTATATACAACAGTCATTAATAACCTACAATCCTAAAATAAATTATATAGCACCAGCTTCTGGCTTAATGCTAAATAAAGTTAGTTTTAAATTTTAATATTTTTGATACTAACACTAGATGGCATTTCAAATATATGTAAGTCAAAATACTTAGTTGAAGATATGATATGATCAAATATATCGGATGTAATATATTCATAGTTAAGCCATTCTTTATCCTTACTAAAAGCATATACTTCTAAAGGCACTCCATGTATAGTAGGAGCTAGTTGCCTAACCATTATAGTCATGTTTTTGTTTATTGCAGAATGATTTTCGATATAGATTTGAAGATATTTTCTGAATACACCAATATTAGTTAAGTTTCTCCCATTAAGAAGAAGGTTTTTATCCACATTATTTTCTGTATTAAAACTATCTATGTTACTTATCTTATCATTTAAGTATGAAGAAATAATCTCAATTTTTGATAATTTTTGAATATCCTCTTTATTTAAGAACTTTATACTGTCAAAATTTATATTTACAGATCGTTTAATTCTTCTACCTTCAGAGCTCGCCATACCTCTCCAGTTTTTAAATGAATCCGATATAAGTGCATATGTTGGAATAGTAGTGATAGTTAAGTCAAAATTTTGAACTTTTACTGTAGCTAAATTAATTTCAATTACATCTCCGTCAGCTCCATACTTTTGAAAAGTAATCCAGTCTCCAATCCTAACCATATCATTTACTGAAACCTGAATACTAGCTACAAAGCCCATTATAGTATCTTTAAATACTAAAATAATTATGGCTGAGGCTGCACCAATAGTGGTAATAAATTCCATGAAACTTCTTCCAGTTATTAGAGCGAGTATACTAATTATAGAAATTACCCAAATAAACATCATTATCACCTGTATATAGCTATCTATAGGCTTGTCTTTGAGTCTAGGTAATGTTTTGAAGTAATCTCTAACAGTGTAGATTAGACTTCTTAATATATATACAATCACTAATACTAGTATGACCTTATTAAGTTTTAAAAGAAGATCAGAAGTAGCTGCTATTTTATTAAATATAATAGGGATTATAGATAAACTTAAAGAAAATGGTATTAAGTGAGCTATGTACTTTGGTGTTTTGTTTGTTATTAATATGTCATCAAATTTAGACTTTGATTTTCTAGCAAAATTTATAAATACAACTCTAATAATCTTTTTGCTTATATAATCTATGAGAAACAATCCTAGTAGACTTATTACACTAAGTAAAAAAATATTTACCATTAATGCGTTTTCATCACTAATACCAATTTTAATTAGGTAATCATACAATAGGCGAGATAGTTCATTCATATTATTAGTCATTAACATTATAAATCCTATTTTACATAATATAAATTATAGGACAAATTAACGTATGTTAAAATAGTTGTGTTATATAGCTATTGAGCGATATCATTACTGTTTACAGAAATAATCATCTCTCTATCATATTTACAACACATTGGTAATTTATTATAATCTTCAACAACTGCTAAACTTAGTTCAGTATCATAACCAGACTTAGCTATTGCAACATGAATATCATTTAGCATAGCATCATTAACATCTGAATTAACATTTATATTAATTAACTTAGATTCTGTTGACCAGCTAGCATTATCAACACCATTAACAGACATAGCTGCTGTTTCTATAGTAGACTTACACATTCCACAATTACCTCGAACTCCAAAAGTTATATCACTTTTTATTTCGCTTGTAAGTTGTATTTCTGGTGTCGTAGCAATTTCAATTACCTTAGGAGCGTTCTTGTTTGCACATGATGATAAAGAGAAAGCAATTACAAAAGCTAGTATGGATGTTTTAATGTTTTTGTTATTCATAATTTAAAATTTAGATATTAATATGTGGGGTTATTTTTTTACTTTAAAACTTTATTATACAATTAAATATTATAATAAATATAATTAAAATTAACTAACTGAAACAGTCTCTTTAATTTTATCAAAATTCTCTCTTAAGTAAGACCTTAATCTTTTTTTATAATCATCAGTTAACCAGTCTAAAAAGTTATGTGTGCTCTTACTTATACATTTAGAGTACCTATTTATCCTGAAATCTATATCATCATTCAATTTTTTAGATAAAATTAATGCATCAAAAATATCTTCACTATTTTCAATACATATCTTAGCATGCTGATTTATTGATCTTTCTAAAACTACTTTAGAGGACTCCCCTTTTCTAATTGACTCTACATAAGTTTTATTAACATCAAAGTAGACCTCTTTCGAGTTTGAAAATTCCAATCTTAGTTCTTCTGGCATTTCATACCTGAAGTTACTTTCTATTTCTTCATCCGTAATAATACTGTCAAGGTAATAATTTGGTGATTTAAAGATTCTTTGCCAATCTAAATCAATTCCCCATTCACCAAACCTATGAAAATTATTTCCTAGGTCAATTACATTAAAGTGTGATTTGTTTTTTAATATCCTTGAACCCCTACCAATCATTTGATAATATAATGTTAGAGATTTAGTTGCTCTATTTAGTATTATTGATTCAACAGTTGGTTCATCAAAACCAGTGGTTAGTATACTAACTGAAGTTAGAATAGCTCCAGGAGTAACTTTAAACCAATTTAAAATTCTAGCTCTTTCTTTTTTAGATGCAGTATTGTCCAAATGAGCTACATCATAACCAGCTGTTTTAAACATGTCATAAACAATTAGAGATGTGTTTATACCATTATTGAAAATTAAGGTCTTTAAACCTTTACATTTCTCCTCATAGGATACTAGTAACTTAGAGAGCATATCATTATTAGTATACAGATCCTCGGATGATTTCACTGTATAATCACCATTTGCACCAATAATTAATGAGGTTAGCCCTACATTAAATGAGTACATATTAGCATTTGCTAAAAATTCGTTTTTTATTAAATCTTGAATGGACTCCCCTACTATCAGCTCGTCATAGTTGTCTGTCATTGGCAGCTCAATATTTGAACTTAAGGGAGTTGCTGTAACTCCTAGTATAAATGAATTACTAAAGAATTTAAATAGCTTAGTAAATGAATTGTAATGTGCTTCATCAATTATAACAAGTCCAATTCCAGAAATATCCAGCTTACCATCATTTAACCTATTATTTAAGGTCTCGACCATAGCAACAAAGCATGAATACTTAGACTGATCTTCCAAATTAGCTTTACTGTCAATAATTTTATTATCTACTCCAAATTCAGATAACACTTTTGATGTTTGTTTACACAACTCTATTCTATGAGTCATGACTAATACTTTTTTGTCATGATTAGAAAGGTATTGTCTAACAATTTCTGAGAAAATAACTGTTTTACCCCCACCAGTTGGTAATTGATATAATAAGTGATAATCTTCCCTAGAGTTTTCAAAACTGTCAAAAATTTTGTCAATCGCTCCTTTCTGATAACTATAAAGACTTTTATCAGCTTTTCTTTCTTCTTTCTCGTTTAGGGTAATTATCATTTGAAAAATGTTGGTGGGCAAAAATACCAACTTTAGTTAGTTTTTCAACTATAAAACATTATTTATTTTATATTTTTATAGTTAAACACTTACTTATGAACACTTATATCAAAGCTGCTATTTTAATTGCTATTATTACAGTTATTTATTTATTAAAAGTTAAAAATGACAACAACCATTTTTTAGAGAAAGCAAAAACAATACATGACAATATTATAACTCTAGATACTCACTGTGATATAAATGTTAAAAATTTCACAGACTCTATTAATTATTCTCAAAATTTAAACACACAGTGTAATATTCCAAAAATGGAATCTGGCGGATTAGATGTAGCTTGGTTTGTAGTATATACCGGTCAAGGAGACTTAACTGATAAGGGATATGAAATTGCTTATAACAACGCAATATCTAAATTTGAGGCTATTCATAATTTAGTCAACTCCTATGCACCTGAAAGAATTGGATTAGCACTTACTTCAGCAGATGTTAAAAAAATACATAGTAGCGGTAAAAAGGTAGCTATGATTGGTATTGAAAATGGCTACCCAATTGGAATGGATATTAAAAATGTAGAAAAATTTTATAATATGGGAGCACGCTATATGTCATTAGCTCATAATGGACACAGTCAATTAAGTGATAGTAATACTGGGGAGACTGATGATGTATATTTACACAACGGACTTAGTGAGCTAGGTGTTGAAGTCATTAAAGAAATGAATCGCCTAGGAATAATGATTGATATTTCTCATCCATCCAAAGAAGCTATTAGACAGATGATAAGTTTAAGTAAGGCACCAGTTATTGCCTCGCATTCATCTGCAAGAACATTATGTGATCATAGTAGAAATTTAGATGACGATCAGCTAGGATGGATTAAAGAAAATGGTGGAGTAGTTCAAACTGTTGCTTTTAAATCGTACTTAAATTCTGAAAAGTCTAAAGCAAACAGTGTAGAAAAAGTTGATGTGTCGGATTTTGTAGATCATATTGATTATTTAGTTAATTCAATGGGGATTAACCATGTTGGAATAAGTAGTGATTTTGACGGAGGTGGCGGAGTTGAAGGATGGAGTGATGCTTCAGAAACATTTAATGTGACTTTAGAATTAGTCAAAAGAGATTATACTGAGTTAGAAATAGAAAAATTATGGTCAGGAAATTTACTTAGAGTTTTAGATGAGGTTTCTTTGATTTCAAATCAACTTCAAAGTCTATAATTAATTTAAAAATATTAGTCTTTTTTTAAAAGTAAATAATATAGGTTAATTAATATAATAGCAAGGTTAGTTATGACAATGGGGTATTGAGAAATCATTACACCATAGATTACAAAAAACAAACAACCAACGCTGTTGATTATTCTAAGTTTAATAACGTTTTTCATCATAAATGAGATAAGTAAAACTGTCATTGCTAAATAACCTACCCACTCAGTCAATTCTACACCTAATAGTAATGAATCCATTTATGTTTTTTTTTAATTTAATATTAATACCTTCTCCTAACTTCTCTCACTATATCTTCTAAACCATTTAACTGTAATTCGTAGACTAACTCTAATTGCTTTCCTATTTTTCCAGCTGGAAAACCTTTGTTTTTGTACCAAACTATATAATGCTCAGGTAGATCTATTAAATATCTACCAATATATTTTCCATAAGGCATTTTCATTTTAGCTAAGTCTATGAGGATCTGTTTATCTTGTAGCATAAAATTTATTAATAATTGAGTAGTTTATCTAACTCAATTTCAAACCTGTCATAAGGTAAGTATTGATCTTCTAAACTTTTTTCAAATGGTATTGGAGTATCTAAACTGGCTACTCTTATAACAGGAGCATCCAAGTATTCAAAGCAATTCTCCATTATAATTGAAGAGATTTCAGAAGCTAAACCTCCAAACATGGAGTCTTCTTGTAGTATAATGGCTTTTCCAGTCTTTTTAACTGAATTAATTATAGCATCTTTATCTAAAGGGCACAAAGTTCTTAGATCAATTAAATCAAAAGAATATGTATCTCTAGTTTTTACTATCTCTAAAGCTTTGTGTACAGGTGCTCCGTAGGTAATTATAGTTAAATCACTACCCGTCATTAAACTACAAGCCTTTCCAATAGGTATATTGTAATATCCGACAGGAACATCTTGTCGAATGCTTCTATACAATGCTTTATGCTCAAAAAATAAAACAGGGTTTGGATCTTCTACAGATGCTGTTAATAGACCTTTTGCATCTGCTGGAAAAGCTGGGTAAACAACCTTTAAACCTGGTGTTTTAGTAAACCAAGCTTCATTTGTTTGAGAATGAAAAGGACCTGCTCCTACTCCTGCTCCACAAGGCATTCTTAATACAACATCTGCGTTTTGCCCCCATCTATAATAAGATTTAGCGAGATAATTAACTACAGGGTTAAAACCTGAAGTTATAAAATCTCCAAACTGTAACTCTACTACAGATTTTGTATTACAAATAGATAAACCCATTGCTACTTCAATTATAGAAGATTCGCATATAGGAGTGTTTCTTACTCTATGTTTACCATACTTTTCAACAAAGCCTTCTGTAATTTTAAAAACACCGCCATATTCTGCAATATCTTGCCCCATTATAACCAGTGAGTCATTCTTTTTCATTGCTTCATCTAAGCCTTCTGAAATAGCGTCTACTAATCGTATATGTTTAGTTTCTTCTGAGGGAGATATATGATTAAAATCAAACTTTTTGAAAACATCTGATAATTCAAATTCCACATTTGCAATTGGATAATCTTCATTGTATGCGATTTCTAAATTATCGTTAATCTCTTTGTTTAATATTTCTTTTATGGATTTAATATCACTCTCGTTAATTAACTCATTTTCAAGAAGAAAACTTTCAAAGTTAGCAATAGGATCTTTTTTAGCCCATGTATCAATGAGATCTTTAGGAACATACTTTACCCCACTAGCTTCTTCATGACCTCTAATTCTAAAAGTTTTAAATTCTATTAAAACAGGTCTTGGTTTTTTTCTAATATCTGCAGCTATTTCTGATATTTTAGCATATACTTCAGTGATGTTATTACCATCAATTATGTGAGATTCCATCCCATAACCTACTCCTCTATCGGCTAGATTGACGCAATTGTACTGCTCATCGGTTGCAGTGGATAAACCATAGCCGTTATTTTCAATACAAAAAAGTACAGGTAGATTCCATACTGAAGCAACATTTAAAGCCTCATGAAAATCCCCCTCACTAGTACCACCATCACCTGTAAAAACAGCTGTAACTTTATTTTCTTTATTAATTAGTTGATGTAATGCAATACCATCAGCAACACCCATTTGAGGACCTAAATGAGATATCATCCCAACTATATGAAATTCTTTTGTTCCAAAATGAAAAGATCGGTCTCTACCTTTTGTGAATCCGGAAGCTTTACCCTGCCATTGACTAAATAATTTTGACAAAGGTATATTCCTGGAAGTAAATACACCTAAATTACGGTGCATTGGCAATATATACTCGTCATCATTTAAAGCATTTGTTACTCCTATTGAAATAGCTTCTTGACCAATTCCAGAAAACCACTTGGATATTTTTCCTTGTCTAAGAAGAATTAACATTTTTTCTTCAATAAGCCTAGATTTCATCATAGCGGTATATAACTCAACTAATTTTAATGTTTTAATACCACCTGTTTTAAACAACATAAAATATATAAATTTTCAATAAAAATATAAAATATAAAATTCTAATAAGCCTAATTTTTAATTAACTTTATTAACTTTATTAACTATTACAAAATAGTTATATTTTAAATTTCAATTATATGGATACAAATAGAATTCCCAGTGTAGATCTTACAGATTTTCTTTCTGAAGACCTAAATAAAAAAAATGAATTTGTTCAATCTATAGGTAAAGCTTTTGAGGAAATTGGTTTTGTTGCCTTAAATGGACATTTCCTTAATTCTGAATTCAATGAGAAATTATATAAAGAAATTAAAGCCTTTTTTGATTTACCACAGCATACTAAAAATAAATATGAAATACCTGGTATTTCAGGACAAAGAGGCTATGTTTCTTTTGGAAAAGAATCGGCTAAAGGAAGTAAACATGGAGATTTAAAAGAGTTTTGGCATTTTGGTCAATATGTAGAAGGAGATGATAAACTTTTAAAAGAATACCCTTTGAATGTTGAAATTTCCGAGAATAATGAATTTAATATAGTGGGTAAACAAACCTATAAGCTACTAGAAAAAACTGCTAAATATGTACTTAGAGCTTTAGCATTATACCTAAACTTAGACGAGTTTTATTTTGATCAATATCTTACTAATGGTAATTCTATATTAAGACCAATTCACTACCCTCCTATTTTAGACAAACCTAAAGATGCAGTTAGAGCTGCAGCTCATGGGGATATAAACCTAATCACTTTATTAATGGGAGCTCAAGGAAGAGGCTTACAGGTAAAGAACAATAAGGGTGAGTGGATTGATGCTATTGCATCAGAAGATCAATTAATGATAAACGTTGGGGACATGCTCTCAAGACACACTAATAATAAATTAAAATCTACCGTACATCGTGTTGTTAACCCCTCTAAAGAGTTAATGAAAAAATCCAGATATTCTATTCCGTTTTTCATGCACCCAATAAGTGATATGAAGTTAGATGTTCTTGAATCTTGTATAGACGAGAGTAATCCTAAATCATTTGAGGATATAAAAGCAGGAGATTTTTTAAATGAAAGATTAGTAGAACTAGGTATGCTAAAAAAGTAATGGATTTACAAGATCAATTAAAAAACCTTTTTCCAGAGCATAAGTTAACTGAAACTAGTTATTCTACTGATGAAATTAAAAAATCTCAAGAGGAGCCCATTATATGTAAGTATGAAAAAAGAAAAGGTAAGCCGATTACTATTTTAGAAAACTTCAAGATTAATAATAGTGAAATAAAGACTATTGCTAAAGATTTAAAAAAATCTTTAAGTGTTGGTGGTACAGTAAAAGAAAATTACATTATAATTCAAGGTGACTACAGGGATAAAATCATGAAAATATTAAATTCTAAAGGCTTTGAAACAAAGAGAGTTGGAGGGTAAAATTAAAATATGTTAAAGCAAAAAGAATCCGAGTTAATATTTAATGAAGATGGTAGTGTATACCATTTGAAGTTAAAGCCTGGAAATATATCTAACACAATTATTCTAGTTGGAGATCCAGCAAGAGTAGATTTGATTACTCAGTATTTTAGCTCAATTGAATTTACTGTCCAAAATAGAGAGTTTAAAACTGTTACTGGTATTTATAAAAATACGAGACTTTCTGTTTTGTCCACTGGAATTGGCTCAGGTAATATAGATATAGTATTAAATGAATTAGATACCTTAGTTAATATAGATTTTAATACAAGAAATGTTAAACCTTCACTGACTAAGTTAAATTTAATAAGAATTGGCACTTCTGGTTCAATACAGGCTGATATCCCCATAGACTCATTGCTAATTAGCTCTAAAGCAATTGATATAGATGGTTTTCTTAATAATTACAAAATTAGCCAAGAGCTTACGTATATCCCTGTAAATAAATTTTTAGAAAATTATAAAGTCAATAACAATAAACTTTTGCCTTTATGCTTTGATTGTTCTGATTACTTAATGGGGAAATTAAAAGGTATAGCTGATTTTAGCGGAGTTACAGTAACTTGCAATGGCTTTTACGGTAGTCAGGGTAGATCAATCAGAATACAATCTTCTAATGATAATTTTATTGAAGAACTTAATAAAATTCAATTTATCAATGATAGGGTAACTAATTTAGAAATGGAAACAGCAATTATCTACGGTATGTCAAAGATATTAGGTCATGAAGCGATATCATTAAATGCAATATTAGCAAATAGAGAAAATGGTACTTACAGTGAAAAACCTAATGAAACAATAAATAAATTAATCCTTTTAACATTAAATAGCTTATCGAACTTATAATTTCTACTCTTTTTATTTTTATACTTAGACTAGCAGATCAGAGTTTAGGTACCTTAAGAGCATTGCTTGTTTCAAGGAATAAACCATATCATGCTGCTTTAATTGGTTTAGTGGAGTCTGCTATATGGATTATTGCTGTTTCAAAAGTGATACAAAATGTTGCTGATCCTGTATTAATTGCTGGTTATGCTGCAGGGTTTGCTGCGGGTACTATTCTTGGCTCATATTTAGAAGGTGTAATTGGTGTTGGTAGTATGGTAATAAAGGTGTTTACACCAATTGAGTCTAATGATTTAGCTAATGTGTTAAGAGATAATGGATATGCTGTAACTGTTATTAATGGAGAAGGTAGAGATGGAGCAGTTAAAATTTACTGGTGTATTGTCAAAAGAAAAGATTTAAAAAAAGTAATGAAAATTATAAATAAAAACAACCCTAAAGCTTACATAACAACAGAATCTGTTAATCCAATTTCTTTAAAAAAATAAAAAACTACCAATTTATTTTTCCTTTTTTTTTCTCAGCTAAATAATTATTAGTCTTACTAAAATGTTTATTTCCAAACCAGTATCCTCTATTTGCACTAAGTGGAGATGGATGACCGGAGGTTAAAAGTAAATGTCTACTACTATCTATTAGTTTAGATTTTATAATTGATTTATTACCCCAAAGTAAAAAAACCACATCCTTTTTATTTTTAGAAATATAGGATATAATACTATCAGTGAATGTTTCCCAGCCAATGTTATAGTGACTACCTGCTGAGCTATCCCTTACCGATAAGCAGGAGTTTAGCAATAATACTCCTTGATTAGATAAATAGGTTAAATCTCCACTCTCAGGAATAGGTTTATTTATATCTGTATTTAATTCTTTAAAAATATTTTGTAACGAAGGAGGTATTTTAACACCCTTAGTAATTGAAAAAGATAAACCATTAGCTTGATTAGGTTGATGGTAAGGATCCTGCCCTATTATCACAACCTTTAGTTTAGAAAAAGAACAAAAATTTAACGAATCAAAAATATTTTCAATAGCTGGATAACATGAATGTTTCGAGTACTCGTCTTTAACTTTATTACATAAATCTTTAAAATAAGGTTTATCTAATTCATTTTGTAAAATAATTTTCCAGTCTTGATTTAAAGTAGAAAGCAATATAAAGTTATTTGATTCCTTTAAACTTACCAACAGAGCGTCCTACTATCATAGATACAGCAGCATCACCTGTAACATTAACAACTGTCCTACACATATCTAAAGGTCTATCTACAGCAAAAATTAAAGCTAAACCTATGGCTAGTTTGTCTGATGGAAAACCAATTGATTCTAAAACTATTACTAGCATTACCATACCAGCACCTGGAACTGCTGCGCTTCCTATGGAAGCAAGTAAGGCCGTTAATACAATTGTCAGTTGATCTGCTAGAGTTAAATCAAATTCTAAAGCTTGTGCTATAAATACAGCTGCAACAGCTTGATATAAGCTTGTTCCGTCCATATTAATTGTAGCTCCAACAGGAAGGACAAAACTAGAAACTTCCTTATCAACACCAATATGATTTTCAACTCTATCCATTGTTAATGGTAAGGTTGCAGCACTACTACTAGTTGAAAAAGCTAAAAGCTGCGCAGGACTAATTTTTTTTAAGAAAACTAAAGGATTAGAATTAGTGAAAAAGTAGACTACTGTGCAATAAAAGAGTATCATAATAAATAGACCTAGACATACAACTCCACTATACTTTAGTAGTGCTAATAAAAGATCTGGATCATTAGAAGAAGTTATTACACTAGCAAGTAGTGCAAACACAGCATAAGGAGCTGTCTTCATAATTAAATCAACCATCTTTAATACAACATAGTTAAGTGAATCGAAAAATGATTTAAGAGGTTTTGATTTTTCTTCTCCAATCAAAAGCATGCTAATCCCTAAAAATATAGTGAAAAATATCACCTGTAACATTAATGAATTATTAGACATTGCTTTAAATGCATTATCTGGAACAGTATCTACTAAAAATTGTAAAGGACTACTTTGAATTTGATTATTAGCTTCAGCCAATTTTGATTGAACTCCACTACTTTCAGAATATGTAGCTGTTAATCTTTCTACAGTTTCACTAGAAATGCCTGAACCAGGGTTAATTACATTTACTAAGATTAGTCCAATTGATATTGCAACAACTGTTGTTACGACATATGTAATAATTGTTTTGGAACCAATTGTTTTAAACTTTGATATATCCTTAAGATCAGAAATGCCTTTTATTAAAGAAGCTAAGATTAAAGGAATAGCAATCAATTTTAAAAGCTTTACAAAAATAGTTCCTAGAGGTTTAACCCAATTATTGACGAATAAATCTCCCCCATTAATATTGAGCATTAATACACCAAATAAAACGCCTGAAACCATTCCAATTAAAATCTTCCAATGTAAAGCCATTTTTTTCATATTTATAATTTATTTAATCTAGAGAAAAGCATATAATCTGCAATAACTAATGCAGCCATGGACTCAACAATAGGAATTGCTCTTGGCAAAACACAAGGATCATGCCTCCCTTTACCCATCATGGTTATCTCTTTATTATCTGTATTAATAGTAGTCTGTTTTTGCATAATAGTTGCTACGGGTTTAAAAGCAACATTAAAATAGATATCCATACCATTACTTATACCTCCTTGAATACCACCAGAGTTATTTGTAGAAGTAGTATTATCTTCATTAAATAAATCGTTATGCTCACTACCTTTTAATAATGTTCCTTTAAAACCACTACCGAACTCGAACCCTTTTACAGCATTAATAGTTAACATAGCTCTTCCAAGTTCTGAGTGCAACTTATTAAAAACTGGTTCACCAAGACCTACAGGTACATTTTTAATTACACATGTTATAACACCACCTATAGTATCTCCATTTTTTTTTATGTCCTTAATCTTCTCAATCATACGAATTGCTGTAGGTTCATCTGGACATCTAATAGAATTGTTTTCTACATTATTTAAATCTAAATCAGAATAATCCTTATTGAGTTTAATATCACCAACAGATGAAGTATAAGCAGTGATTTTAATATCATTGATTAATTGCTTTGCTACAGCGCCAGCTACAACTCTACAAACAGTTTCTCTAGCAGAACTTCTACCTCCACCTCTATAGTCTCTTAATCCATACTTTTTTTCATAAGTAAAGTCAGCGTGACTAGGTCTAAATACATTTTTTATATGATCATAATCTTTTGATTTTTGATTGGAGTTTTTAATAACAAATCCAATTGGAGTACCAGTAGTTATTCCTTCAAAAATTCCAGATAAAAATTCTACTTCGTCATCTTCTTTTCTTTGTGTAACAATTTTTGATTGACCAGGTTTTCTTCTTTGTAATTCGTAGTTTATTTTATCAAAATCAATTTTTAATCCGGCTGGACAACCATCAATAACACCACCTAATGCAAGTCCATGAGACTCTCCAAATGAGGTTAGTTTAAATATGTTTCCAAATGTGTTAGCTGACATAAATTTCAGATTAAAAAGTAAAAATAGATTATTAAAATTAAAACAGAAAATAATGCAATAATATATTAAATTATATTTAATTTTAGAATATTACTTTAATTGAATATGAACCAGTGTTTTATAGATGTTTAAATGAGTTTTGAAAGTGATTTTATTAGTGATTTAAAATCTGTTACAGGAGACAAGTATATTCTTACTACAGAGTGGAGTAAAGAACATTATTGTAATGGTTGGAGGTATGGATCAGGAGAGGCACTAGCGGTAGCTAAGCCAGCAACTTTACTTGAGATTTGGAAAATTCTTCAGCTTTGTGTAAGTGCTGATGTTATAGTTATTATGCAAGCTGCTAATACAGGTCTAACTGGGGGATCTACACCTGATGGTAATGATTACGATCGACCTATTGTTATTATTAATACAATGCGTGTAAATAGTATACAAATTATAAATGAAGGCAAACAAATTATTGGATTTTCAGGAAGTACTTTATTTGGACTAGAAAACAAGTTAGCTCCTTATGGAAGAGAGCCACATTCAGTTATAGGTTCATCTTGTATAGGTGCTTCAATAGTTGGAGGTGTATGTAATAATTCAGGTGGAGCACTTGTAAAAAGAGGCCCAGCGTACACAGAACTTTCAATTTACGCACAGATAAATACTAACGGTGATTTAGTATTAGTAAATGATATAGGTATTGATCTAGGGAATTCACCTACTGAGATTTTAACTAATTTACAAACGCATAATTACAATAAAGACAATATACTTTTTTCAGATAAATTAGCCTCTGATAACGAGTATCAAGAACGTGTACGAGATGTTGAAGCTTCTACACCTGCAAGATATAATGCTGATGGACGACGCTTACATGGCGCTTCAGGGTGTGCGGGTAAAATTGCTGTCTTCGCTGTACGATTAGATACTTATCCGATTCCAAAGCGTCAACAGGTATTTTATGTTGGTACTAATAGCTCTTATGTGTTAGGTAAAATTCGTAAAGAAATATTATCTAAGTTTAAACACCTCCCAACATCGGGTGAGTACGTACATAGAGACTGTTATGATGCTGCAAAAAAATATAGTAAAGATACTTTTATTGCTATTGATAAAATGGGGCCAAGCTTTATTCCAAAGTTGTTTGAAATAAAACGAAAAGTTGATCGTCTTTCTAATAAATTCATATTCCTTCCTGATAAGTTTTCTGATAGGCTAATGCAGTTTCTAAGTAACTTTTGGCCCAACCATTTACCTAAAAGAATGGAGCAGTTTAGAGATAAGTATGAGCACCACTGGATAATAGAAATGTCAGACGAAGGTATTGATGAAGCGAAAATATATTTCGATAAGTTTTTTGCTAAAAATGAAGGAAGTTTTTTTGAGTGCACTAAAAAAGAAGCTAAAAAAGCGATTTTGCATCGTTTTGTAGCGGCTAGTGCATTAAATCGTTATCATTCTATTAACTCTAGTAAGACTGGAGAGATGATGTCTATGGATATCGCTTTTCCAAGAAATGAAAAAGATTGGTTTGAGAAATTACCTCCAGAAATCGATGATTTGATAGAGTTAAAACTATATTACGGCCACTTATTCTGTCATGTTTTACATCAAAATTATATAGTTAAAAAAGGAGTAGATACTAAACTGTTGAAAGAGAAACTATTAAAAAGTTTTGATGCTAGAGGAGCTGAGTATCCAGCTGAACATAATGTTGGCCATGAATACTTTGCAAAACCTTCGCTTTCGAATTTTTATAAAGAATTAGACCCAACAAATGGATTTAATCCAGGAATAGGTAAAACAAGTAAATTTAAAAACTGGAAATAGTATATACCTAATTAAAATCATTTTTTAAATAACTCTCAAGAGTTCAGATTTCCTCAAAGTCTTCCACTTTCCTGCTGTAAAATCTGGGATTTTAATAGTTTTACTCTCATTAAGTACAGATATCTCTGAAAGAGGTATTATTGAACTCCACATAACACTGTCATAAACATTTATATCAAGTGGCAGCCCTTTATTTAAACATCTTATAATTCTATATATCATAACGAAATCCATACCTCCGTGGCCTACCTGATTTTTAGATATTTCATTTTCCATTTTATCCCAAAGAGGGTGATTGTATAAATCTCTATATTTCTTGTACTCGTCTTGATTTAACCAACTGTGACCCCACTGTAACTCAGGATTATTGATGAATAATTTTGATGGATATCCTTGATGGGTAGCTTTTGTTCCGTTTACATTATTTAATCTTGTATAAGGTCTACCTGTATGAACATCAAATTGAAGTTTGATTGTTTTACCCATATTAGTTTTAATCAAAGTAGTATTCATATCACCACAAGAGAAATTTTGAAAATCACTCTTTATTGATTCCGCAGCAATACTTAACGACTCTTCTCTTGAACTCATAGAAACTAAATGATTGAAGTTATCTCCTCTACCTATATCCATATAGGAACAAACTGGTCCTAGACCATGAGTAGGGTATAAATTTCCATTTCTTTTTTGATGATGTTTTACTCTCCATTGATTATGATAATATTCATCATCTAACATGTGTTTTCTTAGATCATGAATATAAGCACCTTCTGCATGATTAACACTGCCGAAAACACCCTTATCTATCATATTTAATAACCACAGCTCTTCATTGTTAAAACAACAGTTCTCCATCATCATACAATGCTTTTTAGTCGATTCTGCAACTTCAATTATCTTCCAACAATCTTCTAAATTATTAGCTATTGGTACTTCACACGCAACATGCTTATCATTCTGCATAGAGTAAATACACATTTCTGTGTGAGTATCCCATGGAGTAGCGACAATTACTAAATCTATATCATCTCTTTTGACTAATTCCTTCCAAGAATCTTCCCTACCTCTGTATACGTCTGGAGTATGTTCTTGAATTGTTTTTAAATACTTTAAGTTTTTATCAATATTATTATCATCTAAATCACATAAAGCAACAACTTTAGATAAATTATTTTTTATTAAATAATTAAACATTTGAATCAAAACACTACCTCTATTCCCTAAACCAATTATACCAATTTTAACATTACTAATTGGTTCATGTTTTAAATCTATACAAGATCCATCATTAGTATAATCATTATTTAAATAGTCAAGATTATCAGCTTGAGAAGACATGGTTTTTGGGGAAACGCCTAAAAACATGGCAGCGCTAGCAGAAATTTTTAAAAAGTCTTTTCTTTTCATAATAAAAATATTTAATGGTTATTATATTGCTAAAGTCCTTCTGTATATGTCCTCATAACTAGGTACAATATTATGTACATCAAACTTATTAGCTTGAATTTTTGCATTCTTTTTAAATTTAATCAAGTTATCAGGATCTTTTAAAATTTTTATTGCATTTTTAGACATCTGATTAATATCACCTACGTCTGAAAGATAACCAGAGAATCCATTTAAGTTAACCTCAGGAAGGCCACCTGAATTAGTAGATACAACAGGGACAGACGAAGCCATGGCTTCTAGGGCTACTAACCCAAAACTTTCTGTAGTTGACGCTAATATAAATATATCGCTGAGACATAATATTTTTGCAGTTTCATTAGAAGCACCTAAAAACAATACCTTATCATTTAAATTTAATTCATCACATAATTTTTCAGCCTTTATTCTCTCTGGACCATCTCCTAGTAATATTAATTTTGAGTTAATTTTATTGTTTATTAAGTTAAATGAGTTTATAATATCATCTATTCTCTTAACTTTTCTAAAATTACTGATGTGAGTAATTATTTTCTCGTCTTCATTTGCTAAAATACCTCTTTCACAATTTTCATGTAAATGATTGTATTTTTCTAAATCTACAAAGTTTGGTATTACTTCTATTTTTTTCTCAATATTAAACAAATTCATAGTATCACTTCTCAAGTCTTCGGAAACTGAGGTCACTGCATCAGAGTTATTAATACTAAACTCTACTGCAGCCTTGTAATAAGGATGACTACCTACTAATGTTATATCTGTTCCGTGTAAGGTCGTGACTATAGGTAAATCTATGCCTCTAGTCTTAAGCATCTGTTTTGACATGTAAGCCGCATAAGCATGAGGTATAGCGTAATGCACATGAAGAATTTCTATTTTATGTAACTGAACCATATCAACAATCTTGCTAGAAAGGGCTAATTCATATGGTTGATAGTGGAATAAAGGGTAATCAGGAACAATCACTTCATGATAATGAATGTTATTATTAAATAAATTTAATTTAACAGGTTGATTATAAGTTATAAAATGAACTTCATGACCTCTTTTACTTAACTCTAAACCAAGCTCAGTAGCTACTACTCCACTTCCTCCATATGTTGGATAGCATACAATTCCTATAATCATAATCTTTATTTTATTATTGATTCATAAATCAGTTTCTGAATGTCCGTTCTAATATTGTATTTCAATAATTTGTTTTCCTTAGATTCAGGATAAGATCTATTTGACAAGAAAACATAAACTATTTTTTCTTCAGGATCAGCCCATGTATAAGTTCCTGTCCAACCTGAATGACCAAAACTCTGCATAGAAATGCACCCACATGTTGGACCATCTCCTTCTATTTGAGGTTTATCGAAACCAACTCCTCTCCTATTGTCATCTTCACAATAGTAACACTTATTAAATAAATCTATAGTTGATTTATTGAAATATTCCTTATTTCCATATAGACCATCTTGTAAATACATTTGCATAATCTTAGCAACATCATTTGCGTTACTGAATAATCCTGCATGTCCACCAATACCCCCTTGCATAGCTGCTCCCATATCATGAACGGTTCCTCTGATTTCTCCAAATCTAAAGTAATTGTCAATTTCTGTTGGAGCTATATTATTAGTTGAAGTAATCTCTTTAGGATAATAAGATGTTTTGGGCAATCCTATTTCATTAAATAATTGTGAATTTATTAAACTTGACAAATCATTAGAATAATAATCTTCAATATACTTTTTAAGTATATAGTATGGCAAATCACTATATCTATATTTCTCTTTATTTAGTTCACTATTTTTAATTAAATTATTTATACTGTCTTTATAAGAAGATAATAAGTATAAGTTATCAGTTACTTTAATATTATGTTTATTACTGTAAACACTATTATAATATAAATTTTTAGGTTTTTTAGTAACACTATCAAGAGTTGATTTATAAAATGGTATCCAAGATTTTAAATTTGAATAATGAGACAACATTTCTTTAATAGTTATATTAGATTTATTTGAATCTACATAACTTGGTAATATTTCTTTAAGCTTTGTATCTAGGTTAATAGTGCCAGTTTCAACTAGCTTCATTACTATCGGTAATGTAACCAGTATTTTAGTTAATGAAGCTAAATCATAGATTGTATTATTTTTTACTTTTGTTTTTTTATCATAAGT
>Ga0209384_1000552_pt1 | contig 23243 bp, 17 predicted proteins | sample CoawatmetaG05DNA_FD_187511 | JGI IMG/M metagenome (GOLD analysis project Ga0209384, IMG submission 187511) | Marine microbial communities from the West Antarctic Peninsula - Coastal water metaG058-DNA (SPAdes) (version 2) | ecosystem: Environmental > Aquatic > Marine > Coastal ... | reverse complement strand
AACATTTATGCATTTGAGCATTCGTTCTTTTTGACTTAATTCCTTTCATTGGATTGGAAGTCATCCCTATTTTTATAGCTTCATTTATTAATGAACATAATCTCAATCTATAGGTATTGTATGAACTTTCTGAATTGTATTTGTTCAATATACTTTCTATATACAATGGCTGAATAGGGGAGTCCTTCAGTTTGTTAAGTAGCTTATTAAATATTTGCGGAAATCCACATTTTTAACTTCAGATGTTTGCATAATTACTTGAAGTAATAGAAGAGTATTTACTATTTTTGCAAAAAAAAATATGAAAAATTTATTACTATTCGCAGTATTATCATTTACGACAAGTATTTTTACACAAGTAGAATTAAAGTTAAATATTCCAACTTTAGCTGTTGGAATTCCTAATATAGGTCTAGAGTTTCAAGTAGGAGAAAATTCAAGTATACAATTAGATGCACTCGGCTCTTTTTGGGATACTATAGAGGGTGCTCCATTGCATATAAATCAAACTTTTTTAGAATACAGACTCTATAGCAATTCAAATATTAGTGGATGGTTTGTGGGAGCGCATCTTGGATATGGAATGTTCACCATTCAAAAACCTTATGATTTTATAATTCATCCAAGATACTCGACTACAGGAGATGCTGATGGAGCTTTTCGTTCAGGGCGTTCTGTTTTTCACGGATTAACTTTTGGTTATAAAAAACTTCTTAATAAGCGATTTTCTTTAGAATTATTTGTGGGTGGAGGGTATGCGATGTCACATTATAAAGGATATAATGGATTGGAAAGAACTGATATATCATTAGAAAACTATAGACCATTTAATGGTAGTGGAGAAGTTTTAATTTATAGAGGCGGATTAATGATTATTTATAAAATATTTCCCTATAAGAAGAAAGATTAATTAAGCGCTTATTATAGGTAGGTAAATAAAACCTCATTGAGATTAAAATGTGCAGTCGTTGCCTACTAAACGGAAGAAGATGTGTCTATTATTTTGCAGTTGATTTTATGTCTTTTTTAATTCATTTCCAGAATAAACGCAATTATTCTGGAACTGAATCTTTTAAAATTTTCTGACAACTATAATACCACTAACATCAAAACAAGATCCTGTAAATGCTTCCCCACCCCAAGAATTTAAGTTAAATCCCATTACATATGGATAATAGCCTTCTTTTGTAGATGTCCAGTAAATATATGTTTGGTTAAAATTACCCATTCCTTTTGCGTGTACATTGTCAAAAATAGCTTTCATAGAAGCACTAGCCGGAATGAACCAATCGTCAAAACCTTCGTGTTCTAAATTAAGAGCTATTTTAAATACATAATCATCACTACCAAATTCCAAACCATTAGCAACAAGACTATTATCCTCAGCATTCATGCTTTCTAGTATCTGAGTATTTTCTAAACCATCCCCTATAGCAGAACCTGTAACTAAGTCAAAATGATCTCCCCAAGCTACATTTCCGGCTGCAGGGTAATCACGGGCAACCATTAAGGTGCCGTCTATTGCATCTATATGAAAAATAAAACCACCACCAAACTCTAAACCATATAGGGCATCTATACCCGTTTGAGATGTGATCTCTAAAACAGGAACTCCATTTTCTAAATTTTCGATAATTGAAAGTTCAACATTAAATAGTGTAGGATCAATTTGCGCATCGTCTTTGCATCCAATCAATGAGATTGATACGAATAGTAAAAAAAGAATATTTTTCATGATTGTAAATTTAAATTTAGTGTTGCTCAAAAATATCTTAATTAATTGTATTTAACAATTAATTAAGTATATAATATTAGAACACAACCCTTACGGCGATGTAGGGTTTTTTTATTGTGTCAAACTTTCGGTGTCGGTTTGCGAGGATTTATTCCCTTCGTAATAAATACGAATGTACTTTGTATGCACTCTTGAAGCATATTTAGCATGTTTTGTTACAAGATTACAATATTTAAAATCTACATATAAAAATATTAACTTTTGCTCAATATATAATATAACTATCTCATTAAGAGGTTATAATCACTTTTTCTAGCAGTAGAGTTGAAAATACTTTGACGTCTGTTAATCGGCCCAATAATACCATTTAGCTTTACTTTTCTCCTTTTGGGCTTGGCTATGTATTTAATTAATTATATAAGAAGAATTAATTATTATATAACATATACGATAAAAACACGTGTAGTTTTACCGCGTTAAAAGCATTTTATTTTTTTTGCAGATTTAGATTACTAACTAAACTTAATTATTATGAAAAAGAAAATTACTCTTCTAAAAAACCCTAAAATTATAAATCCTTATTTTATTCTTTTAGAGGATAATGATATCTCTGCTATACTTCTCACCATGAGGGAAATAAATATTCTAAAATATTTGAATGAGGGGTATAAAAATAAACAGATAAGTGAACAGCTATTTATTTCATGCAATACGGTGAAAACCCATATTAAAAACATTTATACTAAATTAAATGTAAATAAAAGGGAAGCATTAAAGGAAAAAACATTTTTCTTAACTAATTGATTTTTAAGGACTCATAAATTTAGGTGAGAAAAATCACCCTTTAATAATACCTTTTATTGATTGATTTAACAGATTTTTGTTATCAAAAGAAAATTACATTATTTTTTAAAATTAAATTTAATTGCTATGCTCAAAAAAACTTTTTCCAAAAAAGCCTTATTTTTAACATTATTATTTTTTACGATGGCACTTTCGGCGCAATCGATTTTACAAGACATAACTGTATCTTTAAATTCAGAAGGAGAACTCTGTTCTGCAGACGTATTTGTTCCAGTGCCAACTTTTAACGACAATGATGGAAACGAAGGTTCAACTGCTTTCAGTTTTGACGGTATTAATAATTATGGCAAGGGACCAAAAGGGGTTGTTCCAGTAACGGGAGAATATACTGTATCTGTTTGGGCAAAACAAGCAGGTGACCTTGGACAATTTCGAAATATTTTTGCTCAAGGAAGAAACCTTTATCTAGGACAGAGCAATACTGGTACTATTAGAGTTGGAGATTCTTGGGGAAATACAGGTGTAGAGTACCCAGATGATAACAAATGGCATCATTTTGCTGTAGTTAGAAAAATTGATGACACTCATTTGTACATTGATGGGGTCTTGATGGCTTCAAAAGGCGCTAAAATTCCTTCTCCAGGCCCAAATGCTACATACCCTTCTAACTTTATGATTGGATCTCAATGGTTTGCTGGAGAATACTTTGACGGGAACATTGATGAAATTCAAGTTTGGAATTATGCACAAAGTAAAAGTTTAATTGCTGGTTATATGAATATGCCCTTATTAGGTAATGAGCTTGGTTTAGTTGCGTATTATGATTTTGAAGATAATGAAGGAAGTTCCACAATTACTGACATAGCAAATGGAAATGATGCTACAATTTTAAATGCAGACATCATTTCGGGTTGGATTGCTTCTGAACAACCAATCTCTAATATAAATATTAGAAACGACTTTAACAACACTTTTGATGCTTCAGGTACGTATCCTGTTGGAACAACGGTGATTACTTGGTCTTTTGATGATGGAAATGGAAATGTTAGAACAGCAAACCAAAACGTAACTGTCAATGATAATGAAGCACCACAATCTGTTTTATCTACAAACGATTCAACAGTAAGTGTTCCTCGTGGTTCAACAGTTGGTTGGGATCCTTGGGCTCATAAATTTAATCTTCCTATACCAGCAGGAGCAAATGTAACTGGAGTAAACATGAGATTTAGAGCCGTTGATCAAGGCTGGGGAGGGTCTGGAGGACGGGCAACATTTAAAATTGCAGGAGAAACAATTGGTTCTTCTATATTATTTCATGATGAAAGAAGCTATACAATAGATTATAGCGGTTCCGTGCCAAATTATAGTAATATTGGTAGCAATCAACTTGAAATGTTCTTTCTAGGTTACCCTGGATGGAAAGGGTATTTTAAAGGAGGAACAATGACTATTTCCTATAATGTTAATGCGGAGGCAAATAATGTAACTGTATATTTGGATGCCAATGGTAACGCTTCAGTAAACGCATCAGATATTGATCCAGGAATTACTGATAATTGTGGAATAGCAAGTAGATTATTAAGTCAATATAGTTTTGATTGTTCAAATATTGGTGGTAATAATATAATTTTAACAGTAACTGATACTAGTAATAATTCTAGTAATTTTCCAGCTATTGTGACGATAAAAGATACAATTGATCCTAAAACGCCAACTTTAGCGGATGTTATTGGTCAATGTGATGCAACTGCTACTGTGCCAACTACAATAGATAATTGTGCAGGTACAATTAACGGAACTACTTTAGATCCTTTAACCTACGACACGCAAGGAACACACGTAATTACTTGGTCTTTTGATGATGGAAATAGAAATATTATAACGGCAAAACAAAATGTAATAGTAGAAGATAATATTGATCCTACGGTTAACCTTAACGGTGCTGCCACTATCACGCTGAACCAAAACGAGACATTTACAGAGACAGCTGAAGCGGCAGACAATTGTTCAGCTACTTTGGTAACCGCAGGAACAGTTAATACTGCTAAAGCAGGTAGTTATGTAATTACCTATGATGTAGAAGACGCTTCTGGTAATAAAGGAACACAAGTAAAAAGAACAGTAAAAGTTTTGGATACAACACCTCCAAAAGCAATTGCAAAAGACATTGAAGTACAATTAGATGCGAATGGAAATGCAAGCATTACACCAGGGCAAATCGACAATGGATCATCTGATGATTCAGGCAATGTAACTTTAAGTTTGGATAAAAATACGTTTGATTGTGATGATGTAGGAGGTAATGGCGGAACCGTGAACCTAGATATATCAGATCAGAAAAATACAGATCAGGAAAATATGTATCAAGGAACAGGAGTAGCTCCAAGTTCAGGAAAGTATTGGAATACAGCATCACAAGTTGCGATACAAAGCAATCTCTTGGCAGATGACGGAATTACCATAACTCCAGTTTCAGTAGGCTTTAGGAACTTTAAAGGAGAGTATTCTTGGTCTGGAGAACTTCCAGTAAATGATAGATTTTATGGTCCACAACATGGAACATCTTATATCGATATTACAGGATTAGATCCTATGGAAAAATATGATTTATATATCTATGCGAGTTACTGGGGAGCTACTTATAGTGTGCCAAATTTAACAAGCGAGGATGCGCAGCCAACTAGCGATGCACTGCCTTATATAGAAGGCAATCAATATGTTCTACTAGAAGGTGCAGTTGCGAATGATACTGGAGCAATAACCATTACTGTAAAAGCAAATGGTTCTGATGAATGGACTAATATAGGCGCATTACAAATTGTTCAAAATGGGGGTAATTCAACTGAAACTACCTTAACCGTTACAGATCCATCCGGAAATGAATCAACAGCAACGGCAACAGTTACAGTTGTAGATAAAATTGCACCGACCTTAGTAAGCAAGCCAATATCGGTTACACTTGCAGCAAATGGTGCAGTAAGTATTGTTGCAAATGATGTATTACAAAGTGGCTCTGATAATTGTGGCACAGTAACATATGCTTTAAGTCAAAGTACTTTTAGCGCTACGGATGCAAATAATAGCCCGATAACAGTGCAATTAACAGGAATAGATGCGAGTGAAAATAAAACTACAGTTCCAGTACAAGTTACGGTTGTAGATCCTGTACCAATTGTAAAAACTCAAAATATTACCGTTGAGTTAGACGAAAAGGGAGCAGCTACAATTAATGCAGCAGACATAGACAATGGTTCTAGTTCTATAGTTGGTTTAGCCGAAGAAGGTGGTTTGTCAATAGATATTTCAAGCTTTGATTGTTCAGATATAGGAGAAGTTACAGTTACCTTAACAGCAACAAGTACTTTAGGTAGTATAACTACAGGAACAGCAACAGTTGCAGTAGAAGATAATATTGCACCAACAGCAGTTGCACAAGACTTTACGATTACATTAGATGAATTTGGAAGTGCTACTATTACCGCAGAGAACATCGATAATGGTTCTTCTGACAATTGCGCGTATACACCATCTATAGATGTTACTACTTTTGATTGTACGAATATTGGTATGGACAACACCGTAACTTTAACAGTGACTGACGCTGCTAGAAACATGAGCGTTGCAAAGGCAAATATTACTGTATTAGAACACTTTAAAGCAACACTTGATTTAAGATCACTTTCTTCTTTTGAAGCCTTTACAGGAACAGGTGCTATTGCAAATGCAGGAGCACTTACAGGTAATGTTGGCACAAATGCTGGTGCATTGACTGGATTTACAGGTCCTTCTTTTACTGGAAACACACATTTCAATAATGCCTTATCGGTGCAAGCAGATATTGATTTAATGAAGGTTTATATTCATTTAAACAATATTTTTGAAACACACCCGGGTACACATGCTCCTGCTTTTGGAAGCGGAGAGACGCTTACCCCTGGTGTATATTCTATCGGAGGTGCTGGATCTGTAGCAGGAACGCTTACCCTTGATGGGCAAGGAGATCCTAATGCTGTGTTTATCATGAAATTCAAAGGTGCATTTACAGCCGGAGCAGCTACAAACATAAACTTAATTAATAATGCCAATGCAGCGAATGTTTATTGGGTTGCACAAGGCGCTATTTCTATCGGTGCAGCTAGTACTATAAAAGGAACCTTGCTAGCATATCCTGGAGCGATTACGCTTGGCGTAAATAGCAGTATAGAAGGAAGACTTCTTTCTTCAGTAGGAGCAATTACCATTGCCGCTAACGGTATGGCAATCATGCCAGCAGGTATTATGAATATTCCAATAAAGCCTATGGTTAGTTATACACCTGCAGCCGCAGTGGATGTTTTAGGAAGTATAGAAAACTTTAGTCTTTTTACGAGTAACGGGGCTGTAGCAAATGCTTCTACTTCCGGAATTATTGGAGATGTTGGTGCAGATATAGGCGCGATCACTGGTTTTGCAACGTCATCGCATATTGGATCTTTTTACAACGCAGATGCGGTTACAGCTCAAGCTAAAATAGATTTAAATAATGCATACAGTGAATTAATGATGATACCTAATACGGTAAGTAGTCATACTCCAGCTTTTGGAAGTGGCGAAACGTTACCTGCAGGTGTTTATACAACAGCTGGCGCAGGATCTTTGGCAGGAACCATTACTTTAGACGGAGCAGGAGATGAAGATGCCATCTTTATTTTTAAGTTCAATGGAGCCTTTGCTGCAGGAGCGCAATCGAGAGTTATTTTAAGCAATGAAACACGAAGATGCAATGTTTTTTGGATCTCTGAAGGAGCCGCTTCTATAGGATCATTTAGTACGATAAAAGGAACAGTTATAGCTAACAAAGGAGCTGCGACTATGGGAGCAGGCGGAAACTTAGAAGGAAGATTACTTTCTACAGGCGGAGCAATTGGCTTTAGTACAAGCGTGGTTTATACAGTTGTGCATGATAAGGAGGAATGCGATTCTAATTTAGAACAGAAAACATCAAGTAAGAGCGTTTTAGCTACTAAAAATAATCCAGAATCTATAAACGAAATTCTTGTTTACCCAAATCCATCAAATGGTATTTTTAATATAAAACTATCCGTTTTAAATATAAAAACTGATGTATACGTTATCGATACTGCAGGAAGGATTATAGCAAATGAATCAATTTCTAAGGAAAATAATACTGGAAATCTGATTAGAATTGGAAATAACAATTTGTCTTCTGGTATTTATTTAGTTAAAATAATAACCAAGCATAAAGCAGTTACTAAAAAGGTAATTATTGAAACAAGTAATTAAATAAAGGTTTTTGATAAGTTCTGGGGAACTTATCAGATTTAAAAAACAGGTTAAGAACTTTCTTAACCTGTTTTTGCTTTTTATGTAGTCTGCATCAAAATCATTTGATGAGATTTGAAGGATTAAAAAGTAACATGCTGGTATGGAGAAATTTGTGTTATAATAACTTTTATCAATTTCTTCTTAAACCTTAGAGAAACTAAAAAAGGACTGCCATATATGACAATCCTTAAAATCCTTTATTACAAAATTTTCTAGTTTTATATTTAATCGTTAAAGAAAATGCCTTCTGAAGCAATTTTACCTTCCTTATTGAAGTTGTGTACCATATGTAAAAACTTACGGCTTGTTTCTCCAGTATCTGCATTGGTATTGTTTACCCACCACCAGGAATATACAGACCAGCTATCACTTCTCTTATAGTATATAGCATCTGGATATCCAAATTGCTCAAGATCACGGACACTAAACGTATTTATAGAAGTCTTCCAACTAGCGATGCGCTCCTCTAAATTAAGAGCCTTCTCTCCCATCGTACTACTGCGGCTAAACGTTGCATCCTTTGCAAAATAACTAGCCATTTCTGCCGTTTCTCCCGCCTCAAAATGTGCTACAATCTCGTTCACTTTATTAATTAATGGGTGTTCATCAAATACACGACCATTTCTAAGCATTCCCATAGAGGCTTGAACTTGTGCACCTGCAGATTCTACATCAAAGTAGCTCACGCTCATTGTTATTTTACCTTCATTGGTCACATATGAATTGGTGTGTATATTTTCCTGAACGGCCAAACCGCTCTTTTTATGCACCGCAGAAAACACCATCCAGTCCATAGTCCAAAATCCTTTTTCATCATTTTCATACTTGATAATATCTGGATTAGCACCTGCCATTACCGTAAATTTAATATCCTTATAATTTTCTTGCCACCATAGCATGTTACTTACTTCTTCATCTACAGTGCCTGCTTCTTTGTCTCCAGGTCCCCAAATTTTTGCGTCTTCTGCATATAGCGCTCTGAGTTCATCCTCTGTTCCGGATTCCCATACTTTCTGCGATTTTGTAATAACATCATACGCAGGATGCTCTGAATAAGTGATTCCTGATTTTACTTGACTCCATCCTAATAAAGGGATAAGTAAGAATACAATTACTGATTTCTTCATAATTTATTTTTAAATTTATTTATTTCAAATATAAATAAAATATATTAAATTGCAAATAGCAATTAATTTAAAATGGTGTTCGGTAATTTAAAACGCTGGTTTTGTCTAATTTTATTTTTGTGGATAAAATATCTTACTGTAAGTATTAAAAACATAGCATATGTCTGCCTGAATGCGCCCTAAGTAGCGCATGTGTTTTAATTTGTGATCGTTGGTCATTATAAATTTATTCTTAAATAAGAAGGCCTGCTTTGTCACGCTTGCATCGTCAGAAATAATAGCTATTAATGTTTTAGTATGTCGAATAAAAACTTTGAGGAGCAAAGGTGTTATTGACTTGGTAAAAGATAAAAGGGACAAAAAAATAAAGTATTATTACCTCACAAATTCGGGCATCGATTTTTACTACTTACGTATAGAATTTTTTTCATAGACAAAAAAGCAGCTCGATAAAAAGAGCAGCCCATTAAGTGCTGCAGTATTTAAATAAATGGATTTGAAAGGAGTTGCTGCCTACAATACCGAAGTAATTGCAGTGTACTTAAAGACGCAACCTGAGACTTACAGTAGAGGACTAGTTCTAAACTGATTCTAATTTGTTACCAGTAGTAAGGTAATCGAAATACGAGGTTGACTAGGCGCGGCATTAACTAAAGAAGACATCCCTCTCGCAGTAAAGATACTTTCTTTACCGTTCTATTTTCAAATCTGAATTATTTATATTTACTTTTATTAATCTTAAATTGGTATTATGAATCTAATAATGTTTATCGTGGGAACCGTAATATTTAGTGCGTACATTTTTGGTGTTGTATGGAACATAGGATATAGTACTAAAAAAAGTAAAGAAGAAGAGTATGGGTATTACTCTAGACACCACCAACCAGAACAAGATGAACTAGAGTAAAAACCAAATATAAAAGTAGCTTAATTAGCAGAAGAATGACTTCGATAGCCATCCTGTTAATGTAAAATAGCGCATAAATTTCGTGCATTAGCACTCACTTTATTTCGTGCGATCTTCTCACAATAAACAGATTACAGACGGTCTATAAAATTATGGTGAAACCCTTTCATTTTAATAAATTCCTTACATTTGAGATTTAGGGGATTAAACCCCTTTCTTTTTCATAACAATTTCTCCACCTCTCTGTAGAAGTGGAGTTTTTTTTCTCCTAGTTTTAAATGTAAATTTTTCATGCTTAATTGTAAGATGTTTGAACGGCAGTTTTAACAAGGAAGGAAGAATAATGATAAAAGTTTTTGGTGCTGCGAATTTAAATTGATTTTAAAAAATGACTATTTGCTAGCTTTAGTTGCGGCATATTCTTAGAATTCAACAACGGCTAATCTCTGGTGTTTTTTAGGAATATTTCAATAGATAATATAGAGAATAGTTTAATTGATGCGGTATCACATGATTTTAAATAGTGGGCATATGCAATGCATGCGGTTGCTCTTTTTATAGGTTATAATTATAGGTATGGACAATTTTAGAATTTATATAAATTATGTAAGTATTTTATATAATTATGTAACACTATGTAACTAAATAAGACCATATTTGTTTAATTAAATACAATAGATTCATTAAACAAGTAAAGATATGAAAATCAAAAAAATATTACCCTTTATAGCGATTGCTGCTTTGGGTTTTTTAACAAGTTGTCAAACTGAAAATGATGCGCTATCTTCAAAAAACGAGAGCGTATCTTCAACTGTCTCGGAAAAAAAATCGGCGACTAAAAAGAAAACATTAAAAAAAGTAAACCTGGGTCTAGCTGGTGAGTTTGCTATATTATCGCAATCTGGAATTACGGATGTATATCCTTCAGTTGTTAAAGGGGATGTTGGATCAAGTCCAATTACTGGTGCTGCAATTCTGGTAACATGTTCAGAAGTCGATGGTACAATATATTCGGTCAACGCTGCGGGTCCTCTTCCTTGTGTTGTAAATAGTGCAACGAGATTAACTATAGCTGTAGCCAATATGGGAGCTGCCTACACGAACGCTGCAGGTCGCAGTAATCCTGATTATTTGGAATTAGGCGCAGGAAATATCGGAGGCTTTACACTTACGCCGGGTCTATATAAATGGACAAGTCCATTGACGATCCCTTCGGATATAACCATTTCTGGGGGACCTGATGATGTTTGGATATTTCAGATTGCACAGACACTTATCATGAGTTCAGCAGTGAACATTACGCTTCGTGGTGGTGCACAAGCTAAGAACATTTTTTGGCAGGTTGCAGGTGCAGTTACTTTGGGAACAACCAGTCATTTCGAAGGAATAATATTAGGCAAAACAGGTATTAATATGTTAACAGGTGCATCTTCAAATGGTAGGATGCTAGCGCAAACAGCAGTAGTTTTGCAAATGGCAACTATTGTAGAACCAAACCAATAATTAAGCGCCTCTTAATAACTTATAAAATAAAAGTCCTTTCAGAAATGAAAGGACTTTTATTTTATAAATAGAGATATATCTTTGACTTGTTTAGCAATCTACAATCTGGTTAAATAGGTGAAATTTATATTTTTGAGAAGCACTCTATTGCTTTCTTTTTTCTAAAGAATTCAAGTAATAAAAGTCTTTTTTATGATCCCTTTATGTGACAACTCCATTAAATGAAATCTTACTAAAGTTGTTTATGTCTGCAAATACACTTATATTCCAATAAACAATCCTAATGATGAAAAAAAATAACAGACAAAACGAATATGTTTTTGCGATAGTGGCAATAATTTTAACAATAGTTTTTCTAGTAACTTTGTTTTATGTCAAATCTAAAAACATAGAAAAGGAGGGAATAGCAATCCAGCAGTGCACTTCTACAAGCTATTTTGCAGCTGTATAAAAAGGGGGTTTATTTTTAGGTATTCAATGTATGGGCAAGTCCTTTTCTATTTAACCAAAGCAAAATGGTTTTATAAAATTAAAGAGTATAGTAGAAGAAAATTGTAAAACAAAATTAAGTTGTAAATTTGGAGTAAATGGAAACGTACGCGAATGTTTTGCTGATTGCTTTGCCAAGTTTTATGGTATTGATTTTAATCGAAATTCTTTATGGATATCGCAAAAAAAACATCAACTACAACCTTATGGATACCATATCGAGTTTAAGCGCTGGTGCTTCAAATATGATCAAAAATCTTTTAGGTATTGGTTTTGCTATTATTTCGTATCCGTATATTGTAGCTGCAATTGCACTCGTTCAACTTGAAGAAAGTATTGGCTTATATTTGATTGCTTTTGTATGTATCGATTTTGCTAGTTATTGGAACCATAGATTGAATCATTCAATAAATATATTTTGGAACAGACACGTGGTGCATCACAGTAGTGAAGAATTTAACTTAGCGTGTGCATTGCGCCAAAGTATTTCAAATAATATTATTGGTTTTGGGGCATTATTTTTAATACCTGCAGGGTTGTTTGGTGTACCTTCAAAAATCATTATTTTACTTGCTCCGCTTCATCTATTCGCTCAGTTTTGGTATCACACCCAACATATTGGAAAGCTAGGTTGGTTAGAATATATTTTTGTAACTCCATCGCAACACCGCGTTCACCATGCCATCAACCAAGAGTATGTAGATAAAAATCTTTCAGCAATATTTTGTGTTTGGGATCGCCTTTTCGGAACTTTTCAAGAAGAGTTAGAAGCGGTGCCTTGCATCTATGGGTCTCTGAAACCTGTGCAAACATGGAATCCTATACTCATTAATTTTCAGCACAATTGGGGCCTTGCAAAAGACGCTTGGCATGCTAAAAACTGGGCTGATAAATTTAAATTATGGTTTATGCCAACAGGCTGGCGTCCTGAGGATGTGTCAAATCGTTTTCCGAGACCAAAAGCTAAAAGTGTCTATGAACAAGAAAAGTATGCACCGAAATACGCAACTTTACATAAAGTTTTTGCAGTTTTCCAATTTTTGAGTTTGAATGTATTTATTTATATTTTACTAATCTCTTTTGGTGAATTTAGTATGGCTACTAAATTGAGTTTTGGTTTCTTAATTTTCACGACAATTTTTGGTTTTACCTCAATACTTGACGGGTATAAATGGGCTTTCTTTTTTGAAATTTCTAGAAGCTTTTTAGGATTAGCCAGTCTACTCTATTTTTTTCAATTGTCTTTATTGGAAATTCATTTCTCCCTTTACGCATTTTTCACATCTTATTTTATAGTGAGCTTGATCCTCACGTTCTGCATGCACAACGGGCTTCCTGAACGTTCTTCGGATACATAAATGTTTTGGTATCGCGTTGCTCAGTATTTTTCATAATGGGACATTTTGGTTGCTGTATAGTGAAGAGAAGTATAAAGTCCGTGTATTTAGTATTTAATTAAAAGTAATTTTTAATTGTATATATTTACCTTAATATTAAATAAATAAACGTTGTGAAACCTCTACTATTATTCTTTTTTTGCATCTTTTTTTTTCCAAGTTTAATGAGTGCCCAAGAAAACGAGATTGGAGTGTCCAGAAGCTCTTTTATTGAATGGAATTTTGGCATTGCCCGTATTCCTGAAATCGAGAACTTCCCGATGCCAGGAACGTCTGTACTTTGGGGAAGAACCACGATATATCCAAACAACTTTATTTTTGAATATGAGGGAGGGTTTGCATTTCCAACTGTCATAACCGGAAAAGTAGGAATTGGAAAAAAATTTAACGATACCAATATTACTTTTGGAGTACGACCATTTCCTTTTCACTTGTACGCACAATCCTCATTTCCTGCCGGGAAAAAGGGATATTGGATTGGCTCCGTTGAGTTTAATCCTCTAAATTCAAGTAATAATTTATTTGGATCAAAAGCAATTTTGAACTTTGGGTACAGATGGAATTTAACAATGCGTAAATAAGAAGCTGTTTTTATGCGATAGAGTGCGGCTTTAAACAGTGGTATTTTTTTCGTGTAGCTCTGTAATTTTATAAAACTATTTTTTTTTAGAGACAAAGCAATAACTATTGCTGGTAAGGCCAAGTAAATTTGCTGATGGAAATCTATAGTCTGAACAATCGTGACTGTGCTCTTTTGAGGATCTATAAATAGTTCGGTGTCTCGAATTGAGCTATCCAATTTTAATAAAACGCTTATATATTTAAGGATGCCTCATATTTTCAATTTTCAGTTCGTACATAAATTATTCTGAAATTAATTACTATGGTCTTAAGTGGCAATTGTGATGCTTAAAGAATGACATCTAGAAGAAAATTAATTATTAAATGTGTATTCATTCAGCTAATTTAAGCCCTCAAAAGTAGTTAAGTTTTCGTCCGAAAGACTTCAGAGGGTCTTAAAATAGTCTTTGTTTAAAGGTTGGGGCCCTTTAGAAAAGAGGTGGGGTTATCGTATTAAATAATGAATCTCAAATTAAAATGGATTTATTACGCTATGCTAAGGTGTGTTTGATCACTTTGATAGAAATACTCAAAAGATTCCGTTGTTTTATACACAAATACTGCACCAACAACATTATCTGTTTTTCAAAAAAAAAGAGATTTATTTCTGCTGCAAAATTAAGCAGATGTTGTGCTTATTTTGTTATAAAATTTTAGCGAGAAGTTTCATAATTTTAGTATCACAAAGAGACCGTTAAAAAAAGTACTTTCCGGATGTTGGTTAGAAGAGTGCTTAGTTGTAATTAACGATTACTTCGAAAGTTCCTGAGTAGGCTCCACTAATTTGATTTTCCTGAACAATTAAGGTGCCTCCTAATGTAAAGCTATCTGTTCCATTCGCTGATAATGTGCTCGTAGTGGCGTCTGCATTTTTACCTTTAAAACGCGCTGTCATTGTGTTAATATCCATGGTAGTTATTCCAGAAGACTTTGAAGTGTGTTTAACTGTTGTTGCCAAAGGCAATATTAGTGCGTACGTTTCAAGCCCCGTTCCATTGACAACATATGACGCAAATTGAGGGGCTGCGCCAGCCAACGAATTTTCAACTCCTCCAGTATACGACCGGGTATATGAATTCGAAGGTAAAGTAACCGTTCCACCTTCAGTATTCGATAATAGACTAGATCCAAAATTAAGGGGAGCTTCTTGGGATAGGGACATTGCTACTAAAAGATTTGCATTTGCAGCAGTTGCACGGACATTTCCCGTCGACTGAGCGTTGACATGTATTGAAAAACCTGCAATCATAAAAAGTATAAACAAAGTATTTGTTTTCATAGGGATAATTTTCGCTAAAGATACATATATTAAGTGAAATAATTAGCGGTCAATTGACTATTTTAAGACAGGGGTAAAAGGGGCTTAAGGCTTTGCCTACTATCAGATTCTTCTATAATATAAAACTAAAATAAGTGGTTTTAACGCACTAATATCTTTCGTTTATAGGCCTTTCCTTTTCGCATTACTACGACAATAAATACCGCATGCTTTGGGTATACTTGAATGCGATGTACGGAGGCAGTTGCTTCTTTTTTGTTTATAATTAATCTTCCTAGGAGATCGAATATTTGAATATCGGTAGGTCCGTCTAACAGTGTCAAATCTACATTTATTTCGTTCCCGTCATAGAAGATAAGCACGGGTGCGTTAAGAGGTTCCTCCGTGATTGGTTTAAAATGAAGTCTAAATCGATCTTTAGAATCATTTCTATCTGCAGTGAATTTATAAGTTGGATGTAATTTTAAATTGGTGACATTATCTGTTTTTGTATCCGCTAATAAAAGGAAGTCAAAAGACGAACTGTCGGTGTCTATTTGTAAGGAGTACGTTCCATTTTTTCCTGCATGAAATTGCAGAGGAATCTCTGAATTTTCATCCACGTCAGTTAAGTAACGAACAGATAAATTTTGCTCCTTGGATTGGAAGTAAGCAGAGGGAGCTTCTTCATTTTCACTAAAAAGTTTCAATGCTCCTGGTTCATTTTGTGGGAAACCAAATTGAAGTAAAACTTCGTCTGAACCGTATCCTTCTTCCGATGTAATTCTCACTTTGAAACTATTAATTTCAGCATTTTTTGTAGCAATGTGCTTTGCTTTCAGCCAATTACTTGCACCAGTGTTAACTTGTGTTGCATTTGACATGGTAATAGATCCATTGGCTGCAGTTCTTACAAAATAGCCCTGTGTTGGAGCAATGTACTGCGTTACACCATTAGTGCCGGAATTTGCATTAGAGTTATACACACCATAATTATTGACTGCAGGATTCCATATCCACATGTCGTAACCTCCACCAGAGGAAACCAAACCTGCGCGCGTCCAACCTGTTGACGCCTTCCAGTCAATAGCGGCGGTATACGGATTTCCAATTAAATTAAATCCTTTAACATCCGGATCTGGACTCTCACTTGTGAGCGGGTAACTAATGTCTCCATTGTTTAATAATCCAATAAACTCTTTAGTTGGGTTGGGTGCTTGAGCGGCGTAGAGATAGCCTCTGCCCTCGATAAAGTTTAAAGTAGGATGAATAGATGCCCAAGTAGGAGCAACCGTCGTATTTAGCTGGTATGTCCAACAAGGCGTAGGTTCATTAAAAATATACAAATCATAACCAGTCCCATCTCCGTAAGTACCAGTTGGATTCCAACTACCACTAATGCTCTGATCTGAAACGGGAGCAGAGAGGAAGTGCCATTCTTCGGGAGCTCCACTAATATAGCGTTGCACAGTTCCTAGTACATCGCTGGAGTTATGAATAAGAGAAGCAGTCCCTGTATTATTTGATTTAAGTACAAGTCCGCTCGTTCCTCCAAAATTAGCAATAGTACCAGTTACCGTTAAGTTTTTAGCCGCTTCAATTTTAAATATTTTGCCTGAATTGATAGTTAATATATTTGTAAGGACCGTTTGTTCTGAATTTAAAGTAACCGCCGCTGCATTGTCTATGGTTAAATTATAGAATGTAGTTGCTCCCATTTCCATAGTCTGTGCGGAAGTTCCCTGCATATTTACCGTACCAGACTGGTTCAGAAACTCACCTGTACTTATAATATTTCCTGTAATATTATAAACTCCATTACCAGCGATATTTCCGTTATTTTGAATTGTAGAAACATCTAAGACGCCGTTGTTGGAAAGCGTGGCAGCGTTCTCATTATTAATCGTATTTATTCTAACGCTTGTATCGCTTGAGATAGAAATATAAGCGCCATTATTTGAAATATACTGCGCCTGTATTTCTAAGTTCAATTCTAAAAACAATAGCAAGAGTGCAATGCTGATCCATTTCAAACTAAAAATCGTATGTTTATTCAAATTTTTCATGCTGGATTTACATATTATTATTATTATTATTTAACTTTTTGGCCAATTAAAGGGCGGTGAATGCTAGTTGCGTCCCTTTTATATTTGCTACTATTTTAGTTTTGTTAGTTTCCTATCTTAATTAAGGTTAATATTCTATTAATTACAATAACCTCTTTATTATCAGAAATTTGTTCGTCAATTTTCCACCTTACATCAATAATTTCCCCTGCATTAACTGTGGTAGTGCCCTGCAAAGCAATATCCGATGGGTTTAATAAATGGGTTCTAGTTCTGCTAGAATTTGGAATTAACACTCCATTTTTATAAAGGCTAAAAGTAGCCATGTGATTGACGGTTGTAACGGTAGTAGTTGACCCTGATTGATATATAGTTCCATTAACAGTAGCTGGTGTAAAGCCTGTGATAGCGCCTGCGTTAGTCCCAATATCTCCAGTATAAACGGAAGCTCCTGTATTGGCAATCCCTCCAGAACTCGTAAATATTACGAAATTAGATACTGATCTAAAATCGATGTAAGAAGAACCCGTAGGTAACGCAAGTGTACCTTCTCCAAAAGAAATTGCGCCTGATCTAGTAAATAATCTGCCAGTTACTGAACAATTTGCGCCTACTGCAACAGCTGACCCATAAGACAGCAATGTTCCCTCTATAGCAGTAGAAGCACCTAAACCAATTGCTCCATCGGCTACCCAAAAAACATTTTTTGCACTCGCTCCATTTACCAAAGTAACAGTCACTCCAGCCCCTGTGTTAAATGCTCCTGTAGCTCTTATTACAAATAGGGCGTCTGGGTCGCCTGCACCATCTAAAGTAAGAGCTCCCGCAATAGATGCTGCTCCAGATATATCGTAAATTCCAGCAGATAGAGTTTCTCCAGACCCAAAAACAAGGGGATGTGTTGAACTGGTCGCTGGTATTGCCATTATATCATTATAAATTAAATTTAAATCGGATGCTAATGTTGTAGTGTTTACACCTTCTGTTTTATTGGCCGCAGGTATAGTAACTTGACCATTAAAAAGGACTAAATAAGTAGCTGTCTCGGATGCCGTTTGGGTCATGTCTGAAATTACAACATCAGAAGTTGAAGATGTTGCAAGGGGCGATCCAGCGTCTACGGAAAGGTAGACTGCACTATCCGATACCAAAATAACCCACGCACTTCCGTTATAGAAATTAAACCTATTAGTTGAAGTATTGTAAATCATCAAACCGTTCGCAGGCAAACTGATAAGATCTCTTTCTGCTGTGGCCATTCTTGGAATAAGCACGCCCTTGGTCGTTGTCCTCATTTCGAGTATGGACGATGGATCAGGGGTAATAGCACCGCTGCTGATTCCCATAGATTGTGCATCTATTTTATTACTACTAAGTACAAATACAATAATTAGTATTGCTAAATGATTTAATTTTGTTTTCATTTTGTTATATTTAAATGGGTGATAACTTTAAAATTCACTTCTTGGAACGATCAGTAAAACCTTAAAAATATTTCTTTAAATTTAAAAATACATTCTAAAGATATGACTTTTTAGCTCCATAATATTTACCTGACACTCCAATTAATTCATAGATATAATACCTTTATTTAGCATTTTTTTTACTTTTCTAAAGTAAAAGCTTCTGCAATCGGTATTGGTGTATTATTCAACAAGGCTTGCACGAAAGCACCTTTGTATTTTTTTATTAATCGTTTTCTGCTCTCTCTCGCCTCTTTATAGGTCTTAAATTTTTCAAATCTGTATTTTACAAATACCCCTTCTTTATAACTGCGCATATTTTCTAACATCTCAAGTTTTTTATTTTCTTTTTTGAGTGCAGCTACTTGTACCACAAAAAATACTGTGTTTTCTGGTTTTACGGAGACTGGAGTATTCTTTTGAGAAGTATTTGTATTCAAAACTGCTGCGATTTTTGGTGGAATCAATTTAAGTGTGAAATCAATTCCTTCAATAATATCTCCTTCCTCAGATATTTTTATGGTTATTGGATGAACTGCTGGAGTCGCTTGATAATTTAATTTTTTCATTTGAGCGACATCAACCTTAGCGGTATATTTTCCGGGTTTTAGGCCCAAATAACTAAAATATCCATCGAATTCACTTAAGGCTTCAGCCACCTTTTGTTTCTTTTCGTCATAAATAGCTATGATAATACGGCCTTGTCCTTTTAGTTCTTGAGCGGACGATAGATAGACTGTACCGCTTACTTCTCCCATAGAAAAAATAGGTACAGGTATCCGCTTAAATTGGTTTGGATCTATTAGAACCTGATAGGTATTTCGTTTAAATCTCCAAGAAATATAATCTAAATCCGTATTTGAAAATTTAATATTATAATTTACAAAAGCATTTAAATCAGAAATTCGCACAATGGAGTCTTTTTTACTGATCTCTGCAACACCGCCTGAAACACCAACAGCAGATATCAACACCTTTTTCTCTCCGCTGTCTAATTTTCCATTCTGATTCAAATCAAGAAAGGGGTAAAATAAAATGCCTCCTTTGCCAACTGCAGAATTATTTCCAGTATGTATGTGCTTATTGCCCCCTCCAAATGCTAAACTCCCTTGGGCATTTTCCGAAAACATGAGGTTATTATTACTGGAAGAACTGGACAGTCCAACACGGGCAAAGGGCAAGTCATATTTAAAACTTACAAAAAAACTGTCATTTCTGAATTGAAAATTTCGCTCGTAGGAAACTGAAAAGTACATTTTTAAAACCCGTTTTTCAATTTCTGCACTAAGCCTCACTAAGTTATTGGTTTTTAGATTGTACCCAGCGGAAGGTCGCACGATTAATCCGCTATCAAAGCGATAAGACAAACCTAAATTAGAATTCATTTGAGACGAATTTGCTCCCGCCCAATTTATAAATGAAGATGAATTAATGTTGAACCTTTTGTAATAGCCAGAAAAGGTAAAATCAAATTGGTTGTAAATAAAGGAATTATAAATAAATTGATTGAAGTTAAATTTAGTGAAACCAGAAAAAAGTTTGGCTTTGAAAGGCATTGAGAATCTAACTTTTAATTCCTCTAAAGCATTAAATCTTCTAGCGAGTTGTCCTTTTTTGAATTTAGAATAATTAACTTCTAAAAAAGCACTTTCTGTAATATAAAAATTCATTAACCCCGCGAGTCTTACGTTGTGTGCGTACTCGAAGTTTAATACCATTTTTGAAAAAGGTTGAATTGCCAGTTTGGCAAAAGGTATATAAGGTCTGTCTGGAATACTGGACAAATATTCGAAACCACCACCAATTGTTAAAAAACGATTCACCCCATAGTTAAATCCTAATTGCGCAAAACGACTATTGATACCATCTTGAATGACCCCCGATGTTGCACTATATTCTATCGTTTTGGCAGGTACGAATGTATAGGGGGTATTTATGGTGCGTTCCTCTGTGCGTTCTTCCCCTAAAAGGCCGTAAAATTTCAATTTAAGGGTAGTGTAACCGTATACAATTGGAACTTTAAAGGCATATAAACCAGAAGCATCTGCCAACGTATAATCTACCAAAATATCGTTGATATAAAGTTCTACTGTCCAGTTTGGCTCCGTAGTGTCATTAATTGTAAAATAGCCACTTGCTTTTCGGATTGTATTAGGTGAATTATTAACTGTTGCCCCAATCATAGGAGCATTTAATTGAGCAATACTCTGACTGAATACGGTACCTAATTGTACCTGTGTTACGTATTTTTTATCATTGTTAATCCACCGCCAATTATACTGAAGCTGTCTTGGATCAAATTTAATTTGGTCATTATAATTCACGGAGACATTCGCTTCTCCAAACAATAGCTCAGTACCAACTCCTAAACTTAGAGCATTACTGCTTGTATTGTTTGAGGTCTGAACAGAGCTTAAAGCCCAGTCTAAAGTACCAAACTTAAATAGGTGGTAATTTCTTGGAATTATGGTATCTGCGATACTTGACTTTCCTTGTAGTTTTGAAATGCTATTTCTAGTATTTTCAATTCTTATTTGCTTTAAAAAGGGCAGTTCAAAGCTTGAGGATAGTTTTGCCGACAGTGATCTTGGATTAAATAATACAGTAAGACCAAAGGCTTTAGATATAACGGACGCTGCAATATACTTTGAGCCATATTTCTCTATAAGTTCCTTTGCAATATTAAATAACTGGTCTCCAATATTGATTGTCTTTTTTTCAAAATCAATGGTATAAAGGTTGTCTTCATTTTCTATAAAACCGACCAAACGATTCTTTTTAGGGAGACATTTAATTTTAAGTTTATTAAAGATGCCTTCAATATTTAAATACAATAAATTAGAATCTGAAATGAGCACATCTGTTTCAAAGTTGAAACCATTGTCCATATATACGGTGATCAGAAGTTCGTCATAGGTTGAAGTTCGTTTAATTTTTTGATCTTGAGCATTGGCTTCATGCGGATAAAAGAACAGTAAAATCAGTAACCATATTAGAATTTTTGACAAGGTACTCCCAACCAAATAAATTATTTTAGAATTATGGGGGCTGCATTTGTCCATTATTGTTGATCAAATGAAATTTCAAAATTTCCTGAATAAAATCCAGGCGGGGAGTTTCCTGGAATGGTAAGCGTACCTCCAACACGCAGCATTGTTATAAAATTACAATTGTTTTCCATGGCAAATGATGCGCCATTAACACCTTTTTCTGTAGGCCCAATATTTAATGTGAACGCGCCTCCATTACTTCCTGTTAATATGGCAGTGGGGGCGTATGTGATAGTAATATTTCTTCCTTGGCACAAACGAATTTCAAAAAGAGCAGGGCGCGCATCAGAGTTTGGTGCAGCAACGATGCCTCCAGTGGTGGTTCGAATACCTTGCCAATCAATAGAAACACTACCACCTGTTCCTAAATCATAAAATTTACCAAAATAAAGACCTTGTGTAGCCGCAACTGTAATGGTTCTTTCGGGCAAGGAAGGTTGCGCAAAAGAGACTTCTGCGTAAAAAAGTAAAATTATTAATGAAAATAATAATTTTATATAAAATCTATGTGAATTGACTTTTTTCATAAAGACTTAAAAAAAAACTATATTCCTAATTGTAATTTTTTTGTAGCATACACTTCTTGTTTTTCAGCACCTTGACGGCTGGTATACTTTATGCTTAGCGCACCCTTATTGAAATTCATTCCGGGTGTTTTATTTAATTTTATGGTTATGTATCGTTTATTAATATTTGTGTATACTGCGACGCCCTTTTTTGCCCCCACAATATAAGGTTTTCCTTTTGTTGGTATGTATTCAACTATAAAATCTCCATAAACGGAGATATTACCTTTGCGATGCACTGTGAAATTGAGCAATGCTTCCTCCTTTTGCGCGAATGCTAAATCAGTTAATGTGATTTTATTATTGGTTTCACCTGAACGAATGATAACAGGAATGCTGATACCAAATATGGGGATTAACTGCACTGAAAATGCTTTCAGTGTATCTTTCTTTTCATTACCGAGGGCGGTATAGTTTTTTTGGGATCTAAAGTATAAATGGGAACGATACTCACCCGCTTTCATATTGGATTTTCGTCTGCGTTGCAGCATCACTACTTGGGCCTCTCCTGGTAATAAAGTAACTCTCCGGGGATAGATTCTTAGAAAGTCATCTGCAAACATTTGACCTGGATCAGGAGCCGTGATTACAGTAAAGCTTCCATCTTCATTCATTCTTCGCTGCACAAAGGAGACAGAAAAGGTAGTTGTTTCTTTTCCTGTATTTAACAGGTTTAGTACTTCTTTTATTTTTCTACCTTCAAAAATAACTCGATTCGGAGTAATTAATAAATCTCCTTGACCATAGCTCTTACCAATAACACTTACTAAAATGATTATTATTAAAAATAATAATTTTTTTTTCATAAACTGACTTTGACTAATTAACTCGAACAAATATACTTTTAATTAAAAGAATAGTCGCAGTAACTAGTTGTAATCAACACTTACTTGAAAGGTACCTGTATATTGTCCACCAACTTGATTTGGCAG
>Ga0209384_1000551_pt1 | contig 23253 bp, 18 predicted proteins | sample CoawatmetaG05DNA_FD_187511 | JGI IMG/M metagenome (GOLD analysis project Ga0209384, IMG submission 187511) | Marine microbial communities from the West Antarctic Peninsula - Coastal water metaG058-DNA (SPAdes) (version 2) | ecosystem: Environmental > Aquatic > Marine > Coastal ... | reverse complement strand
GCAGGATTTGAACCTGCGACCCCCTGCCCCCCAGGCAGATGCCCAATCGGACGCAAGCCCCCGTGGTTGCTAGGATCTAGTGCTTTTGCGTTACCAAAATACTAATCAATCCAACCCAATAGAATCAACAACTTAACACACATTTTTACCAACACTTATCAATACTAAACAATGCGTTGAAGTCGGATTAAACATAATTTTTGATATAGGATTGACATCGCTCCAATGTTAATTAGCTGTTTGCCTCAGGAGCCACAAAATTACTATAAGCAATATCGTCTTAAGAGCGCACATAGACATCTGGCACAAAAATTACTCTACAGCTTCTTGTTGAGAGCTATACACTATAGTACACATTGTATTGCCAACTACTTCTAGAATTTAACGTTGTTATTAGTGCTATTCTGGTATATAGATTAAAGTTTATTCGTAATTGGCAGAATGAAAAGGTGATTTAATAAGAAGTGAACAAAAAGGTTCCAGTATGAAAACAAAATTAATCATAGTTTTATTCATATCACTGCTTTCTGTAAATGTTATTGCTGATGAGTATCCATCAGCTGCTCGAGAGCAGTTCATATTAGGCTACAAATACTATAATGGTGATGGTGTTGAAAAAGATTTTAGAAAAGCTATAGAATTATGGGAACTATCAGCAGAGCAGGGTTATGCTGATGCCCAGCATGCATTAGGCCTTTCTTATTATTCTGGTGAGGGTGTCAACGAAGATGCAGCAATTGCCTTTATGTGGGTAGCAATTTCTCAAACTGAATTTTTCATTATTAATGGGCAACCCACTGGAGTTAATAACTCTCACCGAAAAAAAGAATATATGTTACAAGATCATCGAAGAGATGACGCAAAGAGTGATTTGTTATATCTGCATGCAAATATGCGCTCATCAAGCGATATTATTAAGGGCACAGGCTTAGCAAGTGCATGTTGGAGGCAAAAATTTAAGAATTGTGAAAGCAATTATTTAACTCACTCTGCAGAGTCTGAAAATAAAGCTAAAGCAAGTGGACTTGCTTTGTGCCCAGAGGATGATCCAAATCTAATGTATCAACTTAAATGGGATAACTGTTTTGGAATTGGAGAATCTCAATATGGAAAATATGAAGGAGTGTTTATTAATGGAGATCTCCATGGAAATGCTACTTTTAATTATCATAGTGGTGACGTTTATATAGGTGAATATTTCCAAGGTAGAATTGAAGGACAAGGCACCTATTTGATGGTAAATGGTGACAAATACGAGGGAATGTTCCGTAATCATACCTTTGATGGTGTTGGTAAATATACTTACAGTGATGGAAGAGTTGAAGAAGGAATTTGGGGAAATTCAAAATTAGTTGAGAGTAAAAAAATAAATCAAAGTATTCCTGTAGAGAAAGAGTATGTTGCAGTTTTAAGTGCAAGTGTGCGAAAGCAACCCTTTGATGACTCTGAAGAAGTAAAAACAATTCCAAAGGGCACGACAGTATTTGTCATGAGTAAAACAGAGACAAATGATTGGTATTTGATCAAGGAAATCATGGTTGACTGGGCAGGAGATGATATTGGAGATATTTTAGGGTATTCATCTGCAGATTATTTTCTTTCTGTGGATAAAATAACCTCTGGTAATGGTAATAAAAATGCAAAAGTTTATAGCGACTCTCCTGGAAACCTCCTAATTAATGCTTATATTAATTATGTAGTTATAAAAAAAATGCATTCAATGAGAGAAGGCTATGCAGTTGTTTATTTTAATAATAGTCAAATGAAGAAAGTAAAAAATCAAATGATTGAAATTGAAAAAATACTTATAAATGAATTTAGTCTTGATGAAGATTTACTTTGGGACACTGCTATGAAAAGATTTGACAAAGACTACTCTGTGATTGATTTAATGGAGTCCAGTGGTATATACACTGAAGATGGAAATCGAGTCGGAACAATTGCTTTACTAAGCTTAAACACTATAGCAAGTGAAGTCATAGTATCTAGTTCAACGAAAGATTTTTGATTAAATCAATAGAGCTAAATATGAAAATAAAATTCCACATATTGTTACTTTTGCTTTTTCTCTCTGCAAATGCTCATGCATTAATACCTAAAGGTAACGTTACCAATATTAAAAAATTAACTTGGCCTGAGATTATTGATGCAGTCTCTGATACATATCAATTCGGTTCTATGGTTGATAATACATTTAATGCAGATGGTTCGAATTTTTATTATCCATCTGATGAGAAATATGGGAGATTATTGGAAAATGGTATAGGACAATACAAATTTAGGATACCCACATTTTCAGGTGGAGGTGGATATTCTGATGAAGGGACCTGGTTAATTGATAGAAAATATAACCAACTTTGCTTTGGTAAAATCAATTATAAGACAGACGATTATGAATGTGCTTACCTGTTTGAGGGTTTTGAAAATGATAAAAGATATTTATATTTTGCATTAAAACGAAATGGGGATTTTTATGCAAGAATAAACCACATAGAAAAAATAAATAACGACCTAAGTTTTAACCAATGGTCTGATGCTGCTGAAAGATCTTCACAAGAAAATGTACTAAACATAGAAAAATATAGTTCAAAAGAAGAAGTTACTTCTACTGGAGAAATCGAAACTATAACTTACTTTTACGATGATGGTCAGAAAAGTTTTGAGGGAGGTTACATAGATGGTATTGAAGAGTATGAAAATGCTCGTGGCACTCATACTTGGTGGAATAAGATTGGACAAAAGACTGAGGTAAGAAACTACAAAGTCTGCAATCCAACAGAAATCAATGAAAATTGCGCTTGGGGCAATCGCCATGGTGATTGGATTAAGTGGAATGATGATGGTCAAATAAGGTCAGAAGAGACCTGGGAAAAAAGCAGTTTGATTAGTTCTACTAATTACAATTATCACTATAATGGCATCTTGTTTGAAAAAGAAACAATAAAGTATACAGTTGTTTTTGGCCCTCATGGTTACGTATGGTTTGACGAATTTTTGGAGAGGATAAGATGGTATGACTCTGGTCAGATTAGGATGGAAGTAAAAAACAAAAAAGAATTTGATAAAAAAAATAGTCAAAATCAAATCAAAATTATCTCATCTACCGCAGCACGTTTTTGGTATAAAAATGGTCAGAAGAAGTCATTAGAACCTTATTATGGTGGCGAAATATGTTCAAATAAGAAGCAGGGAGACGGAACGTATCTTTACAGTTGTATAGATGACAAAAATGGTACATATACCTATTGGAATGAGGATGGTTCGATAAAACAACAGTCAGACTACAAAAACGGTGTTTGCATCAGAGGGGACTGTTAACTGCAAACAACTTCATAAAGGGTGTTGATGGCCAAGGCCAGACTTGGACTAAATGACTTTGCACTTAATCATGCTAAGTTTTATCAAATATTAAAAGGTTAAGATTACCGCTTTACATAGAAATAATTGGTCGGGACGGCAGGATTTGAACCTGCGACCCCCTGCCCCCCAGGCAGGTGCGCTACCAAGCTGCGCTACGCCCCGACACGACCCTTGATGCAGTTCAATGAGAACCTCAAGAGAGGCGGTATATTACTTTAATCACTGCCGTTTTGGAAGTATTTAAGGCGCATATTCAAGCAAGATATGGAATTAAATCAAGTCTTTGCTACTATTAGGCGAGCAGATTAGTTTTCTGACTCAACCCGGTCTTTAAGCTTTTGGCCAGGCCTAAAGGTCACCACCCGACGCGCTGAAATAGCCACTTCTTCACCCGTTTTAGGATTGCGCCCAGGTCGCGATCGCTTGTCTCGCAAATCAAAGTTGCCAAAGCCTGATAACTTAACCTGCTCATTGTTTATCAGGCTGGAAGAAACCTCATCAAAGAAGGCCTCTACCATTTCTTTTGCATCACGTTTACTGAGCTTTTGTTCATTACTAAGACGTTCTGCCATATCGGCTTTAGTCAGTGATCCCATAGCTAGATCCTCGCCTATTATTTATTATTTTCCAGTTCATCTAGTCTAGATACCCCATTAGTTCTGCAACTAAGGGGTGTGTTTAGCCTCTTAAGCTAGCACCCGCGTGCTGAGCAAGGTGTTTAATCACCTGTTCAACCCATTGATTTACCTCATCATCTGTAAGAGTGCGCTCTGGGTGCTGCCACGTCAAGCCTAAAGCAAGACTTTTTTGCCCATTTTCAATACCTTGGCCCTGATAAACATCAAATAAGCGCACTGCATTAAGCCATGCCCCAGCGCTAGATTGAATATAGTCTGTAACCTTGGCCACACTCACCTGTTGATCTAATACAATGGCTAAGTCACGACGCATTTCTGGAAACTTAGACAAGGTCTCATAGCTAGGCAGCAGACCCATGCTGATTGACTCCAAATCTATTTCAAACATAAACACTGGTCCTGCAAGGTCTAAGTCTTTAACTAAGCCCGGATGCATGGCGCCAATATAACCCACAATGAGCTCACCCACTTTAATGGCAGCACTTTGCCCGGGGTGCAAGGCTAAATGCCCAGTCGCTTCAAAAGAGAAATTTTGACCACTGAGGCTCAATAAAGACTCAAGGTCACCCTTCACATCAAAGTAATCAACCTGTTCAGCTTTACCGTGCCAACTTTCAGGGTGCCGTGAACCATAAATTAAACCCGCAAATACATCTTGCTGCTGCAAGCCTTGTTCACTTGGGATAAAACGCTGTCCCGTTTCAAACAGTCGCACTCGGGGTTGCTGACGGTTCTGATTGTGTTGCAAGGCTTTTACTAAGCCTGGCCATAAGCTTGTGCGCATAACGGCCATATCAGTAGATATAGGGTTAATCAGCTCCACCGGTTTATTTTGATCATCAAACTTGGCCAACAACTCAGGTTCGACCATGCTATAAGTAATAGCCTCTTGATAACCCCGGCTCACCATGTGGCGACGCAAAATAGATAGAGGACGGTGTACTTCTGGCTTGGCTGGAATCTCCATGGTTGCCACTGGGTTGGTACTGGGTAGATTATTGTAACCATAGATACGCGCAACCTCTTCCACAAGGTCTGCCTCAATAGCGATATCAAAGCGCCAAGAGGGTGCAGTGAAGCACCAACTTTCATCATTGGATGACACCAAAGTAAGTCCTAAACGCGTCAAAATATCCAGCACTTGTTGGTCAGAAATTTTGTGAGCTAATAACGATTCTAAGCGAGCTTTGCGTAAGGTGACCTGACTCAAACTAGGTAGGTCTGCCGTTGAAACCTGCTCTACGATGGGGCCTGCTTCACCACCTACGATGCTTTGCAACAGCATTGTGGCACGATCCATTGCTTTGCGCTGCAGATCATAATCTACACCGCGTTCAAATCGATGGGACGCATCCGTATGCAGGCCATAGCTGCGGGCTTTACCAGCAATACTGATGGGGCTAAAAAAAGCAGCTTCTAAGAATATATTACTCGTCGACCCACTGACTCCAGTGTCTGCTCCACCCATAATGCCAGCCATGCCCAATACACCTTCATTATCAGCGATGACTAATGTTTCATTGTTGAGTTCAACTTTTTGACCGTCAAGTAGGGTTAGGTTTTCACCCTGACTCGCCATGCGCACAATAATTGACCCATTGACCTTGTCTAGATCATAGGCATGCATGGGTTGGCCCATTTCTAAGAGAATGTAGTTGGTCACGTCGACCACTGGATCTATACTTCTTATATCACAACGTCGCAGCTTTTCTTGCAACCACAATGGTGAGGTTTGTGTGATATCAATATTATTTAATACGCGACCTAAAAAACGGGGACAATGTTGAGGTTCATTGACCCTTACCGGGAAAACGTCTTCGATTTGGGGAGCTAATTCGGTATATTCTGGGGCCGTGATATCTAACGAATTTAGCACGCCTACTTCCCTTGCAAGGCCTGCAATGCTCAAGCAATCGCCTCGATTAGGGGTAAGATCCACATCAATGATCTTGTCATTAAGATTAAGATACTCACGAATATCAACACCTATGGGTGCATCAGCAGAGAGTTCCATGATGCCATCATTTTCTTCATTAATCTCTAGCTCTGCACCTGAACAGAGCATGCCAAATGACTCTTGTTGCCGTAACTTGGCCTTTTTAATTTTGAAGTTACCAGGTAACACTGCACCCACTGTGGCAAACGCGACTTTAATACCGACGCGTGCATTGGGTGCGCCACAAACAACTTGAGTGTGAGAAGTGCCATCATTAACCTGACAAACTCGAAGCTTATCTGCATCTGGGTGTTGTTCTGCACTGACAATTTCTCCTACGATGACGCCCGTAAAATCGCCAGCAGCAGACTCTACACCATCAACTTCTAGGCCAGCCAAAGTAACCTGGGCTACCAATTCATCACTGCCAACTGCTGGGTTAACCCATTCACGCAGCCACTGTTCACTAAATTTCATGTCTATCTCTCAATCGAAGATTAACTAAATTGGGCCAAAAAGCGCAGGTCATTTTCAAAGAACATGCGTAAGTCCTTTACGCCATAGCGCAGCATAGCTAAGCGTTCAACACCCATACCAAAGGCAAAACCTGTGTATTTTTCAGTGTCGATACCTGAGTGCTCAAATACCTTAGGGTGCACCATGCCACAACCTAACACTTCCAACCATTTTTGCTCACCGTCTTCCCCTTGGTAACCAATGTCCACTTCGATAGAAGGTTCGGTAAACGGAAAGTACGAAGGGCGAAAGCGAACTTGGAGGTCGCGTTCGAAAAACACGTTAAGGAAGTTATGCAGGATACCTTTGAGGTCTGCAAAACTAATATGATCATCCACCAATAAACCCTCTATCTGATGGAACATGGGGGAGTGCGTTTGATCTGAATCACAGCGGTAAACTCGGCCAGGGCAAATGATACGAATAGGCGGTTGTTGTTTTTCCATGGTTCTTACTTGTACACCTGATGTGTGGGTACGCAGTAGAGTGCCATCACCAAAGTAAAAAGTGTCGTGCATGGCCCGAGCTGGATGGTGAGCTGGGATATTGAGGGCTTCGAAATTATGGTAATCATCTTCTATTTCTGGGCCTTGAGCCACAGAAAAACCAATTTGGGAGAAGAAATTCTCAATGCGCTCGATGGTCATGGTGACTGGATGCAAACCCCCATTAACTTGGGCGCGACCAGGCAGAGTAACGTCGATGCTTTCTACGGCAAGTTGCTTACTGAGGGCATCAGCCGCCATCATCGTGCGCTTTATAGTGATGGCATCTTGGACTTGCTGTTTAGCTTCATTAATTTTGGCACCCGCTGCAGGGCGTTCTTCGGCAGACAACTTGCCTAGGCTTTTAAGTTGCTGAGTCAACTCACCTTTTTTACCTAAGTACTGAACCCGAACTTGGTCAAGGGCTGCTTCGTCTGCCGCTTGAGCCACAGCTTCCAAGCCATCGGTGACCAGTTGCTTGAGGTGTTGCATATTTTTCTCCATCTAAAACAAGACAGGGGAAGAGTTTGCACTCTTCCCCTGTTTCTAACCCTCGTGAGAGGATACGAAGGTAGTTTAATCGACACCAACCAAGGCTAGCATCAGATCAACCAGCTTAAGCGAGTGCCGCTTTAGCCTTCTCTACGATCGCTGTGAATACCGCTTTATCATGAATGGCTAGGTCTGCCAACACTTTGCGGTCGATCTCGATTGAAGACTTCTTCAAACCAGAAATCAAACGGCTGTAGGATAACCCGTTCATACGCGCACCGGCGTTAATACGGGTAATCCATAAAGCACGAAACTGACGCTTACGTTGACGACGGTCGCGGTAGGCATATTGGCCAGCTTTGATGACGGCTTGCTTAGCAACACGGAATACACGGCTACGTGCACCGTAATAGCCTTTAGCTAGCTTGAGGATCTTCTTATGACGGCGGTGTGCTTGCACACCACGTTTTACGCGAGACATTATACTTTCTCCTTACCAGTGACTAATTAGATATACGGCAACATGCGCTTTACTAATGGCTTATCTGCAGCACTAATCTGCAAAGTGCCACGTAAATGACGCTTACGTTTGGTACTCTTTTTGGTCAAAATATGACTGGTGAAGGACTGACGGTGTTTAAAGCCGTTAGCAGTTTTCTTGAATCGTTTTGCAGCGCCGCTGCAAGATTTCATCTTAGGCATTACATTTACTCCACGCATTCGTTGATTGTTAATGAAGACGCAATTAAGAACCTAAACTCTTAAGCGGTCTCCCGATTGTAACTTTTAAGGGTTACTTTCTTTTCTTGGGTGCCAAAACCATAGTCAATTGACGGCCTTCCATCTTTGGGTATTGCTCTACTCCAGCGTATTCAGCCAAATCGACCTCTACACGCTTGAGTAACTCCATACCCAATTCCTGATGTGCCATCTCGCGACCACGGTAACGCAAGGTTACTTTCGTCTTGTCACCATTTTCTAGGAAACGGATCAGGTTGCGTAGTTTTACCTGATAATCTCCTACATCAGTCCCTGGACGGAACTTGATTTCTTTCACTTGCGTCTGCTTTTGCTTCTTTTTAGCAGCTGCTTTCTGTTTTTTTACTTCAAACACTTGTTTGCCATAGTCCATGATCTTACAGACCACAGGCTCAGCATCAGCTGCGATCTGAACCAGATCCAGCTTGGCAGCTTCTGCCATTATCAGTGCTTCAGCTACAGAAACAATGCCGACTTGCTCGCCGTCGGCACCGATGAGACGACACTCTGTCGCTTCAATATGTTCGTTAATTGTTGGGCGTTTTGTTTTGCCCTTATTGTATTCCCGTTTAATTTCGGTATCTCCGTACTTGTTAACCTAATAGGTTAGCTGCCATCTTGCATGCTAACCTGTTGCATTCATTTTTGAAGCATTAATTTACGCTTCGGTGCGTCCCAACTTAGCAATGTCTGCATTGAGCAAATCTGCAAAAGCTGTGAGGCTCATATTGCCCACATCTTCACCTGTGCGCGTGCGCACTGTGACCGACTGAGTTTCAACTTCCTTATCACCAATCACTAGCAGGTAAGGAACTTTAAGAATTGTGTGCTCGCGGATTTTAAAGCCTACCTTTTCGTTTCTCAAGTCCGCAGAGGCCCTAAAACCCATTTTTGTGAGTTTTTCTTCAACTTCTTGGCAAAAAGGTGCTTGTTTGTCCGTAATATTCAAAATTGACACTTGTTTGGGCGCGAGCCAAGGGGGCATAGCACCCGCAAAGTTCTCAATCAAAATACCTAAAAAACGCTCAAATGAACCCAAAGTTGCTCGGTGCAGCATCACTGGAACTTCACGATCACCCGCTTCGTTTACAAACTGCGCATCAAGGCGCCCCGGCATAGAAAAATCTACTTGGATGGTGCCACACTGCCAAACTCGGCCGAGGCAATCCTTCAAAGAGAATTCAATTTTCGGGCCATAAAAAGCGCCTTCACCCGGTAAAATATCAAAGGGCAGTTGTTTAGCATTGAGCGCTTCTTCAAGGGCTGCTTCGGCACGGTCCCACACTTCGTCTGAGCCTACCCGTTGTTCTGGACGCGTGGACAACTTCAAAATGACGTCATCAAATCCGAAGTCACGGTACACGTCATACAAAAAATCAATAAATCGAGCCACCTCGTCTTGCATCTGATTTTCAGAGCAAAATATATGACCATCATCCTGCGTAAAACTGCGCACGCGCATGATACCATGCAAAGTGCCAGAAGGCTCATTACGATGGCAAGAGCCAAACTCTGCCATTCGAATCGGTAATTCTTTGTAACTTTTCAAACCTTGATTAAAAATTTGGATGTGACACGGGCAGTTCATCGGCTTAACTGCATAATCACGGCTTTCTGAAGATGTGGTAAACATCATCTCCGAGAATTTATCCCAGTGACCAGAACGCTCCCAAAGGCTGCGATCAACCACCTGTGGGGTTTTCACTTCTTGGTAGCCACCTTGGTTTTGGCGCTCGCGCATGTAACGCTCTACCACTTGATAGATAGTCCAGCCATTGGGGTGCCAAAACACCATACCTGGGGCTTCTTCTTGGGTGTGAAATAGATCTAGCTTCTTACCCAGTTTACGGTGATCCCGTTTCTCAGCTTCTTCTAAGCGATGTAAATAAGCCTTGAGATCTTTTTTGTCTGCCCAAGCCGTGCCGTAAACACGCGTAAGCATGGCGTTGTTAGAATCACCTCGCCAGTATGCACCAGCTACTTTCATCAACTTAAACGACTTAATATGACCCGTAGACGGCACGTGGGGGCCACGACATAAGTCTGTAAAGCCACCTTGGCTGTAAAAAGATAAATCTTCCTCGCCCGGGATACTGTCAATAATCTCTACTTTATAGTCTTCACCAAGGTCTTTGAAAAATTCAACAGCCTCTGAGCGGCTCATGATGCGGCGCTCAACCTTAAGGTTTTCCTTAGTCAGGGCTTTCATGCGCGCTTCAATTTTCACTAAATCTTCAGGCGTAAACGGGCGTTCATAAGCAAAATCGTAGAAGAACCCGTCCTCGATCACAGGCCCTATGGTCACCTGTGCTCCGGGAAACTCATCTTGCACTGCTTGGGCCATCATATGCGCACAAGAATGACGCATCACTTCAAGGCCTTGCTCATCCTTAGACGTAACAATGGCCAAGTCTGTGTCTTGAGTGATGACAAAACTAGTATCCACTAATTCACCCAACACTTTGCCAGCAATCGCTGCTTTTGCAAGGCCTGGGCCTATGTCAAAAGCGACGTCATGGATAGAGATAGGCGCATCAAAAGCACGCTGACTGCCATCAGGAAGTGTGACTACAGGCATAAACAATCCTTGCTCAGTGGTGACCCCTACCAAAGGCCACTTGGGGTGAAGCGCTGCAGCGTTTGTCCTTTCAAAATATTATCGCTAAAAAGGAGGACATAGATGGCGCAAAAATTAAGGCGCTTATATTACCTTTATTAGGTTTTAAGAACAAGCTTCTGGGGCCTTTTTGGCAATCCAACGCTGTCTTAATTGAAGCCTGTTAAATCCGGTTCTTTAGCAACGACATCGAGTAGAGAATGTGTTCCTGTGCTGCCGCCTTCGCGGCTATCCCATCACGGATCATAACCGCTTCATAAATAGCCTGATGTTGCATTCTAATAGCCGCTGAAACCTCTTCAGATAGGGTCAAATCATGGCCTGCAACACTGTAAAGGGTGCCATAAATAGCATTAAAGAATTGGGCATAAAACACCTGACTCAAAGACACAACAATTAAACTGTGGCAAGATTCAGCAATGAGCATATGAAAATTGACATCAGCCTTAGCTTTTTGCAGCGCATTACCACGGCGTTTTATCATGGCCTTGTAGGCATCAGCTATGGTCAGTAATTCGTCGTCTGTCGCGCGCTCACAGGCATATTTCACAGCCTCCCCTTCTAGCACCAAACGCGTCTCCATGATGGACAGTTGTAACGCCACAGAATTAAGTTCGATACCTGACATGGGCTCAGTAAACTGAAACTCGAATAAGTTGTTTACATAACAACCAGAGCCATGGCGGGTCGTGATTAAACCTTTCATTTCTAACGTCGTTATAGCTTCTCGCAAACAGGTACGTGACACACCAAAGCGCTTCATCAAAGCCAGCTGCCCGGGTAATTTATTGCCTGGTAACCATCGACACTGACGGATATCATCCTCTATGGCATTACTAATTTGCTCTACTTTGTTCATGTCAAATACCTGAAGCTTGGTCAGATCACTTTACCTTATTCCCCTCCTACCTACTAGAGCAGAATCATAGGCAAGAGCATACTGTCGCAACGTTTTACAACCCAGCTTTAGTTTCTGTGTACCAGACAAGCTATTTTATATAGCCTAAATTGTATATAGACTAGACCATGAGCGAAGGCAAATTAACATGGATTCACGTTACCCCTCTATTGAAATGCTAGCTGATCGCGCAAAAAAGCGCATGCCTGGATTTGCCTACGACTACCTCACGGGGGGCTGTTTTTCTGATATTAATGTGGCTCGAAATACACAGGATATTAGGGCTATCCAACTTCGCCCCAACTACTTACGCGATTTCAACGGTGCTTCACAAACGACGCATCTTTTTGGCAAGACTTATGACTCCCCTTTTGGTATCGCACCTGTTGGACTGCAAGGACTAATGTGGCCAAAATCCTGCGAAATTCTGGCCCAGGCTGCTAAACAGCACAACGTGCCCTTTTGTCTGAGTACCGTGGGCACCTCTAGTATTGAGACCATCGCAGAAATTACTGAAGGCGATTTTTGGTTCCAACTCTATCACCCTACCCAGAACCAGTTACGCGATCAACTCCTTGAGCGGGCTGCACAGGCGGGTTGCAAAACCTTAGTGCTGTTAGCTGACACACCTACTTTTGCTTACCGCCCCAAAGAAATTCGTAATGGCCTCTCTATCCCACCACAAATGACCTTGCGCAATATCCTACAAATAGCAGGCCATCCAAGATGGGCGCTGGAACAACTGTTAGCAGGACAACCTGAGTTTAAAACCATGAAACCATACATTCCTGATGGTCTAAACATGCAACATCTTGGACTTTTTATGGACAAAACCTTTTCAGGACGTTTAACAGAAGACAAGATCAAAGCCATTCGTGACCAATGGCAAGGTAATTTAGTCATCAAAGGCATCGTTAATCCAGACGATGCCGAGATAGCCATTAGACTCGGTGTCGATGGTTTAATTGTATCGAACCATGGAGGCAGGCAACTGGACTCGGGGGAATCTACCATCAAACCTCTCACCGCACTGGCAGAAAAATACAGTGACGCAGTGACATTGATGATGGATGGTGGCATTCGTTCGGGTGCAGACGTTGCATCAACCTTGGCATCAGGTGCCAAGTTTACCTTCCTTGGCCGAGCCCCAATGTTTGGTGCTTGTGCCCTAGGAGCAGAAGGTGGTGACCAGGTGCTAGAGATACTCAAACGCCAGTTACAGCAGGTAATGGAGCAAGTTGGCTGTGAACAAATCACAGACTTACCAAAGCATCTGATTACTCAAACTATGGGCTCATGACTAGAACAAGCCTAACTGCCGCTCAGTGAGATTAGCAAAGCTGTCATTTAAAAAAGGTAAAATACCATCAACCACGGGTTCTATTTGACGCTCAATGTAATGTTCGTAATCATAGTTACCAGGACTCATTTCTAAGGGTTCTGGCCCAGTAAGGGTGATCACATATTCGATCCAACCACCATTAGTGTAAGCTGATGGTAATTGGTTTTTTAAACGCCAAGTCTCTGCTTTTCGTGCTGCTTGCACATGGGGTGGAATGTTTTTTTGGTACTCATCTAGGGGCCTACGCAGCCGTTTTCGATAGACTAATTTGTGGTCTAGCTGCCCTGACCTTACTTGTTCTAATAAGGGCTTGATAAGATCCACATAGGGCTGATCATTGAATACCCGCTGGTAAAGCTCTGCCTGAAGTTCTTTTGCTAATTTGGTCCAATCTGTTCGCACTTGTTCTAGACCTTTGAAAAGCATCTTTTTTTCACCTTCTGAAGACACAGTCACACCTGCATAGCGCTTTTTACTGCCTGTTTCTTGTCCCCTTATTGTGGGCATGACGAAACGACTAAAATAGGTTTCAAACTCAATTTCTAAATAGCTTTTCAGTTTGAACTCTAACTTGAGGTGTTGGGTCCACCATTTATTAAGTGACTGGGCTAGATCATTGCCTTTGCCTTGCACCTGATCTAAAGACATAGCATCGTCACCGAGCCACACAAAAACTGAATCCGTGTCACCATAGATGACCTGCATGCCTTGTTGTTGTATCAGATCTTTAGTTTGATTCAAAATGGAATGGCCACGCAAAGTAATAGAACTGGCTAAACGTTGATCATAAAAACGACAGACATTAGACCCTAGTACGCCATAACAGGCATTCATCACAATTTTTATAGACGTGGATAAGGGTGTATTTTTATCCGCCTTAGCAATATCTCTTGCAGCCCATAAGTCACTAATGATCTCAGGCAAGATACTTTGTTGACGACTAAATTGGGCACCTTTGTAGCCACTCACAGCATCCGCTTCTTGCAAACCTCTAATCAAACCTAAAGGATCGATTTTGAAACTTCGAATAATGCTTGGATATAGGCTTTTAAAGTCCAATACCAATACATTGCGGTATAGGCCAGGTCTGGAATCCATCACAAAACCACCCGGACTATCACCTGCTTGACCCGAGGCAAAAGCAGGTGCTACATACCCTTGGCGGTGCAATCTTGGTAAATACAAGTGATCAAAAGCTTGAGAAGAACCCCCCATCCGATCCATTGGTAATCCTGTTAAACGCGCCCGTTCAATAAGAAAAGCCAACAGCTTAGCTTGCATGAAAATATCCCACACCAAGCGACAATCTTCGAGGTTATACCTGACTAACGCATCAGGTTGTTGTCGATACAAGCGCTGAATTTCTTCACCACGGTCTTGTGGTTTGGTGATGTCTTTGCCTCTACCCAACAGCTGATGGGCCACATGGTCTAAGGCAAAGGATTCAAATTGCCATGTTGCTGCGCGCATTACTTCAATGCCATCTAAAGCCACACGGCCCGGCATATAGAGCTTTGCAGGCCGATTTCCCTGTCCAGCCCGCCATCGAATTTCTTCACCTCCACGACCTAATCGTAAACGCACCCCTAACTCACGAGCCCGAGCGCACAGAATTTGAAAATCAAACTGCACAACTGACCAGCCCATAATGGCATCTGGGTCATAGTCTTGTAACCAATAGATAAACTGCTTCAATAGCTGCCTTTCATTCTCACACACCTGTGTGTAAGGAGGCACAGCTTGTAAAAGCTCTGAAGGCATTTGGGCAGGCCAATGTAACCAAACCTTTTCTACTGGAGTCTCCTGCTCCATGGCATAGACCGCAATACTATGAATAGTTTTACCATCCATGGTTGTTTCAATGTCCAGAGAAATGGCTTTAATATTAGGCGTATAGTCACAAGTTTTTACTCGAGTATCAGTGATCGTGCCCTTCTGTGGTAGCCCATCAACTACCAGACTTGCGCTGATAAAACGCTCCATTAAATAACGCTCTTGAGGCTGAATATCTTGTTCCATAAGAGCAATATTTGCCTCACGTAAAACACCACATACTTGCTGAAAGACCTTTTGGTTGGTCATATAAAGCGCCATCACAGCCTCATGATCAAAGGTTTTAAGCGCGACTTGTTGAAAGCGCCAACTGGCACTTGGCAATGCCATGGACTGGATTATATGTTTGGCATCATCTTGCTGTGATAGAGGGAAAAAACACACAGCTTCTTGCTGGGTTTGCTGCAGGCATACGGGCCCATGATCGGTCGCTAGCCAATAGCTCAGGATTAGACCTTGCTCAGTGTCCTGACTGTGGCGAGATAACACAAAACCTTTCATTATTACTCTGGCCTATGTGACTTATTTAACTTATGAGATTAAGTCTTCATGCTTTTGTTGCTTCAGCTGAACTACTTCAACTCAGCAATGGGCTGCAAAGTACTCAGTTGCACTTTGCAGCCCCTTTAGAAGGGCGAGTAGCAAACCCCAGCATGACTCGGCTTAACACATACTGTAAAACAAGCTGAAACGACTAAAGTGGCCTCCTCATTGAGAGGCATTCTCTGCTTGTATGATCGCTCTAATTTGCATGATAACAGATATAGGTTGGCTCAGCGGGTGTGTTCAAAAAGCGTTAATTGGCCGCCAATTTCTTGTTAGGATCGAAAAAGGGTTTTTCAACAACCGTTGCAGTCTCATTACCACTTGGTTTTATGACTTGATATTCTGTACCCAAAGCAGCGACATCCGCATCGACCATGGCCAAGGCAATGTTTTTTTCTAGGCGAGGTGAGTAAACTGCAGAGGTGACCTTTCCAACCCACTGACCGTCTTTTTCGAGCGCCCAAAAGCGCGTATTAGATCCTGTCATTGCGGGACCACTGATCAATAAACCAACATGCTTGCGGGTAATACCTTGATGACGAATTTTTTGTAATGCAGGCTTTCCAATAAATTCAAAGTCAGCATCAAGATCAATTAAACGATCAAGTCCTAATTCAAACGGGTTGGTATTAATATCCATGTCTGCATGGTATGACAGCATACCGCCTTCAATACGCCGAATGGTTGAGGTATGACCTGGTTTCAGACCCCAAGGTTGGCCAGCTGCCATTATTTTTTCCCATAAGAGGTCACCTTTGGAAGCGTCACGCAGATATATCTCATAGCCCAATTCACTTGACCAGCCTGTGCGAGAAACAATTAACGAAATGCCATCGAGTTCATATTCCCGTAACCAATAATATTTAAGGTCACCCGCGCCTGCACCAAACAGCGCCTGCATAATTTCCCCTGAGTTAGGGCCCTGCAACTGTAGCGGTGAGACATCTGGTTCACAGATATGCACATCCATACCAGAGGCCACAGCAACACCCTGAGCCCAAAGCAAAATGTCGCTGTCAGCCAGGGATATCCAAAAGTGGTTCTCAGCTAACCTAAGTAAAATAGGATCATTTAAAATTCCACCTTGCGCATTAGTGAGAAGCACATATTTACATTGGCCTACAGCGCATTTAGAGAGGTCGCGTGACACCAGAAGCTGCACAAACTTGGCTGCATCTGGACCTGTTATTTCTACCTGACGTTCAACCGCAACATCACATAAAATAGCGTCATTGACTAAGTTCCAAAAGTTTTGCACTGGGTCACCAAAATCCCTTGGAATATACATGTGGTTGTAAACCGAAAACCCTTTAGCGCCCCATCGCACAGTCGCGTCAAAGAAAGGTGACTTACGAATTTGTGTACCAAAACCAAACTCCTCAGATGCTGTCATTGTATGATCCTTATCGGCTGAATTAACGGCCATTAGCAGACGTTATGCAATATGGCTAGCTTAATCTTAAACTATAGGAGAATTGAAGCGAGAGAGTAGACTAAAAAAAACTCAAGGTGAGACTATTTGGTCTCATTTATTTGCACAAAAAGTCTGTTTAGGGAAGCCGTTTGAAGCCTGCCAATAAAAGTGAGACAACAGCTTTAACGAGAGCTGAATATCAGCTATTTATGGCCAGAATTGAGGGTTTTTTATTGATCTTGTGAGATCACTCACTGCTGTTATAATTGATGCTATAACTGATGCTATAACTGATATTTTCACTATGGTTGGCAACAACTAATCACTCAACAGTGTTAACAGATTTGGCGGGGCCGCTTTAACCTGCTTAGTGACTATGTAAATGAAATAACGGTCGATACCAATTTCATCAGTAAGCAACTGCTCCACCAAAGATTGAAAATGATGTAGATTTTTAGAAATGACCATCAACACGTAGTCAGATCCTCCACCTGTGGCGCAACATTCTACAATTTCGTCTATCTGCTGTATGTAAGACTCAAACCGATCGAAGTCAGACTTTTTATGAGTTTTCAGTGCAACAGTAACAATGACTTTGGTAAAATCAATGAGCTGATCAAGGTTTATTTGTCCTTGGTAACCTTTAATCACGCCTAATTTTTTGAGTTTATCAAGCCTTACCCAGCATGGTGTTGGTGACAGATTGACGAGCTCTGCCAGTTTAAACTTACTCATTTTCCCATGCTGCTGGACCGCATTTAGAATTTTTATGTCGATCGCATCTAAGGCAACTTTTTTCATTTTTGCGTTCTCTTTTACCAATAGCCCAGCCCACTAAACACACTTATATACGTCAAAGGCTTGGCGTGTCAACTGCCTCGATCACCATCTGACTGCCCTATACCGCTTTAGAGGATACAAGACATTGTGCAACCTTCAAAGTTCGACCTAAGGCTTTTACCTGGGTCAATGTGACCATTTATTAATTTATTTTGTATATTAATATCAAAAGCTTATGATTTATAACACCAGTAAATATAAAATTGTATTAAGGTAGGCTAAAGACCATATATTATGCAAACGGCGTAATTATTTTAATGTCAGGGAAGGCTGCTTGCACCTCTTGCTGATACTTAGCCTCAAACAGCAATTTAACATTAGGACCCGCATCCATGGTTAGATAAAGGGGTAGCCCTTGTTCACGTAACTGCCAAACTTTTTGCATTTGAATTAATGATTCTGGCAGCCAATACACTAGTGGAGGCCATGCGGAAGCCATCGTTGCATGCATGCTCATGGCGTTATGTTCTGCTGTTTTAGCCATGGTTTCAAAATCACCTGCCACGATTGCTCTTTCAATAGTCACAAGGTCAGATTCAGCTTGCTGAGGCCATTGTTGATACAAGGCTGAGGTCGCTATTGTGCGCGCCATTCCTAGGCGTGAAGAAACCGCTTTAGTTTGGCTTGAAATTGTTAATAAACCAATCCTCAATTGGGGCCAATGCTGCTCCAAAGGTGCAGCAATGCTATCACTGCCATCAGTCCTATCGCCTGCTTGCCATTTAACAAAACCATGCCATAAGGATCGACTGGCACTACCACTGCCTAAGCGCGCTAATGCCGAAAGCTGCTGCTCTGGCAAGTGCCAGCCCATCAGACTATTGGTAGCTAGGGTTAGAGCTGCAAAGCCACTGGCAGAAGATGCAAGTCCTGCTGCCGTTGGCACAGTATTGTGAGTGTCTACCCGCAATTTAATGTGTTTGGGTAAAACCCGGTCTAACCACTCAATCAGCTGGGTTGCGAAACTCTGTCCGGCGTCAACTTCTTCACCATTCAAAATCACTTGATGCGCGGGCGCATCGATCACCGAGAGACCTGTTTGAGTCCCATGCTCAGCTAATGAGATGGATAAGGAGCCCGTAACTGGCAAATTAAAGCTTGCCTCACGTTTACCCCAGTATTTGCTCAGGGCAATGTTACTGGGTGCATAGGCACTCGCTTGAGCCGCTGGAGTATTATTTTTAGCTGCACCCAAAACCTGATCTAGCCAAGTGCCAACGGACATTGCCTGGTTTGAATTTTGGCTCATAACTGCTTCTCACGTTGTAACGCCTTAGGTAATTGCATTTCTTGGCGCAGACCTTGGGGTTCTATTTGAACTGATATTTGCGGGTGGGGCCAATCTAAGGTTTCACTACCGAGCAAGAGCACACAATCCCCCAAACCAGACCCAGAAATTTTGGCGCCCAATAAAGTATCTAATGGTGACTTCTTTTGAGCCAAACGAATAATAGTTTCGGTACTTTCGTCACTCACACCGAGGGCTCTCATTAATATTTGATATTGATTCATGGACTGGGCAAAAGCCCGCCAGTTTTCTCGTTCTAAAGCCTTTTCACTGGTTTCAACACAAGCACCCATTTGTTCATAAAGTTGCGCAAAACGCTGCGGTTCTTGCTCAGCTGCCTCAGCCACTTGGGCAATGACTAGCGGTGTCAGAGTTTTATAACCACAATAAACAAGCAGTAGGTGAGGTGCGTTTTGCAATGCTGCTAACGACAACAACGTCTTTTTAGCCCTTAATGGATTGCCTTGAAACTTTACAATGCCCCCAAGAGCACTCGCCGCAACATCGGCACCAGAACCCCTGCCCTGCACTTTACGAATGGATTCTATACTGGTTTGCATGGCTTCCTGAGCGTCAAACCTACCATTGGCAAGCAGCGCCATAGCGCCCATGCACGCTACCGTGACAGCTGCTGATGATCCCAAACCCAGGGTGTGTTCAAATTCAGACTCAATCACGAGTTCGACACCCCCACTTTCAACTTGGCCACTCAGGGTTAGTGCCTGTAACACAAAAGCAAAAGAAGACGTTCGCTCTACTTGCATGGCTAGCTCATTAACAGCACATTCAAAGTAACCTAAACTAGAGGTTATGACTATTTGTCCATCTGCGCGCTTAGATGCCTTCACAAAGATACGCTGGGTTAAGGCACATACCAAAGCACTATGACCAAATAGCACTGCATGTTCACCCATGAGCATGGTACTGGCTGGTGCAGAGGCAATAACGCTTAAACTAGTCAAAGTAAACCACACCTTCTAAATCTGGCAGCATTTCTTGCATTTCATAAGCATAATTTAAGCACAGTTTTTGCATATGATCTAACTCCAGACCCACCACAAAAACTAGCCCGGCATGATCACCATCGATACTGCCAGCACCACAAATTTTTGCCGCTCCACCTTTAGACTCAACCTCAGCAATAAAATTTGATACCGTTTTTGGCACCACTCCAATATGCTGCAACAGCTTGTGATTGGCTGCGATAGCACTCACCATAGTTGTTAGATTAGGTTGCAAACTAACACCTTCAGTGTCTGCGACCATGCAGTGTAGTAGTCGTTCTTGAACTTGACTAAATTGAGACCACCAATGAGCCGAAAAATTGTGTTGCCTCACAGCTTCCACACACTCGCCTGTTGAACTATTTGGTTTGCCTGTAGAAACGAGAAAGCATGCACTTAAAGGTTTTAACGCTTGGCGTTCAGCAGTGCCAAGTTGATAGCGTTGTAAACCACCCATGATACACACGTATGGATCTAAGCCACTAGATCGACCATGCTGCCAATGTTCGCTATGAGTTGTTTTTAATATTAATTGTGCCGCTGTTAAAGGCTGTCCGGTGTGTTTAAAGGCTGCTGCTAGCATGGCTGCAACTAACGCAGCTGATGACCCCATCCCGCCGCCAGCCACTAAATCCATGGTGAGTTCAATAGCTAAACCAGGCTGGTCTGTTAACACATCAACCAGTCCACTTGCACCCAAAGCTGCCGCAAAAAACTGCACTGGACTTTCAATGACAAGGCATAGCAGAGCTGAGTCATGAAGGAAATTTTGGTGACGCGATTGTGTCTGGTGAGCCAACTGGGTCAGTTGCCCGTAACTAAAGTGTTGATCGATGCCAAAGGCAGGCATTGTTAGGTGAACACCTTCTATGTCGATACTGACAACTTTAGCAAAGGCATATTTTTGAATGGCACACGCTAACGCAGGGGTCCCGTAAACCACTGCATGTTCACCACTAAGAATGACTTTACCCGGCACCCTTACTTTAGAGCAAGGTGGCCGAGATGGGAAAAGCGCCTGGTCAGACGCTGTCATTGCACCTGATAAAGGCGTTTGTGATCGCGGATACCCACGAGTCGAAATTGCCCCGTAGTTTGGTGTTCAAACTTGTGTTCACCGCCATCTGTAGGCACTTCAAAGGCGTACATTTTTTGGTATTCGGCGTAGCTAAGCGCCTGTCGCGCTTCCAGCATGGATTGGTGCTGCTGCTGGTGCAGCATATTTTGATATCCATCGACTAGTGTGCCTGTAAAAAACTCACCCACACTGCCAGAACCATAACTAAAGAACCCAACACGTTTGCCCGCCAAATTAGCTGCTGTATTATCAAGTAATGAAATAAAACCAATATACATAGCCGCAGTGTAGCTGTTACCCGTAATCCGATTATAAATAAGGCTCGAAGAAATTTGATCTTCTAAAGTTTTTACAGTCAATTCGTGGGCATTGCCATTCGCTAAATGATTATGGGCTTTTTGAGCCATGCGGCTAAACGGTAAGTGATAACAGAAGTAATCAAAGTCACCAAACTTCAAATCACTTTGCTGCTGAAAATCTTGCCATGCAGAGCGCACACAGCGTAAATAGACTTTAGTTGAGTACTTCCCATCCACCAGCGCGGTAGAGCGATAATTAGGACGCCAAAAGTCCATCACATCTTCTGTATGAACTCCCGTTTCAGGATCAAGCACAATGACTCTGGGGTTGGCGCTCACTATCATGGCTACCGCACCACAACCTTGGGTAGCTTCCCCAGGAGATTGTCGATCATAGCGAGCAATATCTGAGGCAATAACTAATACTTTTTCCTTGGGTTTACGAGCCACCCAAGCACACGCAAGTTGCAAAGCCGCAGTGGCGCTGTAACAAGCCTGTTTAAGTTCAACCACACGACAACGAGGACTTAACCGAAGAAGCGAGTGCAGATAAACTCCAGCCGCCTTGGATTGGTCGATGCCTGTTTCTGTGGCAAACAAAATAGTGCGGATTAAACTCGGATCTTCGCCCCGCTTTTTCATGCCTGCTAACAAAGGCACACTGGCGTTTGCCGCCATAGTAACTACATCTTCATCGGCTCCAGGCACACTCATGCGCTCTTGGCCTATGCCAACAGTGTATTTAGCGGCATCAGAGCCATTGTGGGCCGCTAACTCTTGCAAATCTAGGCTAAAGTTAGCGGTATAAAAACTTATATCATCAATACCAACGAGCATATAACTTCTCGACCTTCCCTACTACCAACTTAATGAAGTATAAATATCTTAGACTATCGTTCACTAAGCACTAAGGAATCATTTAAATGCAAATCATCTACGCTACTTGCCGATAACAAAAACATAGCGGTGACAAACTCTTTTTTCAAGGCCTCTATGGCATCCACGACGGCAGGTGTAGATTCCATGGCCGGAGCCAGCAGTGGTTTAGCGATACCACCTAAAGAGCCGCCCATTATAACACTCTTTATTAAGTCTAGCCCATTGCGCAAGCCACCGCTGGCAATGAAATTTGCTTGTTGCATGTAAGGCCTCGCATTTTTCATGGCTAAAGGCGTCGGAATACCCCAATCTTGTAGGGTAAATCCTAAAGTGTGGTTATCCTCACGGCGCTGTTGTTCAATACGCGCCCAAGAGGTCCCACCCCGTCCAGCGACGTCAAACCATCGAATTCCATGGCGCAAACCTAACTCTATATCCGCCACACTCAAGCCTGATCCTACTTCTTTCAGTACGATGGGTACCTCAAGTTCAGCTTGAGCACGGCCGATGGCTTGGGCAAGGTTAGCAAAATTAGTATCACCTTCTGGCTGCACAGCCTCTTGCAGCGGATTGAGATGGAGAAAGATCGCATCTGCAGATAAGACGTCTATAGCCTGCTGAAGCTGGGCTGATGCCATGCCATTATTGAGCTGGATAGCACCCATGTTGGCAAATAAAAGGGCATCAGGGGCATAGCGGCGCAAATCAAAACTTGCTTGAGCTTTGGTATCTTCTAGCATCACTCGTTGCGAACCCACGCCCATCGCCACACCTGTGATTTGTGCGGCTTCCGCCAAATGTTGATTCACCTTAGCAACTAAGACATCATCACCTCCAGTCATCGACGAAATCAGCAACGGAAAACTAAGGCGTTTGCCCATCACTTCAATGCTGGGGTCAACATCATGCAAATTGATTTCTGGCATGGCTCTATGCTGCAACTGCATGGCATCAAAAAAACGTCCATTACGCTCTACGCCCTCATCACGGCCAATAACTTCGATGTGCTGCCGTTTACGGCGATTGGTT
>Ga0209384_1000548_pt1 | contig 23320 bp, 18 predicted proteins | sample CoawatmetaG05DNA_FD_187511 | JGI IMG/M metagenome (GOLD analysis project Ga0209384, IMG submission 187511) | Marine microbial communities from the West Antarctic Peninsula - Coastal water metaG058-DNA (SPAdes) (version 2) | ecosystem: Environmental > Aquatic > Marine > Coastal ... | reverse complement strand
ATAATTTAACTTTTCACACTTCAATTTAGTAAAAATTGAACAAATTATGACCCTGAAATGTTTTGGACTTGAATTGATCGTTGGGGCAGCCTTTCCTAGAATAGTCTATAATCCTTAGGTTCTAAGTAAAAAAGTTACTGTAGCCATTATATCAATATATTTGTACGGTAAATGTACGGCTAAAAGCAAATTACAGCAAATTAATGCAATAAGAAACAATACAATTGAATGCTTGTAAATAACTTTTTACTCAGTAAAATAAAAAAAATATGTTGAATTTGAGAGTATTTTAAAAATAACTAACATTGCATAATAGTACTCCCATCTCGAGTACGAGAACCCTTGTTAATCATCTGATTTTCAAGGGTTTTTTGTATGATTATTGTACGGCCAGTACTACTAAAAACCCAAAAAATTTCAATAGTAATTTTTAATTGCTGCTCCCCTTTTCAAATAAGATCGGTTTTCTTTGGACGATAGATGTTTTTATAACTAGGCATAATAGTGAGGCTTTGGGTATTTTACTTAAAAAGCAAAGTAAACCTTACATAATTAAATAATTTTTGTACTTTTGTAAATTAAACCTTACAAAATATAATTATGAAAGAACAAAAAAAACAAACAAAAATTATGCTAGCTTGGGGCTTTGCTTGGGTAGCAAGTCTAGCTTTTTTATCAGCAGGAGTAAATTATATGTGGGATAGTTTGCTAATTACTAAAATAGGATTATTAATAAATTTAGCTATTGGAATTGGCATGATAATCGCACATAAAAATTTATTTAAGACTTATGACGAGTTGCAAAAGAAAATTCAATTTGAAGCAATGGCCATTACATTAGGATTAGCAGTAGTTGTTGGTCTTATATATGAGGTTTCTTTTGATTTTGGCGTTACTAACAAAGAACCTGAATTTGAATATTTAATGTACTTTATTAGCTTTTCATATATAGTTTCAACTTTACTTAATTCATTAAGATACAAATGAAAAATAGAGTCAAAGAATTAAGGAAAAGTCAAAAATTAACTCAGGAAGAATTAGCCGACTTAATTGGAATCTCGCGTCAAGCTATAAATGCAATTGAAAAAGAAAAATTTGATCCAAGTTTGCCAACCGCATTTAAAATGGCTGAATTATTTAAAACTTCTATTGAAGAGTTGTTTTTATTTATAAAAAATACCTAATTAACTTTGGCAAAAATATTAAGTCAAAGACTATGGCAATTATCGCAGAAATTATAGTTAGTAACCCTAACTGACTTATTGAATTAAACTCAGAAAAAAGAAGCGGAATTAATGTTACTATAATTATTAAAGTAGTTTTAATGACAGCTTTCCCTGTAATTTTCAAAGATTTATTAATTGCATCGTTTTTGTTTAAACCTTTAAGGATATTAAATCTGTAAGATGTTATTATATGAATTGAATCATCAACAATTAATCCAAAAATGATAGCAAAAATAAAAGCATTAGATAAACTAAAATAAAAGCTCCCTAAACTCATTAATCCAACACAAACAAAAATCGGAAATGTATTTGGTATTAGAATAATTAATAAATATTTAAAATTAAACTTTGAAATAATCAAGAATAAAGCACAAATAGTTAAAATAGCTAACATTAGCCCATAGAGTATTTCCAAAGTAATTTTATTGCTTAATTTATCAAATAGATGCCCATTTCCTTTGATTTCTATTTCTATATTTAAATCTCTAGCTATTTGTTTAATTTTTTTAATTAGAATTAAACTTTCTTTAGATCCAATATCCGGCATTCTACTTTTAATACTAATTTGTTTTTCTTTTATCTCCTGCAAATAATTTGCATTAACATATTTTAAGTCTTCAAATGATCCGAAAAGTGAGTAATCTATAGTAAAACCTAATGATTTTATTTCACTTTCAAGGCTAATAATGTTGTCTAACTTCAAATCCTTTTTAACTAAAATATTAAATGAAACCTGCTTATATCCTCCAAAATTTTTATCAAAAAACTGCATCTCTTTATATAGAGCAGAAGATTTATTAAATTCATCATTTACATGATTATTAACTTCAAACTGTTTAATGCCAAAAAAACATAAAAATGACATTAATAAAATTAGTGGGATAGATTTTATACTACTTTGAAAATTAATAAATCCAGAAATTAAATTATCTATTTTTTCATTTAAAGCATGTTTTCCTTTTATAACATGTAGGTTTAAATCTATACAAACGGCATAAGTAATAAGAATTACAAACAAAGAAATTAAAATGCCAATTGTTGTAATTATACCCAATCTCGATATAGGGAGAACGTTAGAAAAACAAAAACTTAAAAATCCTATTGCTGTGGTAATGGAAGTTAAGGCAACAGGTTTTCCAATATTATTGATCTGATATTTAAAATATTCAAGTTTGGATTTTTTAGTATCTCCGTTATCATTTACTAAATGCATGAAATCAGAAATACAAACTATAAACAATATGGCAGGCATAATAATCATAACCAATTCAATACCTCCAAAAAGCATTTGAGAAATCATAAAACTTATTGTAATACTAAATAATACACTTGCTATTACAATGGAAACGAATTTCAGATTTCTAGAAAATAGCCAAAGTATTATACAACACAACAGAGCGCTGAAAAAAGTTATATATAACAGTTCTTGAATAACTTTATCTTTAATATATAACTCCGCTTTTAACTGTCCAGTAATATAAATTGATGATGCTTTTAATTCCTTAAATCTATTCTCTAGATTCAGAATAAATTTTTTGTTGAAATCTTCTCCTAAATCAGATTTCAATTCAATTACATAAAATAATCGTTTCTGATCATTAGAAATAAACAAACTGCCTTTGTTTTTTATTTTTTCAATAAATATTTCAAAATCCTCTTTACTTTCTATTTTTTTATTGTTTAAAAAAGGAAGAAAAAAGTTTAAATCAAACAATGAAATATCATTAAAAACACTCTGACTTAATACTATATTTTGGTCTTCTATAAACTCATAATGAATAGTTTGAAGTTTAATTAAGTCACCGAATTGAATTTTTTCATCATATTCTATTCCAACTAACAAAAGATTACTAGAATTTATAGGCCCTTCTTGTTCTACTTCTACATTATCTGCATATTGTAAAATTCTTTCAGAATCATAAAAGATATTGGGATCTTTCAATTTAATAATTGAAAAAATGAAGCCAAGTATTATTAATGACAATAACCTATACTTATGCTTCCACACAAATTTTATCATGTTATTAATTATTAAATAGTATTAGAAAATTAAAGGGGAAACCCAATGTTTTTTGAGTAATAAATTATTTCACTAAAATACTTTACTTTAAATTTTTATCAAACAAAAAATGAGAATATTTTTATATAAGTGATTTATTCTAAAGTCGATTATATCACAATTTTATGCTGTTATTATTTGTAGAAATTCCAGTTATTTTTTCAATTGTTGGAGCTATTTGATTTGTAAAATTTTGAGAATTTTTAATAATTCCTTTTTCAGTTAAATTTGGTCCAAGAATAGCGGCCCACGTCGATTTAGAATCACCGTGTCCTGACCATTTTTCTTCAATACCTCTTCCATGATCTGTAGTAATAATTAAATAAGTATTGTTTTTGTAGAATGGATTAGACTGAACATAGGACCATAATTCTTTTATCATTTTATCATTATTATGTAATGATTTTATGTACTGATCATAATCACCCATATGTGCAAAATCATCTGTTTCCCCATAGGCAATATATAGTGCTTTTGGTTTTTGTTTTTTTATGAATTCTAGAGCTAAATTATGAGTAAAAACGTCTAGTCTAACACTTTCCCATATAACAGGTGCTTTTTTTTGATTAGAGTTTATGAATTTTTCTATTTCCGAGGGATCTATAGAATTGGATGGCATGTATCCGGCATTAACTGGAACACCACTTCTTTTATCATTTATTATATAAGGAAAAACATCCCAGCTACAAAATGCAGCAACTCTATTTTTATAGGATTCAAAATTATTAAGTTTTTCTAAAAAAGTAATATTTTTATTATATATTTTACTGTTACTATCAATCAAAGAATCTGCATAGCCAGTTAAGATTTCGTTATAACCTGGATACGAAAAATTTCTATCATTAGTTATTGAGAAATAGGAATTTTGTTTTAGATCACCATATAATTTTCCTTTTTTAAAAATTTCATTCCAAAAAAACGGCATTAACTTCTCTCTCTTTTTTGCTGAACTATTTGCTTCAAAACGATCTATTAAATATGATTTTTCTGAAGTTAATTTTGGATTATTTACTAATACGGAATCAATCCCATAAAACACCTCTTGCCACCTAACCCCGTCTAATGTTATTAAAAATATATTAGGCGAGTCGTTTTTATTTTTACAAGAATTAAGTAACAAAAAGACAGAAAAAAAAAGAATGAAATATTTTATTTTTTTTAGAAGAATCTTTAACATTACTTAATTAAAGTTGATTAATAAAATTTATTAATCCATTAAAATAATTTTGTTGATCATCCCACATAGCCATATGACTTCCGTTTGGACAATGTAGATATGAGCCATTTTGAACTTCATTAGCCATCCATTCCATTTGAACAGGATCCATTGTGTCATATTCGGCTCCAATTGATAGAAAAGGAACTTTTATTTCATTTAACCTTTCAGTGACATCCCAGTTTTTTAAAGAGGCATCACCTACTATACCAAACTCTGTAGGTCCTTGCATTTTTAGATATAGAGGGAAGTTTATTTCTGCGAATGCATTTACAACATCTTCAGGCCATTCATTTGCTGGAATTCTCATTACGTGTTCAGGATAATAATATTCATGTATTAACCCAAGATAAGTCTCATTAGTGTAATCTTCGACTGCTTCATAAGAACGAATTTCTTTTAGAATTTCAGGATCTAACTGAAGCGCAAGTACATTATTTGCATAATCATTATAATCTGGAACAGATGGCACCATATTAGACACTATTAACGATTTAAGGTTGTCTTGATACTTCAAAGCATATTCAATCCCTAAAATTCCACCCCATGAATGTCCAAGTAATATGAAATTGTCTTTTGTAAGCCCTAAAGCTTTTCTTACTTGTTCAACTTCTTCAACATAATGTTCTATAGTCCATAAATCATCGATTTGAGGATTATCACTTAAAGTTGAACCAAGCTGATCATAATAATAAAATTGTATATCTTCATTTGGAAAAAAAGATTCAAAACTTTTAAAGTATTGATGGTTTGCTCCTGGACCACCATGTAGTAATAATACTTTTTTAGTTGGATTATTTCCTATTTGTTTAGTCCAAACATTAAAATCACCATAATCAGTTGTAATAGGAATTATTTTGACAGGATCACTAATTGTTTCACTACATGAAGTAAATAAAAATAGTAAAAGAAATAATTTTGTTAATTGAATTTTCATAATATTTTTTTAATAGTTTAAAAGCTACTTAAACTTAATGAATTTAAATTTTATTAGCTAATTCACTTCCAATAGTTGAACCTATAGCTATTCCCATTCCACCAAGTCTAATTCCACAGTAAACGTTATTGCTAATAGTTTTAATAATAGCAGTTTTTTTATTTCCAACTCCCATTATTCCACTCCATCTATGATCAATTTCAAATGGATTTTGTGGTAATATGATGGTTTTTAATATATTTTCTAATTCGTTTTGGATTTTTGTATTTAACCCAAACTTATCAGTTTCTTCGTTTTTAAAGTCTAGATTTCTTCCTCCACCTAATAAAATTCTATCATCAATATTTCTAAAATAGTAATACCCTTTATCTAGATGAAAAGTTCCTTTTATTTTTAAGTTATTAATTGGCTTTGTTATTAAAACTTGGGCTCTAGCAGGCTTGATATCCTCATTTAATAACTTGTTTGAAAAACCATTTGTTGCAATAAATAACTTTGAACATTTAAAATCAAACTCTTTAGAATTTATTTCAACACAATTATTATTTTCTGTAAATGAAAGAACATCTACATTATTAAGAATTTTTATTTTTTTATTAAGAGCTTTTCTCAGTAACAATTCCATCATTGCTCCGGTATCAATCTGACCTTCAAATGAATTAAAGATGTAATCTCCAGTTATGTTATTAAAATTAAAATGATTCTTTTGGATTTTAAAAACATCAGATTTAAATAAAGGATGGAGTATTTGATTAATGTAATGAAGTTGCGATTTGCAATTTTCAAATACATTTAAATCTTTTTTAGGAAATATTTCATACCCTCCATTTTGATGATATCCTATGTTTTTATCTCCTAATAACTTTCTAAGTTGAGTTAATCCGTCAATTCTTTTTTTGATTAATGAAAGAACCTCTGATTCGGAATGATTTTTTAGATCTTCAATTATTTCTGATACACTTCCAAAACAAGCAAATCCTGCATTTTTAGTGCTCGCACCTTGAGGAAGCATTCCTTTTTCTAAAATTACTATTTTAGCTTTTGGGAATTTTGCTCTTAAATTCAATGCACAATTTAGCCCTACAATACCGCTTCCAATAATGGAGAAATCTACATTACTAAACCACGATTTTATTTCCCAATAAGATAAATTCATGTAGACAATTATAATATAATTTTGACTCCTCCAAAAATAACTCTTTTTGGTGCTGGCTCATAATGTCTACCGCCAAAAGCATTTATTCTGATATTATCAAAATAATTATTTCCAAAAAGATTATTTACTGTAAAGAACGGGCTAATTTTTAATTTACTAAACTTTAGTTCTTTTCCTATTTTAAAGTTGATAGTTTTTGAATCAGATATTTTTACTGAATTTAAGTTATCAGCATAAATATTGCCTATTGATTTAAAGTTTAAATTAATAAACAATTCATTTTTAGTACTGTATTCTAAATTAACATTCATCATACTATCAGGCACTCCTGGAATTTTATTTCCTGAATAATCATTTCCTTTATCTATAAATTGATCAAACATATATTTTCCAATGCTATATGATGTTTCAATATTGATTGATTGATTTATTCTTATTGAGCTGGACAACTCTAATCCACTTCTTTTTGATTTTCCAGCATTATTATAGAATTTTTGATTTGGGAAATTTTCATCTTCATATGATAAAACTTCATTTTTTGTTGAAGAGTTAAAGTAGACAATATCAAAGTTTAAATTATTTAAAGAATTAAAGAGTGATAATCCAAATTCAAAATTTAAAGATTTTTGAGACTTAAGCGTGTTATTAAATCCACTTCCAATAGGAGACGAGCTAAACTCATTTAATGTTGGCGTTTCAAACCCTGTACTAATATTTGCAAATAACCTGCTGTATTTTGATGTTTTATAGTTAATCCCAAAACTTGGATTAAAAGAGTTTAAATTTATTCTATCTGAAGAATTACCATCAATTAAAAATAAATCTTCTAAATCGACTTTATTTGTATCATACCTTATACCTGAACTAAAAGTGAGATTTTTTAAACTGTAGTTGTTGATTATGTAAATACCTAAGTTCGAAAATTTCTCATATTGGTCAAGAACTTGCTCTCCTATTAGCCCCTTATTGTTGTTGTACCTTTTTCTTAAATCGCTTTGATTTCCAATATCAAATCCAATTTGAGTTTTTATATTGTTATTTAGAAGCAAACTCGCTCCAATTCCCCAATATTTTCTATCTAAATTTATAACCCCACCATTATTAACTGGAATTTTTCCGCTGAAATCTCTTTTAGAGAAAAACAAATAGCTAGAGAATGAAGTTCTACTAGAAATTTGTTTTTTAAAATCTGCACTTAATTTAGAGTGAGCTATACTTTCTTCAGTTTTATAAATTAGATTTCGATCTCTAGCCTGCCTTCTGTTTTGAGTTACTTCTTTAATTGTTAACCCTCCTGAGTCATATGCGTATGGGCTATTTACGTAATTAAAATTTAATCCTAAATATGACTCATTAGATATTTTTCTCTTAATTCTTAGATTGAAATTAGTATTTTTAAATCCACTGTAATCTCTATAACCATCACTTTTAGTTTCACTTAATAAAAAAGTATAATGAGTGTTATTGTTTTTATAACCTATGATTGCCTGCTTTTTGCTTTGATTGTTAGACCCTAATGAATATCCAATTTTCGAAAAATTATTATTAAAATCCGAAATAGTTTTAATTTTAATAACGCCTGCAGATGAATTTCCGTAAAATGAAGAACTTACCCCTCTAATAAGTTCTATTTTTTCTATAATTTCTAGATTTAAATTATCTAACTGTGTTTGACCATCAGGTGTTGTTTCAGGGACTCCATCAACTATTAATTTGATTCCTCTGATTCCAAAATTAGCTCTAGATCCAAACCCTCTAATTGATATTCTAGCATCTTGAGCAAAGTTATTGTCATTTGAAATGAATACTCCGGGAATTCTTTCAATATATTCGCTTAAGTAAAACTGGTTAGCAGTTATTTGAAATTTTGAATAGTTTTTTGCGGATATTGAGAAAGGTGAATTTTTAAGGCTGTCCTTGATTTTGGTAATTGTAACTACAACTTCTTTTAATTGTATGCTGTCTTTTATATAGTTTTGCGAATAACAAAAAAAAACTTGTAATATAAATATTGTAACTATTTTTTTATTTAGCACTTGCACTGGATGAGTTAGATAATAATCCTTTTAGTTCTGAAATTTCTTCTGCTGAAAAATATCGCCATTCACCTATTGAAATGTCTAGCTTTATATTCATTATCCTAATTCTTTTTAGTCTTTTAACTCTGTAACCAAGCTCTTCACACATTCTTCTAATTTGCCTATTTAAACCTTGAGTTAAAATGATTTTAAACTCATAATCTTTTACATATTTAACTTCACAAGGTCTAGTTACTGTGCTTAGGATGGGTACTCCTTTGCTCATTTTTTTAATAAAATCATTATTAATGGGTTTGTCAACTGTAACATGATATTCTTTTTCATGTTGGTTTTTTGCTCTTAGAATTTTATTTACAATATCTCCATCATTGGTTAGAAATATCAAACCCTCGCTTGTTTTGTCTAATCTTCCAATTGGAAATATTCTTTGAGGGTGATTAATAAAATCAATAATGTTGCTTTTTTCTACTCCAGAGTCAGTTGTGCAAACTATCCCTTTGGGTTTATTTAGCATCAAGTATAATCTTTTGATGTTTTTTTTTGAAATCCTTTCTCCATCAACTAAAATGTCGTCTTCTAAACTAATTTTAGATCCCATTACCGCAATTTCTCCATTGATTGTTACCCTACCATCTACAACATATTTATCAGCCTCTCTTCTAGAACAAAAGCCAGCTTGACTTAAAAATTTATTAATTCTAACGTTGTTTTCACTCATAATTTTTTATTACAAATCGATTAATCCTTCAGGCAAATTAAAAGTTATTATTTTATTTTTCTTATTTAATTCAATTAAAAATTCGTCAACAAGAGGAATCATGATATTTTTATCTCCATTATTTATTATAATTATTGTTTGAGAAGTTTGATCATTGATTTCCACAACTTTTCCTATTTCGCCAGTATTCTTGTCGACAACTTTAAAACCAATTATCTCGTGATAATAAAATTTCTTTCCTACAAGTTTTGGTAAATCTTTTAAAGGTAGAAAGGCTTCTTTTTTAAGAATTTCATTTGCTTTTTTCTCATTGTCAATATTTTCAAATTTAATTCTCAGTAAACTAGATTTATGTAAAGAAATTTTATTTATAATATGAGGAACTAGCGTGTTATCTAATTCAATAAAGATGCTTTTAAAATCTATTGAATTAATTTCATCAACATCTAGCTTTAATAGAATTTCTCCTTTGAAACTAAATTTTGATACGATTTTTCCAAGATAGTAACAATCTTGTTTTTTCATCGTAGTTAAGTAGAGTGTTATTTTTTTTCTTTAGCAGGTGCTTCTTCAGCAGCAGGCGCTTCTTCAGCAGCAGGTGCTTCTTCAGCAGCAGGCGCTTCTTCAGCAGCAGGTGCTTCTTCAGCAGCAGGTGCTTCTTCAGCAGCAGGCGCTTCTTCAGCAGCAGGTGCTTCTTCAGCAGCAGGCGCTTCTTCAGCAGCAGGCGCTTCTTCAGCAGCAGGTGCTTCTTCAGCAGCAGGCGCTTCTTCAGCAGCAATCGCTTTTTCTTCAGCAGCTAAAGCTTCCTCAGCTTTTTCTTTTCTTTTTGCACTAGCTTCTTTCTCTAATTCAAGTGCTTTTTTCTTCTTATTATCTGCTTCTTTATCTAATTGCGACTTTTTGTTGTCTACACTAGATGTTTTTTCAGAAATCCATTCTTGAAATTTTTCTTCTACTTGTTCGTCTGTTAAAGCTCCTTTCTTAACCCCATTAATTAAATGGTTTTTAAGAAGAACTCCTTCGCTCGATAAAATAGTTCTAGCTGTGTCAGTAGGCTGAGCTCCGAATTGTATCCATCTCACAGATTTATCTATGTCAAGGGAGATTAATGCGGGGTTTATATTTGGATTATAAGTTCCTAATTTTTCTAAGTAACGTCCGTCTCTTTTAGCTCTTTCGTCAGCTGCTACTATCCAGTAAAAAGGTTTTCCTTTTTTACCGTGTCTTTGAAGTCTTATTTTTACTGCCATATCAAATTAAATTGTGAGGTACTAAACCCCGGTTATTAATGAGGTGCAAATGTAATTTATTTTTCTAAACTAGCAAATGAAAAACATTTTTTCTAAATGAGTTAATAACTTTAAGTTCATTCTTATAATTTTTAATAGAAAAGATGGTTAAATTTAATTTCTAATTTTATTATAAATGTTTTTAGTTTTTGATACCGAAACAACTGGTTTACCAAAAAAATGGAATGCTCCTTTAAGTGATTCAGATAACTGGCCCAGGTGTGTTCAATTGGCTTGGCAATTACATGATTCTAAAGGAATATTAATTTCAAATCATAGTTATCTAGTCCGTCCAGAAAATTTTAACATTCCTTATGAAGCAGAAAAAATTCATGGAATTTCAACTGATTTAGCTAATAATATAGGAGTTGATATTAACGAAGTTTTAAACTTGTTTATTGAAGATTACAATAAAGCAGGTTTTTTAGTTGGCCACAATGTAAAATTTGATATTAATATAATAGGTGCTGAGCTAATGAGAATTGGTTCTGAAATAGACCTTTCAAAGAAAGATGTTTTAGACACCTGCAGTGAGTTAACTGCAAAAGTATGTCAACTGCCAGGTGGAAGGGGAGGTAAGTTTAAATTTCCAACTTTAGTTGAAATATATACATTGTTGTTTAATGACAGTTTTTCTGGAGCACATAACGCTTCAGCTGATGTGGAAGCAACGGCACGAGTGTTTTTTGAATTAGTAAGAAAAGGAGTCTTAAATCAAACAGTTTTTAAAGGATACTTAGAGCTAATTGAAAATATAAAAACATCAGATAATTCTCCAGTTCCTCTAGCAGGAATAAAACATTTAAATTTAAAGAAAGAGTCTGAAAAAATTAAAAAAGTTTCTTCTGCTTTAATTAATTCTGAAAAAAAAATAATTAAAGAAATTCCAGAAGAATTAAAATTATTACCTTTTGTTCACCTGCATAATAACACACAATTTTCAGTATTACAATCTACTTCTAGAATTGTTAACTTGATTAACAAGGCCTCTGAAAATAAAATGCCAGCACTTGCTATCACAGATAGAGCTAATATGATGGGTTGCTTTCATTTTATAAAAGCTATAAAGAATTATAATAGTAAAATTTCTGAGGATTCTGATTTACAAAGAATCAAACCCATAATTGGCTGTGAATTAAATATTTGTTCAAACCACTTGGATAAATCTAATAGAGATGATGGGTATCAAACAATTTTCTTAGCTAAAAATAAAAACGGTTATCAAAACTTGTCTAAAATGTGTTCTTTAGGCTATACAAAAGGGTTTTATTATGTGCCTAGGGTGGACAGAGAGATTGTAGAAAAGTATAAGGAAGATCTTATAGTTTTATCTGGAAACATGTATGGTGAAGTTGCTAGTAAAATATTGAACATTGGTGAAGTTCAAGCTGAAGAAGCATTGTTGTGGTGGAAGGATTCTTTTAAAGATGACTTTTACTTAGAAATAATGAGACATGGTCAAGAAGATGAAGAACGAGTTAATGAGGTTTTGATAAAATTTTCTCAGAAACATTCTGTTAAAATGATACCTACAAATAATACTTTTTATGTAAATAAAGAAGATGCTAACGCTCACGATATATTACTTTGTGTAAAAGATGGAGAGAAGCAAGCTACTCCAATTGGAAGAGGACGTGGGTTTAGATTTGGATTGCCAAATCAAGAATATTATTTCAAATCATCAAATGAAATGAAATTTTTATTTAAAGACATGCCTGATTCAATTCAAGATATTTTAAATATTACTGATAAGGTTGAAGAGTATGAGTTAGCTAGAGATGTTTTGCTTCCTAAGTTTACAATTCCAGATATTTTTGTAGATGAGTCTAAGTCAGCTAAAGAAGATATTGAAAATGAATATTTAAAACATTTAACCTTAAAAGGAGCAGACAAGCGTTATCAAAAAATAGATCTTGAACTAAACGAAAGAATTTTGTTCGAATTAAACGTAATAAAAAATTCAGGTTATCCAGGTTATTTTCTAATCGTTCAAGATCTTATAAAGGCTGCAGGAGAAATGGGCGTTTCCGTTGGCCCAGGAAGAGGTTCGGCAGCTGGATCTGTAGTGGCTTATTGTTTAGGGATAACAAAAGTAGACCCTATTAAATATGATTTACTTTTTGAAAGATTTTTAAATCCTGACAGGGTAAGTATGCCTGATATTGATATTGATTTTGATGATGAAGGAAGGAGTAAAGTTATTGATTATGTGATTGAAAAATATGGGTCAAATCAAGTGGCACAAATAATTACTTACGGAAAAATGGCTGCAAAATCTTCCATAAGAGACACTGCTAGAGTGCTAGACCTTCCATTAGGAGATGCAGATAGAATTGCTAAGTTAATTCCAAACATAAAGCTTAAAGATATTTTTGAAAAGGATGAAAAAAGACTAAACAGTGATTTGAGGTCAGAAGAATTTACTAATGTAATGGAATTAAAGTCGTTATCTGGAGGTGATGATCTTCAAGCTGAAACAATAAATCAAGCAAGAATTTTAGAGGGGAGTCTTAGAAATGTAGGAACTCACGCTTGCGGAATAATAATTACGCCTGATGATATTACAAATTTTGTTCCAATCGCTACGGCTAAGGGTTCTGATTTATTTGTAACACAGTATGATAATGCAGTTGTAGAAAGTGCAGGCCTTTTGAAAATGGATTTTTTAGGACTTAAAACTTTGACATTAATAAAAGATACAGTTAAATTAATTAAATATAAGCATGATATAGTCTTAGATATTGACACAATCCCACTGGATGATAACAAAACTTATGAGTTATTTCAAAGAGGAGATACTGTGGGTATTTTCCAATACGAAAGTGCAGGAATGCAAAAATATTTACGTGACCTAAAGCCAACAATTTTCGAAGATTTAATTGCTATGAATGCATTATATCGTCCAGGACCATTAGAGTATATCCCATCATTTGTTGATAGAAAAAACGGTAAGGAGGATATTACATATGACATTCCTGTTATGGAAGAATTTTTAAAAGAAACTTACGGAATTACAGTTTATCAAGAACAGGTAATGCAACTCTCTCAAAGAATTGCCAATTTTTCTAAGGGTGATGCAGACTTGTTAAGAAAAGCAATGGGCAAAAAAATCATTGAATTACTAAACAAACTAAAACCAAAGTTTTTAGATGGAGGAGAATCAAATGGTCATGAAAGGGAAATATTAGAAAAAATTTGGAAAGATTGGGAGGCTTTTGCTTCTTATGCATTTAATAAATCTCATTCCACATGCTACGCCTTAATTGCTTACCAAACAGCGTATTTGAAATCTCATTATCCTGCAGAATATATGGCGGCAGTGCTTTCTAACAATATGAACGACATTAAACAGGTGAGTTTTTTCATGGAGGAATGTAAAAGAATGTCTATTAAAGTTTTAGGTCCAGATGTAAATGAATCATTCTATAAGTTTACAGTTAACGATAATAATGCAATTAGGTTTGGCATGGGTGCTGTTAAGGGAGTTGGGTCTGGTGCAGTTTCTGCAATAATTGAAGGAAGAAAAGAAAAGAAATATCAATCAATTTTTGATTTGACAAAGAGTATAGATTTAAGGTCAGCTAATAAAAAAGCATTTGACAGTTTAGTATACGCTGGAGGCTTTGATTCTTTTAAAGGGGTTCACAGAGCTCAATATTTATTTGATAATGGTGATGGGATTACTTTTATTGAAAAAGCTTTAAAGTTTGGATCGAAATTTCAAGAAAATAAGAATTCAGCTCAAGTTAGTCTGTTTGAAAATTCTGATGAAGTTCAATTAAACGAACCTTTTATTCCTGAATGTGAACCATGGGCTACACTTAATGAGCTTAAACAAGAAAAAGAGGTAGTAGGAATTTATATTTCTGGACATCCTTTAGATGATTTTAACTTGCCAATGGAACATTTTTGCAATGCTTCATTAGAAGTTTTAAAGGACTTAAAGCCGTTGGTAAATAAAGAGTTAAGAATTGGTGGAATTGTGGGTGAAGTAGAGCATAGAATTTCAAAAAATGGTAAAGGTTGGGCTAGGTTTAGTCTGGAAGATTATCTAGAATCATATGATTTTAGAATTTTTGGAGAGGAATATTTAAAGTTTAAGCATTTCCTTTTTGAAAACAATTTTGTTCATATGAGGTTAATTGTAAAAGAAGGATGGAGAGACAGAGAAACTGGAAAAACCGGAGATCCGAGAATTAATTTTTTATCTTTTCAACAACTTCAGGATACTTTATCCAATAATGCAAAAAAACTGACTTTACAATTAGATATAAATGATTTTGATGATGGTAAGGCAGATAGCTTAAAGGACCTTTTTAACAAACACAAAGGAAAGCATCAGTTAGAGTTTTCTTTTTTCGAAAATAACGAAAAAATCAAATTAACCATGCTTAGTGAGAATCATAAAATTGACATTAATGAGGAATTAATATTGTCTATAAAAGAAAAAAAATTACACTTTAAATTAAATTAAAAGTTATTTATAAAACAGTATTTTTGAATAAATAATAATAATTATGGCATTAGAAATAAATGACGCTAATTTTGACGAATTAGTACTGAAATCAACAAAACCAGTAATGGTAGACTTTTGGGCTGAATGGTGTGGGCCATGTAGAATGTTGGGACCTATTATTGAGGAAGTTAGTAAAGATTACGACGGAAAAGCAGTTGTTGGCAAATTAGATGTTGACTCAAATCAAGAATTTGCAGCAAAATTTGGAGTTAGAAACATTCCAACTGTTTTGATTTTCGACAAAGGAGAGCTTGTTAATAGACAAGTCGGGGTATCTCCAAAAAATGTTTACTGTGAAAGTTTGGACGCTTTACTGTAGTTTTTGCTTATTTGTTTGCGGAATTGAAAATGCAGTGTATATTTGCACTCGCTAATCAAGGTCTGGTAGTTCAGCTGGTTAGAATACCTGCCTGTCACGCAGGGGGTCGCGGGTTCGAGTCCCGTCCAGACCGCAAAATCATCCTCCAATTTGGAGGATTTTTTGTTTTTAAGACACTGTCAATCAATACTTTAATTTTTTTCAACAAAAATTAGAAATACCAAAAAAAAGGGGTGTGTTCTAAAGTGTGTTCTAAATCAGAATTATTTGAAGTTTATTAAGAAAATTAAAAACTCATAAAATTTTAGAACACCATGTATTCTAAGAAACTTTATAAAACTCTAAGTATATTACAAACGGATTCGAGTCCCGTCCAGACCTCGAAATCAACCCTCCATTATGAGGGTTTTTTTTTAGAGAAACAAAAAAGGGGATAATGAAAAATTTAATATAACTAATGAGATAAAACCCTTATCTTTAATATATTATAGTTTAAAAATAAGATTCCTTTTAACAATCCAATAAAACTTAATCATAATGAAACTAATTAAAATATTTTTTATCACAATAATTTCTATATCAATTTTGTCATGTAGTAGTGACGAGGATTCTCAAATTGATTCAGAAAATGATTCAATAACAACTCCTTCAGGCAGTAAAGTTTCTTCTTTATTAATGTCGACTAATGAATACAATGCCTGGAAAAGCAATGATCAATTTTCAGATGGTTTGTACAGGGAACCTTTAGTTAAAGGTATTTATAAAAAATTTTCGGATAAATATGATTTTATTTTTTTAGTGTTAAATGAAGAAAAAATTCCAGAAGGAATAAACTATTACGGTAAAAATATAGGGGTGTCAAATAAGATTACTGGAATTTTTAATGGGGGTGGGATATATGATTACTCTTCATCCTACGGTTCCACTGGAAAATTAAAATCAGTGATGCAATTATCTAGTTTAGGTTTTCTTCAAAATGGCCCTGCATTGCACGAGTTAATGCATAATTGGGCTAATTATGCATTGCCTACAGAAAACGTATCAGGAACTGGAGATGGACTTAGCTCATATTCATATTCTGGACATTGGGGTTTTACAGGTGGAAGTACTAAAGGTCAATTAGGAGGTTTTAAGCAAAGCACTTTACAAGATTTAGGGAGTAATCAGTATTCTGTTGAACCTTTTGGAGCATTTGCCAATGGAGGAAACAGCGTTCCATACAATGAATTAGAATTATATCTTATGGGAATGACACCTGTAAGTTCAGTAAATCAATTTGATTTGTTTAGTAACATCACATCCTTTGTTACTTCTAGTTCAAAATACAACTTTACTGCAAATACTAAAGTCACTTATGGTCCAAACGAATTAGAAAGCTTATTGGGTGTTAGATCCCCAAGTTCTTTAGAATCTCAAAAAGAATTTGACCTATTACTTATTGTATTAACCGATAAAACACTTACTGACGGTCAATGGAAAACTATGAATGATGCAGCTGAATGGTTCTCATTTAAGGGAGCGGATCAATACTCTTCATTTAATTTCTGGGAGGCAACAAACGGGATTGGATCAATAAACATAGGGAATTAAAAAATCATTATAAAAATCAGGATTTTTTGCTTTTAATCTTTTTTAATTTACAATAACCTATATTTGCATCTGTTGTGTTGCTTATAAACTAATTGTTTATAAGAGGTTTGTAGAAAACCGATGAAGAGCTTTCCTGAAAATGGGGAGCTTTTTTTGTTTAAAATTATCATTAATAAGATAAAAATATTTTATGAATTTTTTAATTCAAGTTGTCCTTAATATTATCAAAAGATTTTAAATAATTAACGTTTTAAAAAAACAACTCTAAGTCACCGCATATTTTTATTAAATTAGACCATTATGAAAAATTATAATAGAAGAAAGTTCTTAAAAACAACAACAATGTCCGCAGCTGCTTTAACGGCGGCTAGTACTTTAGCAAGTTGTACAGACAATAATATTGAATCTATTTCAAAAGGGCTTTATATGGGAGGTTTTTCAGCGCCTAAATTAGATACAGTTAGAGTAGCATTTATTGGATTAGGTGCTAGAGGAAGTGGTCATTTAAGTTCTTTAGCCAGTTTAGAAGGTGTTGAAGTCGTTGCAATTAGTGACTTATATGAAGATTCTTGCATAAGAAGTTCAAAAGTTGCTAGCGAAATAGGAAAAGGAGAGAGACATAATAATATAGCACAATATTGGGGAGAGGAAAACAAGTGGGAATTGATGCTAAAAGAAATAAAACCGGATGCAGTTTTTATATCAACTAACTGGAATAATCATGCTCCAATGGCTATTAAATCTATGGAAAGCGGTGCTCATGCTTTTATAGAAGTTCCAATAGCTGTTAGCTTGAAGGATATGTGGAAAATTGTGGATACATCAGAAAGAACTCAAAAGCACTGTATGATGATGGAAAACGTGAATTATGGTCGTGATGAATTGATGTATTTAAATATGTGTAGAAATGGAGTTGTTGGAGAGCTTCTTCACGCTGAAGCAGCTTACATTCATGAATTAAGGTTTCAAATGTCACAAGAAGAAAGAGGCACTGGTTCTTGGAGAACTCATCACTACGCAACTGGAAATGGAAATTTATATCCGACTCATGGCCTGGGTCCAGTTGCACAGTATATGAATTTAGGAAGGACGGATGATTCATTTAAAAGTATTATATCGTATTCATCACCAGCAAGAGGAAGAGAACTGTATGCGAAAAAAAATTATTCTTTCGATCATAAATGGAATAAATTAGACTATTTAAATGGAGACATAAATACGTCCATAATAAAAACTAATATAGGAAGGACGGTAATGGTACAGTGGGATGAAACAAGCCCAAGACCCTATACTCGTCATAATCTTGTTCAAGGAACAAAAGGAACATTAGCTGGCTTCCCAACAAGAGTAGCAATAGAAGGTGGTTTTGAAGGAGTTTCTAAAGATCATCACTCATGGATTCAAGGAGATAAGTTAGAAATGTTATATGAAAAATATGACCACCCATTATATAAAAGATTAAATCAAGACACAAAAAACAGTGGACATGGAGGGATGGATGGAATTATGAGATATAGAATAATTGAGTGTTTAAGAAATGGTTTACCATTAGATCAAAATGTATATGAGGGATGTTTTTGGAGTGCAGTAACTCCACTTAGCGGAAAATCTATTTCAGAAGAAGGTGCGCCACAAAAATTTCCTGATTTTACTAGAGGAAATTGGGAGACGACAAAACAACTAGATATAATATTATAACTTTAACCAATAAATAAAACTTAATAAATGAAATATTTAATATATTTTTTGATGCTGATATTTTGTATTAGCTCTTGTGAAACTAAGCCAGGAAGTGATAGCCAATGGATTTCAATTTTTGATGGAGTTTCAACAGATGGTTGGAGAGGATATAACTCAAATGTAATGCCTCCAGGTTGGACTGTAAAAGATGGAATGTTAATGTTTGACACTGAGCTAGAGTTAGAACAAAACTATAAAGGCGGAAGAGACATAATTTACGGAAATCAAGAATTTGAAAATTTTGAATTGTACGTTGAATGGAAAATTCCTGTTGGAGGAAATAGCGGCATTTTTTATCATATAAAGGAAGGATATGGTAGCCCCTCTGAAATTTCCCCTGAATATCAATTAATTGATGATGTTAATTATGCTCAAATACATGATCTAAAATCATATAATGAGCAGTTTGGGTCTTTGGAGCCTTCAAAATTACAGGATTGGCAACAAACTGCTGCAGATTATGCAATGCATACTGCTGATACATTGTTAAAAAAACTTAATCCTGCAGGAAAATGGAACTCTACAAAAATTATTTTTACTAAAGAAAAAGTTGAACATTGGCTTAATGGAGAAAAAGTTCTTTCATTTGTTCCTTGGTCTGAAGAATGGTATGAAAAAAGAGACTCAGGAAAATGGAAAAGGGCGTCTAATTATGGTAAGTTTTCCAATGGTTTTATTGGTTTTCAAGATCATGGAAGTTCTTTATGGTTTAAGAATATTAAAATAAGAAAATTGTGATTAAAGATTGAATCAATCCTGAACTTTTACAACTTTCTTAACCAAATATTCCTAAACTGAACCGGGTTACCATGATCTTGTAACATAATTGTTTTTTTAAGATTTTCTTTAGAATTTGTGAATGTTCTTAAATATGTTGAGATAACATCTTTTCCTTTTAGCGGTTTTCCTATATATTCTGTAGTTCCTTTTAATATTACATTATTTTGAACTAAAACTTCGTTATGAAAAACTATTAAGCTTCCAGGCTTTATTTCTTCACCTGGTTTATCATAAATTGGCTCCATGAACACGATATCATAAGTTTGCCACTCACCAGGTCCTTTACTTGCGTTTACTAAAGGAGAGTACTGTTTATAAACTGATGCAGCTTGCCCGTTAGAATAAGTTCTATTGTTATAGCTGTCTAACACTTGAACTTCAAAACGTCTTTGAAATATTACACCACTATTACCTCTGCCTTGTCCATTTCCTTTAACATCTTTTGGAGTTTTCCATTCAATATGAAGCTGAATAGAACCAAATTCTTCAATTGTTTCTATCCCTCCATCTTGTTTAACAGTCATAGATTTATCATCATTAATGGTCCAATTAGCTATTTTTCCAGATTTAGAATTTTTCCAACTTGTCAAATCTGTTCCGTTAAAAAGTATAATTGCATCGCTTGGGGGAGATCCAATTTCGCCTGGGTTTATAACTACAGGCTCAGGTTCCCAAATCTCAGTATCTTGTGGATTAGTTTTTTGACAGTAAGTCGTTAGTAAGCCTAAAAAAAAGAATATATATTTCATTGTTATAGCTTTACAAACTCCAACCTTTTCTGTATTCTTTGTGTAATAGGCTGTTTGCTTTTTCGTTATTTTTAAATTTAAATTCTTTAGAATCCCATAATAATTTTTCATTTTTACAACGAATCGCAATCATTCCAAGTAACGCCATTTCAGTTAAAGGCCCTCCGTAATCAAATGAGGAGCTAGCTGGATTACCATCTTTGCAAGCTCTTATCCAGTCTTTTTCATGAGAAGTATTAACTCTTGGTAAATAGGGTTTAGGTTGATTGTATTCTAACATTTTTTCTTCAGGAATTATTTTTACTCCACTTGCGCCATGTGAGTCGTGGGTAATTTTACCATTATCTCCAATCAGCATTGCCCCGCTCAAAGTGAATTGTTCACCATTTTTAAATTCATCTGGAACAGGTGGTTGAATTCTTCCGTCTGACCATGTAAGTTTTAGTTCTGGATGGTTTCCTCTTTTTGGAAACTTCATTCTAACAATTGAAGCTGAAGGATAGGTTTGCGACTCTATTTCTGGTATGTAATGTGTTGATGTTGCTTGAATTTCAGAAGGAGCTCCAAGTTCTAAAGCATAAAATGCGGGGTCTAAAATATGACAGCCCATGTCACCCATTGAGCCAGTTCCAAAATCTATCCAAGCTCTCCAAGATAACGGATGATAGTCAGGATGATAATCTCTGTATTTGGCAGGCCCTAGCCATAAATCCCAATCCAAGCCTTCTGGAACTGGAGGTTTTTCTTTAGATTTTGCTTTAACAGCAAAAGTGTCCCAAGCGTTTCCTCCAATTGGACGATCAGTCCAAGCAAACAATTCTCTGACTGGACCAATAGCACCATCATCTATCCATTCTTTAAGTTTTCTTATTTCATCAGATGATCTGCCTTGATTACCCATTTGAGTTTGTACTTTATATTTCCTAGCAGCTTCTGTGATAACTCTTGCCTCATAAACTGTATGAGTTAAAGGCTTTTGACAATAAACATGTTTCCCCATTTTCATAGCCATCATTGTTATTACGGCGTGGCTGTGATCGGGAGTTGCTACTACAACAGCATCTATATCTTTTTGATTTTCTAGCATTATTCTGAAATCATTATAGACTTTCGCTTTAGGGTATTTATTAAAAGTATGAACAGATCGGTTATAATCTACATCACATAGAGCTACTATATTTTCGCTTTCACACTGCGATAAATTTCCAGATCCCATCCCCCATTGTCTTATGCCAATTCCAGCAATATTCAATTTATCACTTGGAGACGTAAAGCCTTCCCCACCTAAAACATGCCTAGGAACAATCATTATTGAGGGAATTACAATGGATTTTTTTAAAAATTTTCTTCTAGAATTATCATTACGTAATATCATTTTTCAATAGTTTAATATATGTTGTTATATTAAATTTAAAAGAATTAATTATTTTAAGCAAGGAATTGTATTAAGAATTGGAATTTAAACATTTAAATAAAGAATATGATTAATAGTTGTTTTCACATACTTATATTTAATATAAAGTATTTGATCTTTTTTATTGTAAAATTAAATAGTTTTTTAACTAACTTTATTTAAAGACTATATTTATTATGGACAGTAAAACAAGAAGAAATTTTATAAAATCATCAGCAGCATTGGCTTCTTTAAGTATTTTACCGACATCAGTTTGGGCATCTTCAAAAAACGGAAGATTAAGGACGGCCCACATAGGGATTGGAGGTATGGGTGCAGCTGATCTAAATGATATATCATCTCACAAATCAGTAGATGTTGTAGCTCTATGTGATGTAGATTCTAACGCATTAAAGAGTGCTAGTAAATTACACCCTAATGCTAAATTATTTAGAGATTATAGGTTGATGTTTAAGGAAATGAGCAATTCTTTTGATGCAGTTATAATATCTACCCCCGACCATACTCACGCTCCCGCTTCTATGATGGCTATGGAAATGAATAAATCTGTTTATTGTCAAAAACCTTTAACTCATCATGTTAGTGAAGCTAGAGCAATGCGAAAAATTGCTGCTGAAAAAAATCTAATAACTCAAATGGGGATTCAAGTTCATTCATTTTACGATTATAAATTAGCCACTTTGTTAATTCAATCAGGCATTATTGGAAAAGTAAGTTCAGTTAGAGCTTGGTCTCCAAAAAATTGGGGACGCGATGGATCCATCTCAAAAGGTGAAGATTCAATTCCTGAAAATTTAGATTGGAATTTATGGCTTGGAACAGCTTCTAATCGCGCATATAAAGATAAAATTTATCACCCTGCTAACTGGAGAAAACTAGTTGATTTTGGATGTGGAACTCTTGGAGATATGGGAGTACATATTTTTGATACACCTTATAATGCTTTGGAATTAGATGTTCCTTTAACTATTAAAAATAATTGTAGAAAACCTAATCAATTTGGATTTCCTGAAAACAACAAAGTAACCTATGAATTTCCAGGGACTAAATATACTACCGAATCTTTTAAATGGATATGGAATGACGGTCCAGGAGCTCCTAAAACTCATAAAGACTTAAAGCTTCCAAATAATGAAAAATTACCTTTGCAAGGTGCCATGTTTATTGGAGAGAAAGGAAGGTTTCTTCTTCCGCATTTCATGGAATTACCTAAGCTAATTGTAGATGGAAAATTTAAAAATATTGACATTTCTTCTTTAGAAAAATCAGGGAAGATAACCGATAAGCCTATTAGAGATTATGGAGCAGAATCTCACTTACATTATCACCAATTTGTTGATGCCTGTCTAGGGAATGATAAATGTTCCGCACCATTTTCCTACTCAGCGAGGCTTACCGAAACTATTTTACTAGGAGTGATTGCAGGAAGGTTTCCAGGGAAAACTCTTCACTGGGACAATAAAACAGCAAGGTTTAAAGAAGAAAAAGCCAATAAATTTTTAAACGGCACTTATAGAGATTTTTAAATTATTTAAATTTAAACTAGATGAAAAAAGTGTTATTTATACTATT
>Ga0209384_1000545_pt1 | contig 23351 bp, 28 predicted proteins | sample CoawatmetaG05DNA_FD_187511 | JGI IMG/M metagenome (GOLD analysis project Ga0209384, IMG submission 187511) | Marine microbial communities from the West Antarctic Peninsula - Coastal water metaG058-DNA (SPAdes) (version 2) | ecosystem: Environmental > Aquatic > Marine > Coastal ... | reverse complement strand
ATTTAAATGAAATCTATTAAATATGTCTGTGTCTTCTTTTGATTGAGGGGCAAATATAGGATCATGTCCTCCTATTTCTTGAAAATCAGATTTCCAAAATGCCCAAGGTGCAAATATACCTTCTGTTGCTTTACCTTTAGTCTTTAATCTTTCTAATTGAGTAAGTAACATATCCTCATTAAATTCCTCAGGCTCAATACCACAATCTAATAATATTTTTTCTGGACCTGGTGGGTGTAGTGGGGGTTCAATTCTAGTAAGTGATACAATTGTTTTAGGATTTTTAATATATCGAGTTGATACACCATCAGCAGCTATTGAATACATATGTTCTTCAATTGAATCTAACGCCCCAGGACATAAATACATATCTGCGTGATAAATCATACAAGCGTCGTTTGTAGCAACTTCATTAACTAAACTATCATATAAAATAGTATGACCTAAACGTGTTGGGCCTTCATTTCTTATTGCTTTAAATAATGGATCTTTGTCCATCATTTCTAAACACCAATTCCAAGTATTATCTTTATCACTAAAGTCATCAGCAATACAAATTTCTACTTCATGGTCACCTTGGTTTTTTCTAATTGAATCATAAGACCATTTAAGATATTTTAAGTTGTTTCTTGACGGTTGAATTAAAGATATTTTCATGGAAATATTTTTTATAATTAGTTTTAGCTTTATTACTACAAGATAAGTAAAATTCTTTGTTATCCCTAAGTTTTTTTATTAATTCTTTAGCTTTCTTTAAATCTCCTAATTTAATTGTTAAATCAGGATGGCATTTTTCTTGTGTATCCAATCCTTCATACCCAATACAAGGAATTCCTAAATAAGCACAATTTAAAGCAAATGTACCAGCAGCATGTGTACGCATTAAATGAATTCCATATTTAAATTGATTTAATGTTTTTATCCATTCAACCCACTTCATATAAGGTAAATGGTTTAAATTAGGCATCTGTTCTTCACCCTCAATCTTTCTACCCATTGTAGGAACAAAAATTTCACAATTTAATTCTTGCGCTACGACATAAGAATCAAATCCACCATACCATTGACAAAAATTACCTCCTATCATTATATTATTCCTTTCTACTTGGGGTAAATCTGAAATTAGATCTTCAATCATTAATGTAGGCATTAATCTACATTCTTTTTCAACTAAACCTTCATAATATTTCTTATCAGATTCATTATGGACATATAGGAAATCCATTTCTGCTAATATATTAAAAAACCATATTTGTTGATCTAAGGGATAATCTTGAAAGTACCAATGAGGACCTTCTTGCATATAAGCAATTTTATTACAACAACCACGTAGATTTTCAATAAGAGGATATTGTGATAAAATATCAATATGTTTTTTAGGAATAGTAACTATACCCAAATCAAATTTTTCTTCAACTTGAGGAATTTGATTTATTGGATAATGTGTAGCATCTAACACATTCATCCAAGCTGAATCATTTCTCATCCCATCAAAATCTCTTTGAATTTTTCCATTCCATCCTCCTTCTGTAAACCAAGCTATTTTCATTGTATTAATTCTTTTAATTCTTCTTTAGACATTTTTTCAGCTGTTAAAGAGGAGTGTTCATTTTTTAAATTAAATTCTTTAGGTTGAGTTTTATTAAAAATGAATACAAGATTATTAATTACTTTTGTATATGTAAGTTCTTTTTGACTTACTAATGTTTCATTTAATTTCTCTCCAGGTCTTAAACCTACAACCTCAACTTCTTTATTAGACATTGACTTAGCTAAATCTAACATATTTACATTTTTCATTATATTTGAAAGTATAAAAGATTCTTTTGTAGTTTCTGAATATTCATAGGCATTATGGATTAGTTCAGCTGATGCTTCTTTTGAAAACATTAACCTATTCATTTTAACATCAGTTAATTTAAGTAATTGATTTTGATTAACCAAATTTTTCCAAAAAGGAATTACAGAACCATTACTATTAGCTACATTAGCAAATCTAGTACAAACAAATTTAGTTTTATCATTATGATGTTCTATAAACATTTTTTCCATCATCTTTTTTGTATAACCATACACACTGTCAGGATCACATGCTTTATCTGTGCTTACTCCTATTGTTATAGGAACTTGGGCTCTTACACTAGCTTTGATAACATTAAGACTTCCTCTAACATTTATTTTTATAGCACTAGTTGGATTCACTTCAGCTAAATTTATATGTTTTAAGGCAGCTGAATGGATTACTATATCAGGTTTAACTTGTTCAAATATACTTATTAGATGTTCTAAATCAAGAATATCTCCAACATGACTTTCTACATCTGGAAAGTTTTGGGTTAATTCAGCTATATTATTTTCATTTCTACTTATATTATAAAATTTGTATTTATTATAATACTTTTTTATAAAAGCAGTACCTACAGTTCCGCTTCCACCAGTTATTAAAACTTTTTTCATATTTTTAATTATTATATTAACTTCTATAAGCCATTAAATTTTTATAATCTACTTTTAATCTAGGATAATATTTAGGCTCAATAAATCTAAATATATCTTGATCTTGAGATCCTTGGGGGTAATTTGATGGGTTGCTTTTTAAATAATCATGATACTCTCCCATAGTAACACCATGAGGAGTAGTATATTTAATAGCTTCTTCAAATATTTCTTTTATAAACTTAGTTTTGCCTATATAGACTCCACTATTCAAATATCTCCCATTACTTTTAATCTTTTCATCCACAAACCTTTTCACCTCAGGCATACAATTATATCCATCAGTAGAATGTGTGGACATAAATAAGGCATCACATTTAAAGGATTTAAATATATCTATAACTCTTTGAGGTTCATCAATGAATATAACATCTATAGCATCACAATACATAAAATACTCTGTAGTACATTTTCCAGAGTTTATATAGTCTAGTATAATTTCAAACTTAAAGGTATTTCTCCATGGAAGTCTAGGATCTGTTAAAACTGTTAGAGGATGAATACCTAAATATTCTAGATTCGCCTCTAATATAGATTTATCTTCATAACCTTCTAAACTTGGAATTATTCTATCTTCCATAGTACCCTCATTTCTAACAGTTACTATTGTTAAATTATCAGGTTTTGAAAAAGCATTCTTATACTCATTGTGTTCTATTACTTGGTTAAAAGCTTTTTTTACTATATGCCTATCATGTATAATTGGTGTGTCTATCATTTTTTAAATAAATTTTGGATTGATGTTTTGTAAGTAGGCATATCTGTATTGTTCCAATGTATAAATCCTCTTTCTCCTTCTATACAATATTTACTAACTCTATTTTGGTTAGAAAGCCATCTTGTTCTATCTACTAGTCCTAAATTAGGCATTCCCTCATATAAAAAATCTCTAAAATTTCCAGCGCCTGTATTCCAAGCTGTTACTCCTCCCATACCCTTAGGAGAATCTGTTTTTCCTTCTCTAGTTAATTCTATATTATCAAAATAAAATTTATTATTTGGAAGTAAGTCTATTACTTCTCTTTTATAAAAACTAAATGATCCCCGGGGACCAAAAGCTTTTGGGACATATTCTGAGTAACCATTATCAAGAAAATACCAATCTAGTTTATTTTTTACTATTTTAGTTTTAAATTGATGGTTACTTACACCATATCTACTTTCTTTAATGGGTTTATATAATTCTATATTATTTTTAAGCACATCAATGAATATATTATCTGATAGAATGAAATTGTCATCATGAGTAATAAGAAACATATCATATTCTTTATAATTATAATCATCCATCCATTGATTAAAACAATTCATGTCTCCTATAGTGTTAGGTTTTTCAATGTATTTCCATCCTAGATTCACTATCTCTTTTTCAGTTATAGGAGTTTCATACATTACCTTATCTAGGTAAAGACATAAGTCTTCTCCTTTATAATTTCTTACTTCCTCCTTTTCTTTAATAGTATTTTTATCTTCAGGATGTCTATGAGATATAACAAAAAGATCAATTTCCCACCCTTCTACTTTTTTTTGTTGAGATATTTTCTCATAAAAATGAGATGAATAATGCCAACCACTTGCTATTACTGCTAATTTTTTCATATTTCTAATATTGATATGCTAGTTCTTCCAGATCCATCCAGATATTTTAAAGTAAATAATTCCTCTCCATAATTATTGTTAAAAAAATTTAATGTTTCTTGATTTATTCTTGGATGGTTTGGATCTCCCCCTTCAATTAATATTTTAGATCCTTTTTTTATTTTATTGTTAATAAAATTATTTCCTATAAGTATATTATATATAATATTCCAAGTATTATCAACATCTACTACTAATAAATCAAAATGGAAGGGGTGATTAACCCAAGTATCAAATATATTTCCTTTTGTAAATTTAACTATACTAGTTAGATTTCTCTTTTCTATATTTTTTAAAGCAGATTCAGACATAGAACCTAAATTATAATTAGTGATTCCATTAATATCATAACTATGTATCATACCACCATTATTAATTTCTTTTAAAGCAAGACCCATTGCTGAGGTTAATGCCCCGGAGCCATGTCCTAATTCTACAATTACTTTTGGCTTCCACTCTTTTACTTTTTGGTATACAACTCTCTCTATAGCTTGATACCTATGCATGTTTACAAAATTTACATTTTCCATTTTATAATACTTTTATTTTATAATGTTTTTCAAATTCTTTAGCATGTTTTTTTGTATTCACTATAGGCTGACCCTTAATATTAAGACTAGTATTTAGTAGCATAGGACATCCTGTTTCTTTATAGAAAGCTTCTAATAAGGAATAAAATCCAGGATTATCTTTTTTTGATACAGTTTGTACTCTACTAGTATTATCCACATGACATATAGCTGGGTATTTATCTGGATATTTACAAGTAGCTGTATATTGCATATATGGTACTTTTTCTACAGGCATGTTAAATATTTTATGAGCATGTTCTTCCATAATTGCAGGAGCAAATGGTCTGAATTTTTGTCTACGTTTTATTTCATTTACTTTATCTTTAATATGAGGACCTCTTGGATCAGCTAATAAACTTCTATTACCTAATGCTCTAGGTCCAAATTCTGCTCTTCCATTTGCTATTCCAATAATATCACCCTTAAGTAAATATTTTAAAGCTTTTTTAACTGGATATTTTCCTTTTATTTCAGTTCCTAAAAATGGTCCCTCCCATTTAATATGTTTTCCATATAAAGCAGCAGCTGCACCTAATGATGAACCAGCATCACCTGGGTTAGGCATTATCCAATGATTTGTATAATATTTAGGAAGTATCTTTCCATTAGCCACACAATTTAAAGCGCAACCACCCATATAAACTAGATTATTAACATTAGGTAATAATTGTTTTGTATACTTAACAATACGATCTAAAATATATTCAGTTAAAGTCTGTGTACTAGCAGCCATATCAAATTGTTTATAATCTTTACCATAATTACCTAATCCTTTATGGAGATTAAAGTTTAATTTTAATAATTTTTTAGGATCAAAAAAATCATCTTTTAATTGGTTCCAATGTTTATCTTTACCCCATCCAGACATACCCATTAAAATATATTCTTCCTCACAGGGTTTTAAACCTATATTTTGAGTAGCCGCTGAGTAGAATAATCCTAATGAATGGGGATATTTAATACTATATATTTTTTTAATATTTTCGCCTTTCCCATGCCATATAGTTAAAACATCCCACTCACCTATACCATCAATAACTAATATAGCAGCTTCTTGATAAGGAGAAGTATAATATCCTGCTGCTGCATGACTTAAGTGATGGTCTATGTAATTAATTTTTTTATTACCTACCCAAGACTTTAAATATTTGCTTGGTAAGTTATTTAAATTAAATACTTCTTTATACTGACCAGCATATAATTGTCTTGTTTTTTTAACCCATGGTCTTTCATAGTAAGCTATTTTATCTGGTTCTCCATAACTTAAAGCTTCTTGAATTATTTCATCATTAAGATGCATATCATTTTTTTCACAACTATATCTTTCTGAATGAGCTGAGAATAATATCTTACCATCTTCTATAACAGAAATTGCTGCGTCATGATTTAAACAATTTATTCCTAATATTTTCATAATCTTACTTATATATAAATGGGTCTTTTATATCCATGTTTTTAATTTTCTTTTTGAACTGTCTACGACGTCTCCAAGACTTTACAAAATTTAATATTCTTTTTATTAGCTTCATTTTTTTATATTTTAAAATAATTCTTAATTAACTCTAAAGCTTTAATGTCTGCTTTTTTATTAGGGTGGGGATCTAAGATGATAGTTCCTTTAGGAGATATTATACTCCAATATTTTTTAAAATTTTTATTTTTTTGGTTATAAGGATTCTCAGTATGATAATACTCCCAAAAATCTCTCAAAACACCATTTTCTTCAGTAATTCCATATCCAGATTCTTCTTCAAAAGATAAATATAAATATTGTAAATTATTTTCTTCAAAAAAGTTAATTAACTCTTTATCAGCTTCTTTTCCAAAGTCATAAGGATGTCTTAAAGGATATCCTCCTACATTGTATAGGAAAAAAACTATATTTTTATGTAGTTTATTTATATCTAAAATTTTTTGTTTATATTCATTTATTGATTCTTCTCTAGCTTTTTGTTCTCCTAATTTTTCTATTCTATTTAAAAATAAATTAAACCTATCAGTAGTTGATATATTAGTAGGATGATTTCTAACAGGAGCTGGAAGCTGTACTACAATACCTTGATAAGAAGAAGAATCTTTTAAATCTTTTAAACTATTATATATTTTCCAAAGTCCTTGACCTCCATATGACTTATAAATAAAATCAGTATCATTATATTTATGCATTTTTTGTATCCAACTACAACCTGTTATTAATATAGATTTTGACATTTATTTAAATTTTTTTATTTGGTTAACAATATAAATTAATTCCTTATTATCTAAATTTTCATGAAAAGGAATACTAGCTGTTTGCTTAGATAAAATTGTACTTAATTCACATTTAGCTTGATTAGAATTATAAATTTTATTTTGATGAAGAGATTCATAATGAATTCCACAAACAATATTATTCTTACTCATATACTCTATAAAACTTTTATTATCATCTACTTTTATTCTATATAAATGATCACTTGTATTATTATATCCTAATTCTTTATTATAAAAATCTCTAATTTTATTTAATTTTCTTTTTTTATAATCTAATAATTTTAAATTTTCATTAGCTATATAACATTGAATTGAATTCATATACATCTTAAACCCAGGAAATTTAATTTTTCTATCCCAATTATTATGAGAATAAGACATCCCATTCATAACAGCTTCTTTAAACCATTTTATTTTATCTTTATCATTAGATACTATTATTCCTCCATCACTACCTCCTACAGGTTTAGTAGGATAAAAACTAAATATCATTAAATCTTCATTATTAGCTTCTTTTTTAAATTGATTTAAACTAACTTTTTGGGCAGAGTCTATTATTTTATAGTCTTCAAATTGATGTAATATATAAGAATCACCTACCCATTCTGTATTATCTATAAAATTAATTTTATTTCCTGAGGTGAGAATGGCATTACATACTACAGAAGGTATCATACTTGGGATGTTAACAGTTATGTCTTTACCTAATAATGATAAAAATATAGCATTAGTAGCACTATTTACAGTGCAGGAATATTTAGCTCCTACATAGTCTCTAAAATTTGATTCAAATTCTTCAACTATATCCCCATGGAGATAATGGTTAAAATCCGATGTATCAATATTATGATTTGGTATATTAAATAAATTAACCATTAAATACTACTCCATATAATTCAAGTAATTCAACATTATATTCTTTACATACTCTTCTTACTCTATCTTTTAAGTTAATAAATAACTCTACATCATTTTGAATATTAGTATAAAGATCTTCAGCATCAAGCATTATATGATTAATTTTACCGGTATCAAATAATTTACTTAAATTAAGAACACCTTTTAATGTTTCTATTTTAGGTACAAAACTTACTCCTTCTGGCAGCATTTCACATATTAAATTTACTTCAGCTATTTCCTCAATATTTGAAGTAGCAAAATATTTAATATTATCATATTTTCTGGTAAATGATATTGCTTCATCAAGGTTTGATGATGGTAAAGGTGGTTTACTTCTTCCTTTAGGATAATCTAAAAACACATCATATGGAACATTTACAAATTCTTCTAGTTGTTTTGAATCTTTTACATGAGCCATATTAATTCTAATGACTACATCTTTTAGTTTTTTAAATTGATCTAATTGTGTTAGATGGTTTGAAATTAAAAGCATAATTATTTATTTATCTATAATATAATAAATTTATATTTAAAAGCCTAGTTAATTTTTAAAATTTATAATTAAATAATTCTAAATCCCTTTTATAATAATTAGAAACTATTTCTTCTAATTCAGAAGTATAATATTTTCTATAAGATTTATTATACTGAGGGGTTTTGATTGAACCCGTTAAATTTAATTTTTGTTTTATAAAGTTCCAATCATTATTTAAAGTTTCATATTTAGCTACATAATTAATAAAGGTATTATCTTTATTAAATTCTGCATAATAATGTAAAGGTAACCAATGATCATTTGATACCTTACCATCTTCATTTAACCAATGTCCTTTACCCTTAATTATTCCTCTATTTTTAATAAATTGTTCAAAGTTATTATTAACTTTATATTTGCGAGGAAGAGAAAAACTCCTCCAAGCTGAAACTAACCTATCAAAAGGATTTCGTACAACTGTAAATTTAAAGAAATTATTAATAATATTATCTGGGGTATTTTCTAACCATTCATCAATTCCCTCATTATAAAAATAGGGTAAACTTACTTGGCTGTATTTTTTAGAAGATGTGTTTAATAAATTATTTATACTAGTACTAGCAGTTCTACCTGATTTCATATAAATAAATTTTTTATCTTGGGAAACAAATGTTGTAATATAGGGTTCTTTTTTTATATGATCTCTAAAATTATAACTCATCTAATATTTTTTTCATTTTTGAAATATCCATGGATGCATTTTTTCCCATTTTAACATCTTCTATATCTTTTAGATATATTTTCTTTATATCAGGATTACTTTGTTTTGCAAATTCAAAAGGAGACATAATTTCTCCCCCTATATTAAATATCCCTGTTTCATTAATAAGTTTTAAAATTATACCAGCAGCTTTATCCATATAAATATAAGATTTTTTAATATCAGTTAAAGCTTTAGGATGTGGAAAGGGTTTTTGACATAAAGCCATTCTTAATATTAAGGAATTATTATACAATTTAACAGCACATTCTCCTCCTAATTTTGACCACGCATATCCATTTACTGGAGATAATGGATCTTCTTCTGAATAGTTTCCTTTGATGCATGGATACACATAATCTGTTGAAATATATATTAATTTTATATTATATTTTATGCAAGCTAAAACTACATTAGATGTTCCTATTATGTTATTTGTAATGCTAGCCTCAGGAGATTCAATGTGTTTAACCATTGGTCTAGTTAAAGCAGCTGTGTGAATGAAAATATCAGGTTTTATTTTAGAGATAATTTTATCTAATTCCTCTTTATCACATATATTTAAAGTAGATTTTGATAAAGCTAAAATATTATAGTTTTTATTAGCTTTTACAATTTCTTTAGCTAAATTGCCACTTCCGCCTGATATTAGTATTTTTTTCATTAGAATTTTAATGTAGAATTAAATTTAGCTTTTATTTTTTCTCTTGATTTATCTTCTTCAGACATTTTAGACCAATACATAACACCTAATGTTTTTCTATCCATACCTTTAGTTATTTCAGGAAATCCATGCCAAGATTTTTCACTGCATTTAAAAACGTTTAAAGTATTAAATTTATATGGGATTTGAATATGGTTAACACCATCATGTAATCTTACATTAAAAGATGAGTCAAATTCTTCTGATAGGCAAAGAATAGCACTATATTCTCTCTTCCAATCTTCATTTCTTCCATGAACCTCAGCATCCACATGCATGCCTAAATAACCTCCTTCACCATTGATGTTTGGAGTTAACATCATCCCCCCACCAAAATGAGATATATCTGGGAATGCATTATTAGTTAAGTTTCTAAAAGACTTGTTAGGATCAAAATAAGTAGCTATATAATCTAAACAAAGTAAAGATGGGGTAGGTATATTATTTTTACCTAATTTAGAACAATACTGAATTTGGTTATCTTTTTTGCTATATTTAACCCAATCATCAACTTGGTTAAAACTCTCAGCTGCAGCCCTAACTAAAGCCTCTGAAGGTATAAAATTATCTATTGAGAGATAGGGAATTTGAAAATTATTATTTATTTTCATTATGTTTTATTTTTTTAAATTTTTTAAAATCATGTATATAATCATTAGGATCATATTTTAGATTTGATAAGACAAGTAATACAGTATCTTCAGTTAAATAAACTTGCTCATCCCAAATCATTTCAGGAATATATAAAGCCTGTTGCGGAGACTCAAGCAAATATTTTTTTTCTTTTTCTCCATCATTAACTAAAACTTCTACTTTACCATGGACACATATTAAAACTTGCTCAGTTTTATAATGTGCATGTTTTCCTCTATCATCTTGATTTTTTACACCATAAACATAAAAAATTCTTCTAATAGGGAAGGGTACATCATGACCGGACTCAATGGGTACTAAATTACCGTCAGGTTCAACCATAGTACGAGTGTTAAAAAATTTAACATCATTTAAGGTTATTTGTTTTCTGTTTGCCATATTTCATTAAATTCTCCTACTTTAGCTCTAAACTCATCTTTAGGATTATATTTTTCTGTTAAATAATACATTAATATTGAACCTGGTTCTAGTGCTTTATAACCATGGTAGATTCCTGGAGGTATTTTTAATACTTTAGGATTTTTATCTGAAAGATAGACAAATTCAGCTCCTTCTTCATGATTAGCTAATCCTATTTTAAATGAACCCTTAATACAACACCAATAATCAGTTTGAATATTATGTTTATGCCAAGCAACTACATGACTAGAAGAATTAATAAAGGATATATTTATTTGACCTGGGCCTAATTCTTTAAATACATCTAAATATCTTTGGGCTCTATCATCCTCATTAAAAGGTATTTCATTAAAACTATAATTCATTATACAAATTTTACTACAGGTACATGCGTTATGAACTTACCACCTCTTTTTATATATTTTGATTCTTTTTTAGATATTTCTTGAATAAAATTCCAAGCTCCTAAATAAGCAAAATCTACGGTTTCATCAAATCCTTCTTCTGGAGGAAGAATAGGAATATGCATACCTGGGGATAGTTTATGTTGTTTTTCAGGAGTAGTATCTGTAATATATTCTATTAAATCAGGCCCTATTCCACAGTAATTAAATACAGTAGTTGATTTTGAAGTGGCTCCATAGGATATTACTTTTTTTCCTTCATCTTTACATTTAGTAAGTATACGAATTAAATCTTGTTTTGATTGTTCAATACGTTTAGCAAAACGTTCAAAGGTTTCTAACTTATCTAACCCTAAAATTCTTTCATAAATTTTGTTTTGTTCAACTGTTGAATCTATAGTTTTGCCTATACGTTTAGCAAAGATTCTATTAGATCCTCCATGAACTGATAGATTCTCTACTCTAGTTATATACAATCCACTTTTTCTTAATATGTTATCTAAAGCTATAACTGAGAATATATGAGGATGTTCATCATAAATTTGATCATATGAATTATTATTTATTACTTCTGCTAAAGATGGATCCTCAAATATAAAAACTCCATCATCTGATAGTAAAGATTCAACAGCTGAGAATGTTTGGTCTAAGTCTGGGATGTGACATATACAATTAGCTGAAAATATAATATCTTGTTTATTAAATTCATTTTTTATTTTATTAGCTAATTCTTGAGTCCAAAATTTATTATATGTTGTGTATCCCATCTCTTGAGTTTCTTTAGCAAAATTACCACAAGGTTCAACCGCTATAGAATTTTTAGGATCAAAATTTTTAATAAATACTCCATCATTACTTCCTATCTCTAGAACTTTAGATTGGGGATATTTTAATTTTAAGTCATCACTTAATAATTTAAAATGATCTCTCATTGTTTTAGACATTGAACCCCTATAGACATAATCATCATTAAACATTAATTCACCCTTAACATATTCTGTTTGGGTAACTAATTTTGTTTCTTTATTAAAGGATACTCCAAGATTAAAAAAATATTCATTTTCTATACTGTCTTTGTATAGAAATCCATTTGCTATAGGTTGTTTACCTAAGTCTAAAAATTGTGTTTTCATTTATTTTTATTTTTATTTTTAAATACTATATCTTTTTGAATGGTTTTTCCATTACTTATATGCTCTCCTATAGTCATGAAATTCTCAAAACCAAAATCTTCCATAAAAGAAATTACTTCATTTTCTAAAGGAGCTTTTTCATTATATTCAATTACTGCTACTTCTAAAAGTATATAATTTGCCTTTTTACATAGATTAATTCCTCCTTTTATAATATCTAATTCAGATCCTTGAGTATCCATTTTTATTAAATCAAAAGATGAATCTCCAGTAAATATATTATCTAATGTTTGTAAAGTTTTAGGTATTTCCATTACTAATTGAGGAATATCCCAATAATCTGCTTCTTTATAATAGGATGCACCTTGGGTATGAGGTTTGTCTTTTCTAGTATAAAAATTTACTTCTCGTTCTTCATCCCCCATTGTAGCTATAATATATCTATCATTATTAGTGGATACAAGATTTTTTAAAATACCTTCATGACAATTATTAGCTTCTATCATCCAAATAAAAGCCTCAGGCCATACATTTTTAGCCCATCCATAAAATTGTCCTGTATGGGCTCCTATATCTAAAATTGTGTTAGGATTAAATCCTAATTCTTTTAATTTACTTAATTTAAGTATTTCTCCTTGATTATACATTTTAATTTTCTATTTGTTGTAAAGATTTTAATATTTCTATATCTTTACATGAGTTTTTAATATTTTCATAAGCACCACCTTTATTACTCCAGGGTTTGTGAACTCCAAATGGAGATTCTCCATTTAATGGAGAAATATATCCATTATCTATAGAAAATGAAATGACTTCACGTGTAGTCGGTTTATTCACAAACTCAGAAAAGAAGTAATCATCAGCGTAAGGTTTGCCTGAAGCTATATAATTATTAAATTTAGAGTTAACAATATCAATCATAGTTTGTTTTTTTCTTATAGATAGAGCTCCATTCATAGGTAATACTTGAGGACCATTATATGGAGCATGATAAGCTCCTCCGGGTTTAAGGATAGGATAAGGAGAGTCAATTGGATTATATAATTGAGTTCCCCAATAACCTCCTATATATTCAAATTTTTCAAAATCCTCAATTTTATGTTTTGAATTAGGACATAACATAGTATCACACTCAAATTTTAATAATAAATCACCATCAATATTATCCCAAAAGTTTGTTGAACAAGATAAACTACTTTCTTCTAAGTGAGTTAACCCATCAACTTTTAAATCATGTAATAAAATTCTATTTTTAGAATTAGCTTTTGAAATCACCTCACTACTATCAATTATTTTTTTAATATAATTAATATTTTTAGTTCCATGATTAATTTGGATATTCCATTCTTCAGGAAGCACATTTAAAAAATTCTCCAATACAAATTTTAATGCTTTATGCTTTCTGGGTTCTGTTATAAAAGCTGTTTTTTTCATTTTTTATTTATTAAATCAATAATTTTATTAGTATTTAGGGTTATATTTTTATTAAATTCATAGTCTACTTTATCATTTAATACACATAATAACATTTCTAATAAAGCATCATTATTATTATTTGAGTGAGTAAAATCTATATTATTAATTAAATGTAATCTATCATCTAATAGACCATACTTAAAAATAATATTGTTGATAGTTAAAAATTTTTTATTTTGTTTTATTTGGATTTTTTGTTTTAGTATAGGATATAATAAATATAGATCATGGTATGCTAAATCAAATAAAATATTGTTACTTTTTTTATTCCATTTAACTTTTATTTTATTATTAGAATTTAATTTTAATTTTTTTGTTTCATCTCTATAATTAAATACATCATTAACATATAATTTTACATTGTATTTTTCAGCTAGTTTAAATAATTCTTTTGATTGATCATATGTAGGAGTTAAGGGTTTTTCACAAAAAATATTTTTACCTTTTTTAATACAATATTTTACTATTTCATAATGTGTATCATTAGGGGTAGCTATAAAAACCCAATCTACTAAATCTAATTTAGTTTTATAATTATCTTCTCTCCTACATATAAATTTAACATTACTTATTTTTTCTAATTTAGATAGTAAAATTTCCCCCCAATAACCTTTACCAATTAAACCTACATGCATATCATTCTTGCTATTTGTTGTCCAATCTTATGGCATGTAGATACTTTACCAGATAAAACATTTATAATTTTTGGGTTTTCATCATATGTAAATATTTCTGATAATCTTTCATCATTATCATTTATAGGTAACGCTCTATGTGTTCTCCAGTATCCTAAATGTTCTACATCTTTAAGAAATGGTAAGTATTTTTCTGATTGTTTATAGATATTATCTATGTCTATCTTGTCTTTAATAAGAGAATGTTCCACATTATATAATAAGAATTCATTTTTATTATTACCTTTAGGTAACACACTACAGAATGGCCCATCCATTATAGTTACCCCAAATGGTTTTGAATCCATTCTAAAATAAGGTATAAATACATCCTGTAATTTTAATTTTAACTCTGGGATGCCTAATTGTTTGTTTACAGTATTTATTCCTGCATATGTGGTATTAATAAGATAATCACAATCATCAATATTACCATCAAATACTGTATTAAATTTTATGTCTATATCTTTAATATTGTCCTTTACTAGAGACTTTAGTATATCATAATCAAAAATTGATTCATCAGTTTTAATAGCTAATTGTAGTAGACTTTTATTAGCTATCTTATCATTATTAAGCAGTTCTAAGGTAGAATCTATGTAATGTATATTTGTTTCATCACAAAATTCTAAATATTCTGATGCTGTCACATTACTATCTTCTTTAGCAATCATATAATAATTAGGAAAATTAGAAACAATAGCTTCTTTATAATTAGTAAGAAAAGTAACTAATCCATCTAAACTTTGCCGTGCTGTTTCAATACTTCTAGGATAATGATACCCTAAATGTAATCTGTTATGATTACATCTAGAGGCTCTTTGCATAATATCTGAATCTTGTTCTATTATAGTAACATTATGACCTATTCTATCAAGTTCATATCCTATAACACACCCAAATAATCCAGCGCCTATTATTTTTATCTTCATTTTATCTATTGTATGTTATAAGATAAAAAAAACTTGGACAAAAGCCAAGTTTAATTTTTAAATATCTCCTTTATTTAATAATATACCACAATCTCTGAAGTATAAATAATCTATATCTGTTCTTAAAAAACAATCAAGAGCATTTTTAGGAGTTTCAACAATAGGTTCTCTATCATTAAAGCTTGTATTTAATAAAATAGGGACCTGTGTTCTATCTTGAAATTTTTTAATAAAACTATGATACCATTCATTATCTTTTTTAGATACAGTTTGTAATCTTGCAGTGTCATTATTATGGACAACAGCTGGAACTTGTGTTATTTTTTCCTGTTTAAAAGGTATAGCAAAGCTCATATATGGACTTTTGACATCATGAATAAACCAGTTTTTTGTTTCTTCTTCTAATATTGAAGGAGCAAAGGGTCTAAACCATTGTCTATGTTTTACTTTTTTATTAATAATATCTTTCATATTGGGATTTCTTGGATCAGCTATTATACTTCTATTACCTAAAGCTCTTCTTCCTGATTCAGAACCTCCCCCAAATAAAGAGATTACATTGTTATCTTTTAATAATAAATCAATAACATCTTCATCTATGACTTCTTTATATGTAACTTTATCCTCTATTTTATGGATTGAATTTAGAATATCATTTTTAGTATAGATTTTTCCTAAATATGGACTTCCATTTTGGGGATTATTATATATTCTAGGATTATTTAATATTTGATGCCAAACATATCTACAAGAGCCTAGAGCTAATCCAGCATCGTGAGGTATAGGATCGCAAAATATATTTACACCTGGATACCAATCTAACATTTTTCCAGTCATAACACAATTTAAACTAACCCCTCCTGATAGGCATATATTTTTGGGTTTATGTTCTTTAATAAATGGATCTAATAAATTCTTTATAACATTTTCTGTTTCTTTTTGTAAAGAGGCAGCTATATCAAACCTATTTTGTTCATTCTTTTCTGCTTCTTTTCTAAGAAAATCCATTTCATAAGGACCCCAATCCTTAGCAAGTCGGGCATTGCTTAAATTTTTAAAATATTTTAAATATCTATCAGGATTTCCATAAGCAGCCATTCCCATAACAGTTCCTTCTTCACCTCTTTTAACAGGATTTCTATTAAGACCAAAAATATTATAAGTACAAACATCCCAATATAGTCCTATATTGAAATCTCCTTTATCAATCATTTTTAAGGGTGAAATTTTATTATTTTCCCCTTTCCAAAATGTAGTTGAAGTTATAATACCTCCATCTCCTAAATAAGTATCTAAATCTCCCCATGAATTTCTTCTACCATCTTTATAGTCGGCCCCACCCCCATCTATAGTTACTATTAAGGCATCTTTAAATTGACTAGTGAAAAATGCATTAGCAGCATGAGATTGGTGATGATTAGCTATATATACTTTAGATTGAGGAAAACTGCTTTCAAAACTTTGTTGGGTGTAATTAAAATATTGTTTCCATTTGCCGGTACTATTAGTTGTTACATATGCTATATCATCTATAGATTCATTTTCTAAAAAAAGTTTAAGAGTATCTCCTTTACAACCTTTTTCTCTGTTAAATCTTTCTAATTCATTGTGTTTTTTAGGTAGACCATTTTCTAAAATAGCATAAGCTGCATCATGACCTCCATGTAATCCTATTATTTTCATATTTTTATTTTTTTAATGAATGAATACGAGATTTGTTATTTTCATGTCTCCATAAAAAGTTTTTAAAATCTTTTAATATAAATTGTATATTATTATTTTCTAAATGTTTTTGAATTATTTGTTCATGACCCATAGGATCCTTATATCCTGAATCTAAAATAGTTTTTATATTATTAAAAGCTTCAGAGTATATATTCATGTTAGGACTTGATCCTATAGCAAATTGATCATTAAATCCATAACGAGTATAACCAAAATCATTAGGGACATATATTACTTTACCATCAAAATTATTTATATTTATACACTCACTAAAACCAAAATCTAATCTAGTTCTTATAACTATATCATATATAAAATTATTTTGTTTTTCATATTCTTTTTTTAACTCATTACATTTATAAATGCTATATAAACTACTATATATATTAAAGGAATTAGCATAGTAAGCTTTTCTATCTTCTAATATTTGGGGTACATTAAAGGGAACCTGAGCTTCTAACTGGAGTTTTTTAATATTAAAATTTTCATACATCATAGAAATCCAATTATTATCTACGGGTTCACTTACAATGTCATTTATTTTTGCAGCATTAGATTTTGTGAATAGGGAAGTGGATGATTTATTATCCCACCAAGAATGATGGAAAACATCAAAATCAAAATTTAAATGTTCTAAAATATTAGGTATTCCTCTAGTAACATTTCTAGGTTGACCTGATATGCATAAAGCTATTTTCATTTTTTATAATTTTTTATATTGTCACTACATATACCTACACATTCTGAAATATTATCATTGAATATTTCTGGTAGGACTGCTATGCTATTTTTTACAATTTGTTTTCCTGGGTATACCCAAATATAACCTTTACTAGTTAAGGTAAGTGTGTCTGTTTCATGCCAAAAATAATTAAATCTACCAATCATTGCAAACCATTCAACAGCTTCTATATTTTTGCAATGTATCCATAACTTATCTAGTCTTTTATTTAACCAGTCTTGAGTCACTCCATACTGAGGTTTATCATGACCTAAATAAAATGATCCTTCTATAACTCTAATATCAACTTCAACACTATAGTCTAATCCAATAGCCTGGTCAATATAATCAGGCTTATTTTCAAGATCTAATGATTTCTTATCTATATTCCCTCTGTGTGAAATTAATATCATTTATAGTTTTCTAAATAATATTTTAAATCTTCAGGTGTTCCTAAACCCCACATTTTATTAGTATTAAATGTGCGTATTTCTTTCCCATCAGCAATTGCTTGATTAAAAACTGGACATACATAAAATTCATTACCAACTCTTATATTTTTTTCAATCATTTCTTCCGCATATTTAACAAAATCAGATCCTTTTTTCCACCAATAAAATCCTACAGTAGCTATATTAGATATTGGATTTTTTTCAGCCACTTCAGTTACTAATCCTTGATCATTTATTTTAGCAAATGACCACTTAGGATGAGTTGCTTCAAATGAAACTATACCACCATCAGCATTTGTTTCATTCATTTTATACATAAATTCATTTGAATCCCATTCTACAAATTGATCTGAGTTTGCAAAGAATAAAGGTGTATTAGTGTTTATATGTTCTTTGGCTAGTAATGCTGTGCAAGCTGCCCCTTCTGTTATTCCTTCTACTTCTATAATTTTGCAATTGGGAGTTATTAAATTTAATAATGTGTCTAAATTGTATTTTTCACGATGAGATTTTTGAACTATATAAATAAAATTTGCTTTTAGATTTAAATTTTCAACTACAACTTGAATCATAGGTTTGTTTCTAACATCAATTAAGGGTTTTGGAAACGTATATCCGGCTTGTTCAAATCTTGAACCTGCCCCAGCCATTGGTATTAATATATTTAAATTATCATCATGCCATTTTGGTGACTTCATACTTTTTCCTGTGTTTATTTGTGTTAATTTTCTTTTTATATTACCCCATGTAACTTCTTCAGTATTTTTAACTCTTAATATATGAGATTTACTTCTAGAAGCCGCTAGTAAACCATAAGGTGAATCCTCAACTATTAATGTCTCTTCAGGTAAACAACCCATTTTAGATATAGCTGTCCAATACATTTCAGGATGGGGTTTTGAATTTTGAACATCTTCATTAGATATAACTAAATCCATATATTCCATAATACCTAACTTTGATAATACTGTTAGGCATGTTTTTCTAATTGAGTTAGAACAAACAGCTATTTTATATTCTGCTTGAACTAATTGTTCCATTATATTAATAAGTTTTTGATTAGGTTTTAATTTTTTTAGCTTTTGTAATGTAATTTTTTGTTTAGCATTCCAAATATCAGAGTATTTATCTTTTGGTAAATTTTTACGTTCAGATAACATTTTTAATTTTTGAGTTGTCTTAAGTCCATCATATATACTTAAATGTTCATTCCAATTAATAGAATATTTATTACCTAAGGCCTCATTAAGAGCATCAAAGTGTATATTTTTAGCTTCCACTAATACTCCATCTAAATCAAATATAATTAATTTCATTATAATTTTTTTTCTAAGTAATATTCTTGAACATTTTCATGCCCTACATGGAGAATTATTTCATTTTTACATCCAATATACCCAGATCCTACTCCCCATTGTTGAGGAGTTGAGTAAGGATAAATACCTGTATTCCAAGCTGCTCTAGTCATCTGTAATGGGGCTCTTTTAGGATTAGTTTTCATTAATCTACAAAATTCTTCTAAAAATTTTCTTGCTCTTTTATTTTTAGTATTAAATCCAGCCCACCATAAATCATAAGTTAATAAGTTCCCTTGACTTAAATCTTCTCCAATATGATAATCTCCATCATTATTTCGTGTATGTATAGCATCTACTTTAACAAGTTGTCTTTCATTGGTGGGAACACATATTCCAAATTTTTCAATTATAGGAATTAGGGTTTTTACTTGATTTGAAGTAAACATTAAATCTGAGTCTACAGATATTGCTATATCTGCTTTTGAATTTAATAAACCTAAAGCTTGATAATAATCACAACAATGCCAACCCCATCTATGGTTATTTTTATTAAAAGGACTATCTTTTACATTAATTATTTTTACTTCAACATCTTTATAATCATCACCTATTTCAGGTCTATCAGTATATAGAGTTAATTTAGCATTTGGAAAATATTGTTTTATAGAACTATATGTTGGATCTAGTCTAGGAAAAGAATTTACCCATTGTTGATTAGCTTGTTCACGAGGGCCAAATTCTGAAAATATTATTTCTAAACTCATTATGATCTTTTTTTTATTATTTGATTAATTGTATTTGTAGTACTATAATCATGATCTCTATTGTTAAATATAACTGATATATTTAAATCATCTCCAGTATAAGGTTTATCTTTATGATCAGTCCCTATAATCCTAACATCAATATTTGATTCATTTTGTTTTAAAAACTTATATAAATCAAGTTCTCCATCATATAAAAAAGCTTTTCCTACATATTTACAGGAAGACACCATAAGTAATCTTTCTTCAGGGGTCCATATAGGTTCATTTTTATACCTCCCATCAGGTTGAGGTGTTTTTGTTTTATATTCATTAACACCAACAAGTAAAAAATCACAATATCTTGTACATTCTTCTAACATTATAATATGTCCTGGGTGTATTATATCAAAATATCCACTAGTAAATCCAACTATTTTTTTCATTTGTATAATTGTTTATAAATTCTTTCCATCCAATATTTTCTATCTCTACCCATACTATTTTTACCTATAGAAGTAAATTGATATACCCAACCAGAGTTTAAAGTATTTTCTAAGTTATCTTCCCACCATTGTTGATTAGGTTCAAAATATAATAAATTTTTTCTAGTTAAGTCCATAATACTATACTCTCTGGGTAGTACATTTAATTCTATATCAAATTCTTTTCTAAGACAATTTAAAAGAGCAATATCACTACCTGTTCTAAGTACATCATAGGAATTAATTATACTATCTTTATTATCCCAATAAAATTTAAATACCTTTTTAAAAAATTCTTTATGAGATTTATTAACTATAACAAAACCTGTTTGGAAAAATTCATAGGGTTTAACACAAGATTTTTTATTAAAAAACATTTCTGAATAGCCTTTTATGGCTCTATTTACCCATTCATAACATCCATCAGTTAATTGGGAAGTAAATTTATTATTTGTTAATTTAAAAAAATCAGGACAATCCGGATGTACTATACTATCAGCGTCTACTATTAGAACCTGGTCATAGTCTACATTGTTATGTTCTAATATTTCTAAAACATTCCATCTTTGCCAAGTAATAAGCATATCTTTTTCAGGAATCATTAATTCATCCATTATTATTAACTTATGGTTGTTCTTTTTGCACCAATTTTTCCAAGAGGCTATACCATAATCATACCCAGTATCCCAACGTGGTTTAGTTACCCCTGAATCTCCTAGATTGTCTTTTCTTTTAATATAAGGTATAAATACTATATTTTTCATTTTTTTCCGGTGTGTTGTGAATGAGTAAAAAATTCATTATTTCTAAGATCTCCATCTATATAATTAAACTTTAAATTATGTTTCCAAGCTATATAATTAAAACTTAATTGATCTCTTTTACTATTATATTTAACTTCTTCCCACCAGGCCTCCATAGCTTCAATAACGTCTTTTTCATTATGTCTACGAAGTATTACTCCACCTTTTATTAAACCATTATTGGGAGGATAATTTTCATTTTTATATTTTTGGATTTGCCTGGTTATAATTTTAGGATCATCTTTATAATTAAGCATACCTCTTTCAGGAGTTCTTTTCATATTGATTGCCCCAAAATTAAGAATTGTTTCTGCTTCTTGATATATACAATTTCTAGGATCTAGAGATGTGTTTTGGTGATTGAAAAAAGCTATATTGGTATCTTTTAAATACTTTTCAACTAGTATATCTATATTACCTATTACTTTAAAATTACCATCTACCCATAAACTATACTCATAGTTTTTTAAGTATCTGTGAGGTAATAGTTTAAATTTTTTAGCATTTCTATTATTATCTTTATATAAAGGTAAATTATTATTTTCTGAGAATGATTTGAAGTCCCATCCTTTAGGTAATTTTGAGTTTTCTATATCATCAAATTTTCCAAATATAGAAGTATATGTAATTTTATTATTCATTATAAGTAATTTTCTCCTTTTACAAAATTATGACCTAGAGTAGACTGTCTTTGGATTTCATATACTTTTGAGTATCTAACTACACAATGATTAGTACCACATTGATTTCCTATATTTAACTTTGCTTTTGATTTAATATAAAGTTGTATTCTTAAATCTATGTTATGCATATCTAAAGATTTTTCTATAAAATTAAAATCAAAATCTTTTATTGGTTTATAAGTCCAATAAAAATAAGGGAGTTTATTATCATTAAGTAATTTTATAATTTTTTTATTATCATTAATATAACTATCCTCATTAGGTTTTCCAAACTGAGTTCCAAATCTTTCAGAAATTAGGAGGCTACCAAATTCTTTATTTCCAACAAATTCTTTTATAATTTTGTCTCCTAATTCTTTTTCTTCTTTAGTCCAATATATTTCAGGTTGTGAGTCACTATATTCTTCTTTTTTAAACTGCCAAAATTTTAGCATTTGTTCTAATAAGGGGATGTCAGGTATATGTTTATTATAAATTCTATAATGGTCATGAAATATTTCTCCTTCTATTTCATCCTTAAATTCATCTACATAAGGATTATTTTTAAAAATATCATATATTATATTTGTATCTATATTAAACAGTTTTTTAATTAGTTTATTAGAGGGGATATAAACTTTACAATTTGGAAATTTTTGTTTTAATAATCTAGGCATAGCTGATATTATACCCCAGTCTCCTATACCCCAGGCTGTTCTAAGTATAGTAAATTCTTGTTGTTGTAAATATTCATCAGGAATTCTTAGTCCTTCTGATTCTTCAAATCCTAAATGATTTGTTTCTTTAATAGGATAAAGTGTATTATCTAATATTCTCCAAAATATCATAAGGTATTATAATAAATGTTTTGTTTTTCTTGTCTTTCTATTGTTTTAGGATGTTTTAAACACCATTCTTCTTCAGTTGGTAAATAAGATACAATATTATATCCTTCAAGTATCTCATGCACTTTATTTTTCCACTTTATTTTGC
>Ga0209384_1000538_pt1 | contig 23526 bp, 19 predicted proteins | sample CoawatmetaG05DNA_FD_187511 | JGI IMG/M metagenome (GOLD analysis project Ga0209384, IMG submission 187511) | Marine microbial communities from the West Antarctic Peninsula - Coastal water metaG058-DNA (SPAdes) (version 2) | ecosystem: Environmental > Aquatic > Marine > Coastal ... | reverse complement strand
ATGTTGTAGGTCAAGAAGAAATTAAAAGCGAACTCGCTAGAAGTTATAAAAAGGGGCGTGTTTCGCATTGTCAATTGTTTTGTGGCCCAAAGGGAAGTGGAAGTTTGCCTTTAGCGATCGCTTATGCCAGGATGGTTTTGTGTGGCGATGAAGCTAGCGCTAACCAGGCTTGCGGCTTAAAGTTAAGTGAATTAAAACATCCTGATCTTCATTTTATTTACCCCGTTGCAAATAATCTTGACGTAAAGTCAAGGGCAATTTCAGTGAATTTTTTACAAAAATGGCGAGAGTTCTTTAATTCTAAGCCTTACGGTTCTTTATATGACTGGTATCTTTCTATTGGAATAGAAAACAAACAAGGTAAAATAGGGACAGATGAGGTTTCGGATATTGTCAAAAAAATGTCTTTAAAAGCTTACGAGGGTGGTTGGAAAGTGGCAATTGTTTGGATGGCTGAAAAAATGAATCTTAGCGCTACCAACAAGCTATTGAAATTAATCGAGGAGCCCCCTGAAAAAACCTTGTTTTTGTTTGTTTCCGAAGACACCTCTTTTTTAGCAAAAACCCTAACATCTCGTTGTCAAACTATACGGCTCAAAAAATTATCTTCAGAAAAAGTTTCTGCTGCATTGTTTTCTAAGGGTTATTCGTCTGAAGAAGCTCGCTCAGCTTCAATTAAATCTGCAGGAGACTACGGCGAGGCTTTAAAACTTGTTGGCAAAAATGAAAATGAAAAAAAGTTTGAAGAGTGGTTTTTGACTTGGGTTAGATCGGCTTTTAAAGTGCGCAAAAATAAAGAGGCTGTCCTTGAGCTTATTGATTGGAGCAAAACCCTGTCAAAAGAAGGTAGAGAGACCCAAAAAAGTTTTATTGCTTTTGCTTTAGAGTTATTTCGCCAAGCTTTATTAAAAAATTATTTTTTAGAAAACTTGACAGTTTTTTCACCAACAACAGATTTTAATTTTGATGCTTTTTCTGAGTTTATAACGGGCAAGAATATTGAAGAAGTTTCTTTAGAATTAGAAGAGGCTTATTACAACATTCAATCAAACGGAAACTCACAAATGATTTTTATGGATCTTTCCCTAAAACTCACAAGACTCCTTCATAAGTCATAAATTTATTTTTTTTGAAGCCTGATAGTTGTTTTCTATTGTTTTTATTTTTATGATAGCTTTTAGCTATTAAGCCGCTCTTGTTTTAAGTCTATTGATTTAAACACCTAGCCTTTCGCGGCGCTGATTTGTTTTAAGAATCTAAAAGCTCATTAAAAGCCATTTAAATCGTTTTTTTAAAGACATATATGTGTGAAGAATAATTATTGTAGGCAAAACCTTTAATATTAGAGCACAGGCCAATAAAGAATCCTTTGAAAAACCAAAATTTATTTTTTAAATTTTGCTCTGAAAGCATTGAAATGTAAAACGCATCTAAAAGAAGAGGCCATTGGTTAACTTGCTTCATGCCTAGTGGGTCTAATATTTTTTCTAACGAATCTGGAGCAAAATGACGAAGATGTCTTGGCGCGTCAAATGCAGCCCAGCTTGATCCGTAATATTTCGCATCCCAAGACTTATAGTTTGGGCATGCAATCATTATGATTCCGTTTTTTTCAAGGGCGTCAATCGATTTTTGCAAAGTATCTTCCATTAAATAAACGTGTTCTAAAGAGTGCCAAAAGGTTATCAAACTATAACTTAACGGCTCTAAGTTCTCTAGACTAGAAACGTGGCTGATGTTCTTTTTGTTTGCAAGCGCTCTGGCTTTTTTGCTTGGCTCATAGCCTTTAACTTTCCATTGTTTTTTTTCTAAATGTTTGACAAAACTTCCAGAGCCTGAGCCTATGTCTAAAGCTGATTTAGGTTGATTGAAGTATTTTAAAATTAGCAAGTTTTTAGGCCACATTGCCAAGGCTCTTGCTGTATAATATAATTTAGAAAAAATGCCGCTACTTGATTCTTGATGTGAAATATACTTTGAAGAGGTGTAATATTTTGAAAGGTTCTTTTTAGAGGGTTTTGGCGTAGTGTTTAACATGTTGTTAGATGAGTCTTTAACCAGCTCGAATTCTTCGTTGGTTAAAAAAAAATCTTTTACAATTAGTCTTTTGTTTTCTTTCATTCTTTTTCTTGGTTCCACGTGGAACACTTTATCTGCCAATATAAACCATCAAAACACTGATATCGTTTGGAGACACACCACTCACTCTGGCCGCTTGGGCAAGGGTTGATGGCTTTATATTGTCTAGCTTTTGTGTTGCCTCAGCAGACAAGGATTTCACTTTAGAATAAACAAAGCTTGTGGGTATTTTAATGTTTTCTAAATTGTTTAACTTTTCAGCGTTTAGTTTTTCTTTTTCAATATAACCCGAATACTTAACCTGGACTTCTGTTTGTTCACAAACCCCTTTGTTTAGATTCTTTGACTGGCAATAATGATTAACAGATTCAATTTTTAATAAATCTTTAAGCGAAATGTTTGGCCTAGAAAATATTTTGTAAAGCTTTGTTGATTGTTTGATTGGTGAAGATTTCTTTTCTAAAAGCACAGGGTTAACCTCTTCAGGTTTAACGCTGGTTTTTTTAAAAAAAGAAACAAAAGATTCTGTTTCAATTTTTTTGTTTTGTGCTTTTATAAGCCTTGCTTTTGAAGCAAGCCCCAGTTTGTGCGACAAAGGAGTTAACCTTAAGTCGGCATTATCTTGCCTTAGTAAAGTGCGGTATTCTGCTCTAGATGTAAACATTCTATAAGGCTCGTCTGTGCCTTTTGTAATAAGATCGTCAATTAAAACACCTATATAAGCTTCATCTCTTTTTAAAACTAAGGCAGGTTTATCTGCAACTTTTAAATGTGCATTTATTCCTGCCATTAGACCTTGTGCTGCCGCTTCTTCATAACCAGTTGTCCCGTTAATTTGGCCTGCAAAAAATAATCCTGAAATCGGTTTTGTTTCTAAACTGTTTTTGAGTTGTGTTGGCGGAAAATAATCATACTCAATAGCGTAACCAGGTCTAAAAAACTTAACCTTTTCAAAGCCTGAAACAGAGGATAGTGCTTTGAACTGAATATCTTCAGGTAAAGAGGTTGAAAACCCGTTAACATAAACCTCGACGGTACTCCAGCCTTCTGGCTCAACAAAAATTTGATGGCGATCTTTTTCAGAAAACCTGTTTATTTTATCTTCAATTGACGGGCAGTACCTTGGGCCGGTGCTGTTGATTGTTCCGTTAAACATTGGAGATCTTTCAAACCCTTCTCTTAACAAATCATGAACTTTAGGGTTAGTATAGGTCATATGACAATCTAACTGTTTAGACAAAGGGGAGGTAGAGTCTAAAAATGAAAACTTACTGGGATTAATATCTCCAGGCTGAACACTCATTTTAGTATAATCCAAAGACCTTCCGTCAACCCTAGGCGGAGTACCCGTTTTCATTCTGCCAGACATAAAACCATAATCAACTAAAGCCTCGGTAATTCCAAAAGAAGCTTTTTCTCCAGCTCTTCCCCCTCCAAACTGCTTCTCTCCAATATGAATTAGCCCGTTAAGGAAGGTTCCGTTGGTTAAAATAACCGACTTAGATTTAATTTCAAGGCCTAATGAGGTTTTTATTCCAACTACTTTGTCCTTTTCAATCAAAAGACCCGTAACCATTTCTTGATAAAAATCTAAATTGTTTGTTTGCTCCAACATCCCTCTCCAAACTTCTGCAAACCGCATTCTGTCTGACTGAGCTCTAGGACTCCACATTGCAGGCCCTTTAGAGGTGTTTAGCATCTTAAATTGTAGGGCAGAATTGTCTGTAACGATTCCGCTATATCCTCCCAAAGCATCAATTTCTCTTACAATCTGACCTTTGGCAATACCGCCCATAGCTGGATTGCAAGACATTTGGGCAATATTTTGAAGGTTCATTGTGACCAAAAGAGTTTTACTCCCCATATTGGCGGCGGCAGCGGCAGCTTCAGAGCCAGCATGCCCAGCGCCAACAACAATAACATCGTATTCTGAATTAAACATATTTTTATTGTTTCACGTGGAACATTTGTGTTTTTAAGTTTTCTGTCTGTGTCATTATAAGCTTATCTGTTTTTGTTTTGTCATTAAAGCCTGCGAAATGCAAAAGCCCATGGACCATAACTCTTCGAAGCTCATCATCAAAAGAAACGTCAAACAACTTTGCGTTCTCTACAACGCGATCAACCGAAATGGCAATGTTTCCAGCAATTATTTGATTCCTTGTGTCATTAAAGGAAATTACATCCGTATAAAAATCGTGATTTAGAAACTTAATGTTTATTTCTTTTAAATCTTCATCATTAAAAAAAGCATAGGTTAAATCTCCTAAAACATAATTTTCTGAAACAACAACCTGATTTAGCCAAAGAGACACTTTAGTCTCGTTTGCAAGCTTAAACTTTGTGTTGTACACGTACTCAATAGGCATCGACATTTTTTTGCAAATATAGCTTGTTGGCAGTTATTATGAAACAAGCTAATCTTTTTTTATATTTAATTAACATGAAAGATTTAAAGTACTTAGCTGCATACACCATTCCTCTTGCTACGGCGCTTTCAATTGGATCAAGAGGTTGGCTAACTTTTTCCGCGGTACTCTTTGCTTTTATTGTTATTCCGGTAATTGAAGTAATTGTAGGGAAAGACTCTATAAATCTGTCTAAGAATGAGGTCCAGAAAAAAAAAGGCAATAGAATTTTTGATATAATGCTTTATTTAAATCTTCCTATTGTTTTTAGTCTTCTATATTGGTCGTTCACAAACATTTCCAATATAGACTATTCTTTGTTTGAGTTAATTGGCCTTTCTTATTCGGTTGGAATTCTTTTGGCCACTAACGCAATAAATGTGGCACACGAGCTTGGTCACAGAACTACACTTTTTGAAAGGACCTTGAGTAAAACTCTTTATATGCCGTGTTTATACATGCACTTCTACATAGAACACAACTATGGGCACCATTTAAAGGTCGCAACGCCAGAGGATGGGGCAACAGCAAAGTACAATCAAACTGTTTATTCTTTTTGGGTTTCCTCAGTGACAAAACAATATTTTGATGCATGGAAGAAACAAAAAGAACTCTTATCTAACTCTGGGTCAAGCTTTTACTCTTTTAAAAATGACATGATCTGGTACCTAATAATACAGTCAGCATATCTAGCGGGTGTCTATGCTGTTTTTTCATATAAAGCATTGGTTTTTGCAGTATTTATAGGTGTAGTTTCATTTTTATTTCTAGAGACAATAAACTATATAGAGCATTACGGCTTAAGAAGGTTTAAAGCCAGCTCTGGGAGATATGAACGCGTTCAGGAAATTCATTCTTGGAACTCCAATCATAGCATAGGGAGAATAGTTCTTTACGAATTAACCAGACACAGTGATCATCATTACAAAGCTTCAAAAAAATATCAACTATTGGACTGTTTTGAAAAAAGCCCCGAGCTCCCGTTCGGATATCCTTCCTCAATTATATTAAGCCTTTTCCCTCCATTATGGTTTAGAGCTATCAACCCGCTAGTTCCAGAGAAAATGAAAAGCAAACAAAAACTATAAAAAGTCTTATCAAGAACGTATTTTAGCAAAAAAAAATTATGTCTAACAAGATAAGAGTCCGATTTGCTCCAAGCCCAACAGGCCCTCTTCATATTGGAGGTTTAAGAACCGCTTTATTTAACTATCTCTACGCTAAAAGTTTGGGTGGGGATTTTATCTTAAGAATAGAGGATACGGACAAAAAACGATATGTCAACAAAAGCGAACAGCACATTATTGACTCTCTAAAGTGGTGTGGGCTAACAATAGACGAAGGTCCTGAGAACAAAGGAAATTACGGACCCTATAGGCAAAGTGAAAGAAAAGAATTGTATGATTTAAAAATCCAAGAGCTTTTAAAAGGCGGTCACGCATATTATGCTTTTGACTCAAAAGAAGAATTAGATTTAAATAGAAAAACCCACGAAGAAAAAGGGAAAACCTTTATATATAATGCCCATAACAGGTTAAAATTAAAAAACTCTCTTTCATTAGAAAAAACAAAAGTTCAGCAAATGCTTGAGCAAAATCAAGATTTTGTTGTTAGATTTAAAACTCCTGAAAAAACCGAAATTGTGTGTGAAGACCTTTTAAGGGGAACTGTACGCGTTTCAAGTGAAACTCTAGACGATAAGGTGTTGTATAAAAGTGACGGTACGCCTACATATCACTTCGCTAATGTAGTGGATGATAATGCTATGAAAATCTCCCACGTTATAAGGGGAGAGGAGTGGCTTCCTTCCCTTCCTTTACACTGCCTGCTTTACGATGCTTTTGGCTGGAAAAAAAGACCTAAGTTTATTCACCTTCCATTAATATTAAAACCCACAGGCAAGGGTAAATTGTCCAAAAGGGATGGCGAACTTATTGGGTTTCCTGTTTTTCCTATAAAATGGGATTCGGAGAAGGGTGAGGTTTTGGGATACAAAGAATCGGGCTATTTACCAGCTGCTACTATTAATTTTTTATCGTTACTGGGTTGGAATCCTGGAAATGAAAAAGAAATTTTTTCTCTTTCAGAACTAACCTCTTTGTTTTCAATAAAAGGCTTAAACAATTCAGGGTCAAGGTTTGATCCAGAAAAAAACGTTTGGTTTAACCACCAACACCTACAGCTGACTAGCGACAATTCTCTAGCTTTGTGTTTAGAAAAAGAGCTGATTGAAAAAGGGATTGATTCTAAAGGAAAAGATTTAAATAAAATAACACCCTTAATTAAACCAAGAATAAACTTTTTGTCTGACCTTGTAAGTGCTTCAAAATTTTTTTTTAAAGATCCTGAGGTTTATAACGAAAAGTCTTTAAAAAAGTTTAATTCTGAAGAAAACCAGAAATTGTTAGAGGCTTTATCTGTTTTTTTTAAAACCATTGATCCTTTTGATTCTCAAGAAATAAAAAACTCGTTAGAGCTGTGCATTTCTCAAAACAAATGGTCTTTTGGAAAAGCCCTTGGATTATTGCGACTGGCAATGGTTGGTGAGCTCTCTGGTCCAGATTTATTTTCTATACTAGAGTTGTTGGGGAGAAAAACTTGCGAGACAAGAGTAGCCTGTTTGCTAAAGGTTTTAAAGTCCAAAAACACTCTTTAGAAAGGTAGTTTTATTATTTTTCACTATCTTTAATACACACCAATAAAACACTAAAAGCATGATTTTTTATATTCCTTTACTTGTCTTACTTTTCTTTCTGCTTGTTGTAGGAACATTTTTTGTAGTCAAACAACAAAGCGCAGCGCTTGTGGAGCGGTTTGGAAAGTTTTCAGGAACAAGACAATCTGGTTTACAGTTAAAAATTCCGCTTATAGATAAGGTTGCGGGCAGGTTAAGTTTGAAAATTCAGCAATTAGATGTTGTAATTGAAACTAAAACAAAAGATGATGTTTTTGTAAAGCTAAAAGTGTCTGTTCAATACAAAGTTATTAAAGAAAAGGTTTATGAGGCTTTTTATAAGTTAGATTATCCACATGATCAAATCACGTCTTATGTGTTTGATGTGGTTAGGGCCGAGGTCCCTAAAATGAAGCTAGATGATGTTTTTGAAAGAAAAAATGACATAGCAAACGCCGTAAAGCTTGAGCTTAACGAAGCAATGCTTAATTACGGTTACGACATAATAAAGACCCTAGTAACCGATATAGACCCAGATCAGCAGGTTAAAGAGGCTATGAACAGGATTAACGCTTCAGAAAGAGAAAAGGTTGCTGCACAGTTTGAGGGAGATGCGCAAAGAATTTTAATAGTAGAAAGAGCCAAGGCTGAGGCAGAGAGCAAAAGGCTACAAGGAATGGGTATTGCGGATCAAAGAAGGGAAATTGCAAGAGGACTAGAAGAGTCTGTTGAGGTTTTAAACAAGGTTGGTATCAACTCTCAGGAAGCTTCTGCTTTAATCGTTGTAACGCAACATTATGATACCCTGCAGTCTATTGGAAGTGAAACAAACAGCAACTTAATCTTGCTTCCAAACTCACCTCAAGCAGGATCAGAAATGCTAAATAATATGGTGGCTTCTTTTACGGCAAGTAATCAAATTGGAGAGGCTATGAAAAAAGCTGCAAACAAAAAAATTGAATAGATTAATTCTTTTGCTTTTTAGACCAGTTATCTCTTAGGCCCACGGTTTTGTTAAAAATCAATTTATTAACTGTGCTTTCTTTGTCTGTAACAAAATACCCTTTTCTTTGAAACTGATACTTGTTTCCAAAAACAGCTGTTTTTAAGAACGGCTCCGCATATCCTTTTAATATGCGCATGGAATCTTTATTAAGCATCCCTATAAGCTCTTCGTTTGTCTTTGCTGAGCCTGGAGAAGGCTCAACGAAAAGCCTGTCGTATTCTCTTATTTCAACCTCAAAAGCATCTTTTTTAGAGACCCAGTGAAGTGTTCCTTTAACCTTTCTTTGACTTTCTTCTGATCCACTTCCGCTTTTACTTTTAGGATCATAAGTACATTGAACTTCTTTTATCGTTTGATTGTCATTATAAACAACTTTGTTGGCTGAAATAATATAAGCCCCCTTAAGTCGCACCTCTTTCCCAATGGTAAGTCTAAAAAATTTATTGCCGGCTTCTTCTTTAAAGTCTTCTTTTTCAATAAAAACCTCCTTGCCAAACGGCATTTCCCTGCTTCCAAAGCTAGGGTCTTCTGGGTTGTTTTCAGTATTTAAAAGCTCTGTTGTGTTTTCAGGATAATTAGTGATCACTAACTTAATTGGATCTGAGACAACCATCACTCTTTGGGTCGTTTTGTTTAACTCTTCCCTTGCACAGTATTCTAAAAGAGAGGCTTCTATAATGTTTTCGCGCTTTGCAACTCCTGCGGCCTCTACGAATGCCACTAGCGCTTTAGGGGGATATCCTCTACGTCTTAGTCCTGAGATTGTTGGCATTCGTGGGTCGTCCCAACCAGAAACATGTCCACCCTCCACCAAAAGCATTAATTTTCTTTTTGAAGTAATTGTGTGACTTAAGTTTAGCCTAGCAAACTCTCTTTGTTTTGGTTTTGTTTTTTTTGGATCTGCTATTTGTTTTAAAAACCAATTGTATAGCTCTCGGTGAGGCTTAAACTCTAGTGTACACAAAGAGTGTGATATTTGTTCTATATAATCAGATTCTCCATGAGCCCAATCATACATGGGGTAAACAACCCAGCTAGATTTAGTTCTTGGATGTTCTTTTTTTAACACCCTATAAAGAACGGGGTCTCTTAAAAGCATGTTGTTTGCGTTCATGCTTATTTTTGCCCTTAAAACATGCGTACCTTCGCTGTGAACGCCTTGTTTCATTTCTTTAAAAAGCTTAAGGTTTTCTTCAATAGTGCGATCTCTAAAAGGACTATTTGAACCTGGGCTTGTAGGTGTTCCTTTTTGCACGGCTATTTCAGACGAGTTTTGAGAATCCACATAGGCTTTGTTGTTAGCTATTAAAAACTCCGCCCACAAGTATAGTTGTTCAAAATAATCAGAGGTGAACCTTTCTTCGGTCCAAGAAAATCCAAGCCAACTAATATCCTCTTTAATAGCGTCAATAAAAATTTGCTCTTCTTTTTCTGGATTTGTGTCATCAAACCTAAGTATTATGGGGGCATTAAACTGATTGGCTAAATTAAAATTAATACATATTGCTTTAACATGTCCTATGTGAAGGAAACCATTGGGTTCGGGTGGAAACCTAAATTTTATTTTAGATACAGGAAAGCCATTCGAAACATCTTCATCAATTATCTGTTCTATAAAGTGTTTGTTTTCGCTCAAAATAAAATGTTTGATTTTAAAGGGTAAAGTTAAATAAATCCTGCCTGATATTCTTTGTTTCTTATATCTTTGTTTTTATATTATGGTAGAAATTAAATTAAAAAACGTCCGTTTTTATTCATATCATGGGTGTTTAAAAGAGGAGGCTTTAATAGGAAGCGAATATCTGGTTAACCTAAGTGTAAAAACAGAACTCGGAAAAAGTCACTTAACAGATAATTTAGAAGATGCAGTTGATTATGTGTTTTTAAATAACGTTTTAAAAGAAGAAATGGGTGTTCCTAGAAAGCTTTTAGAGGGGGTTGTGAAAAAAATCTGCACACGTGTGTTGAATGAAGAAAAAAGAGTTTCTGAAGTAACGGTAAGTGTTAGCAAACTCTGTCCGCCTATTAATGGTGACGCCGAAAGTGTTTCTGTAAAAATAACAGAAAAAAGAGGAGAAAAAATTTAAAAAAATGTATTTTTGGGCTCGAAAAGGCACTGTGGCCGAGTGGCTAGGCAGAGCTCTGCAAAAGCTTCTACAGCGGTTCGAATCCGCTCGGTGCCTCTTTTTTTTATACGATCCCTTTTACAATTAAAAACACACCACAGATTAATATAAAAAAATTGACTCCCAGCTTAATCTTTTTTATAACACCTTTAGTCAGTCTAGACTTTAACTGCTGTGCTAAATAAATTTTACACAAGTCAACTAATAGGTAGGTTAAAAGAATCAATGAAAAAAATACAATAATTTTATACTGTGACATTTCAAACTTAGGTCCAAAAACAATAATTACACCAACCCAAAAAAACAAAACAGAAAAGTTTATTATATTAAGTAAAAAACCTTTTATTGCTAGCGCGAAAAAATTTAAGTTTTCTTGTTTATCTGACTGAAACTTTGCTGTAGTGTCTTTTTCTGTCTTAATGTTTATTAAACTTATCCCAGCATAAAAAGATAATAAAACGCCTCCAAGCAAATACCAAGCAGGATTTTCCTGAATAGAAGACAAAAGGCTGTTGGTGCTTAAGTAGGCTATTGTAAAAAAAACAATATCCGAAATAGCTACCCCTAAGTTTACGAAAATAGCAGCCTTAATTCCTTTGGAAACACTTGTTTCTAAAACAGTAAAAAAAACAGGCCCGATAGTGAAGGATAGTAAAATTCCTATTGGAATTGCAGGAAAAAAATCACTCATTAATTTGTTTTTCTATTATATCTCCTCCAAAAGAAGAAGATTGAGTTAATGAGCTTGGTGAGCCATAAACATTAACAACTCCGCCAAAAGAAGCTGTTGCCTCAAAAACCTCTGTTCCAAAAGCGCTACAAACGCCCCCAAAGGATGTGTTTGCTTTAGTTTGGATACTTATTACTTTTGAAGCTTTTATTATACCCCCTGAAGATGCTTTTGCTTCGTGTGAGTTTGTTCTTCCCGTCAATTGTATAATCCCCCCTGAACTTGATGTGCTTCTAACTTTTTTTACCTTAATATGTGCATTTATTTGACCTCCAGTGGATGTTTTAAAATAAACTGTGGAGCTATCTATCGTGTCTTTTACAATTACTTTAGAGCCTTGCAGACTTTCAATCAAAAAAACAGGATCCTTGTGTTCTATATTAACAATCGTGTTTTCTCCTTTAAATTTTTTTAAAAACTCCATTTTTAACTTAACTGTTCCCGACCTGTTTAAAACAACGACGTTTTGTGCGTTTTCTCCCGATACTTTTAAAAAATTTCTATTCGATTTTTTTAAAACTAGATTTATACCGTCGTAAACCTTAACCTCGTTAAACTCCCCTAAAACTCTTTTTTCCTTTGTCTGGCTAAAAGAAAGCTGAAACACCAACATTAAGAAAAAAATCCTTTTCATTTGTTTTTTTATATAAAACTACAGTTTTTCTATTAGAGAAAAATCTATTTGTTTTTTGTCTTCGTTAGTTCCTATCACCTTAATTAACACCTCATCTCCAAGCCTGTACTCTTCTTTAGTTTTTCTTCCTAACAGTAAAAACTCTTTTTCGTTAAAAACAAAATAATCGTTTGGTATATCTTTAATTCTTATAAAACCCTCGCATTTACTTTTTTTAGTTTCTACAAAAATCCCTCGCTCCATTATGCCGGAAATAACCCCCACAAACTTTTTATTAATTTGTTTAGACATGTATTTTACTTGCATGTATTTTATAGATGTTCTTTCTGCTTTTGTAGCCACCTCTTCCTTTTTAGAGCAGTGCAGGCAATCTTCTTCAAGGTTTGTGTGTTCTACTGTTTTATTTAATAAAATGTTTTCTAACATCCTGTGCACTATAACGTCGGGATACCTTCTTATAGGAGAAGTAAAGTGAGTGTATTTTTTAAAAGCCAACCCAAAGTGGCCTATATTATTAGACGAATATTTTGCTTTGCTCATACTCCTAATAACCAGGGTGTCTATTAAGTTTTGTTCTGGCGTGTTGTTTACCTTCTTTAATAGTTCATTAATTTGATTGTGTATATTATTCGTGTGTTTTAATTGTGGGTTATATCCTAGGTTTTTAACAACCCTTTCAAGTGTTGCTATTTTTTGATCGTCTGGATAATCGTGAACTCTATAAATTCCTTTTGCTTTTTTGTTTTTCTCAAAAACTTCAGCAACTTTTTTGTTTGCTAAAAGCATAAACTCTTCTACTAGTTTGTTTGCGTCTAGTGATTCTTTTAAGACTGTGTTTATCGGCTCTTTCTCTTTGTTTAAAACAAACTTCACTTCTTTTTTGTTAAAAGTTATAGAACCTTCTTTGCTTCTTTTCTTTCTTAAGTCATTCGCTATTTCGTTTAATATTTCTATAGAATCCTTTATGTTGTTTTTTAGTGTTTCTTCTTTTTTAGATAAAGAAATTTCTTTAGGAATAATGTTTGTTTTGTTTTCTATAATAAACTGTGCTTCTTCATAGGTTAACCTTTTGTTTGAATTAATAACGGTTTTTCCAAACCACTCTTTTGTAATATTATAATTATTGTCAAAAGTGAAAATAGCTGAAAAAGTAAATTTTTCTTCATTTGGTCTTAATGAACAAAGCTTGTTTGAAAGCGATTCTGGTAACATAGGAACAACCCTATCTACTAAATAAACTGACGTTGCTCTTTTAAAAGCTTCTTTGTCTAATAAGGTGTTTTTTCTTAAAAAAAAAGAAACATCTGCTATGTGAATTCCTATTTCAAACGATTTATTGTTGTTTGTTTTTACAGAAATGGCATCATCAAAATCTTTTGCATCTTCTGGGTCAATAGTAAGGGTTGTAATATTCCTTAGATCTGTTCTGTTTTTTATTTCTTGTTTATTTTGTAGTGATTCTAATTTATAAGCCTCTTTGTTAAGTTCTTCTGTAAACTCATATGGTAATTCGTATTCTTCTAAAATGGCGTGAATTTCATTGTCTACTAATCCTTTTTCTCCAATAATTTTAATTATTTTACCTTCGGGAAATTCTTTTTCCCACTTAATAAACTCAATTACTACTAAGTCATTTTCTTGCGCTTTTTCTATGTTATTTATAAAAAAAATAATTTTTTCTCTTTGAGTGGAAACATTTACATAAGTTCTGTTTTCTTTTAAAAAGATCGTACCTACAAAGTTTGTTTTTCTTCTTTCTAATATTTTTGTTATTTTGACTTCTCTGTTTGAAATTAATTCACACTCTATTAAATCTCCATCAAAAGCTTTATTTATGTTTTTCTCAGAAATAAAAAAATCTTTTTCTACATTTTCTTGAACTAAATATCCTGATCCTTTTTTTGTTTTATCTAAAACACCTTTTACGGTTTTTTTGTTTTTTAATAATATATAACTCCCTGGGTTTATTTGAACTATTTTTTTTTCTCTTTCTAAAAAAATTAAACTTTTTTTAAGATCGTTTGTGTTTACGTTTCTTTTTAGTTTAAATAATATTTGTTTATAATTAAACTTCCTTTTATAATTGTTTTTAAAAACAGAAAGAATTTCATTATTTAATAAATTCTCTTCTTTTTTGTACATTCTTTTTTTTTACTAAGTTACTTTTATTTGAAATAAAGAAAGATTTAAAAACAATTAACAATCATTATATAATAAATAAAAATTTAATTAAATATTTTAACATTATAATAGTGTGTTAATATCATATATAAAAATAATTTTTTCAAATAACAAAAAGAGTAGTTAACATATAATAAACAAATACAACAACATAAAAAGTTTAAAAACAGCTAATAAAAAAGTTATAAACACTATGTTTATTAATTAAATGTTAATTATTTTAAAAAAAAAACTGTTAATAATTAAAAACAATTTGTTGAGAATGTAATAACAAATAATAACAAAAGAACTTTATTTTTAAAAAAAGGAATAAATAAACAAGTTATCATTTACAACTAACAACTTTTCAACCATAAATTAACACAATGAAAATAGCAATAGGCAACGACCACGCGGGAACAGAATATAAAAACGCAATAGAAAATTATTTAATTAAAAAAAAAATTAAAGTAATTAATAACGGAACCAATGGAGAAAAAAGCGTAGACTATGCTGATTACATTCATCCTGTAGCAAAACAAGTAGAGTCTAAAGAAGCTGATTTAGGTATCATTATTTGTGGAAGTGGAAACGGAGCAAACATGACGGCAAACAAACATCAAAAAATCAGGTCTGCTCTTTGTTGGAGCAAAGAAATAGCAGAACTGGCACGATCTCACAATGATGCAAATATTTTAAGTATTCCCTCAAGGTTTGTGTCTTTAAAAGAATCTTTAGAAATGGTAGAGGTTTTTTTAAACACAGAATTTGAAGGAGGAAGACACGCTAAGAGAATAGACAAAATTCCAAAGACTTAACCCTTTAAATCAATTATTTTAAATGGAAAACGTTAGTTGGAAACACAGAAAATGGGATGATCTAGAAAAAAATGATCTTCACGAAATACTTATGCTTCGCTCGAAAGTTTTTGTTGTAGAGCAAAATTGTGTTTATCAAGACATTGATAATAAAGACCCTGAAGCAATACACCTTTATGGAAAATTAAACAATAAAATAATTTCTTACTCTAGAATATTCAACGAAGGGGTTTTTTATAAAGAAATTTCTTTTGGAAGGGCTTTGGTAAGCAAGAGCAAAAGAGGAAAAGGAATAGGCGACTTGTTGGTAAAAAAAAGTTTAGAAATAATAAAAGAAAACTGGCCTAACAAAAAAGTGAAAATTTCTGCCCAAGCACATTTAAAAAGTTTTTATAAAAAACACGGATTTGTTGAAAAAGGAGAAGAGTACCTAGAAGATGGAATCCCTCATATATCAATGGAGTGTTTTGCTTAATGCTTTTTTTAAAAAGGAGGAGAGAACATCACTTTCACAAACAGAGCTTTTAGTATAAACAACAAACATTTTCCCAAACGAATTAACAAAAAATGGTTCGGGAAGCAAGCGAAACTGCTCTTTAAGCCGCCTTTTTATAAGATTTCTTTTTACAGCTAAAGGGATAAGTTTTTTTGGAACAGAAAAGCCAACTTTTAGAGAAGAGCCAGACGGCTCAGACAAAAAAAATATTCTAAGGGGCCCAGATGAAAAAGAGAGGCCTTTTTTAAAAACGAGGGAAATATCCTCTTTGTTTTTTAAAATAGAGGATTTGTTTAAAACGAACACTTTAAAAAGAAATAGAGTTGTTGGTTAAGTCTATATCAGCCAACAAACCCGAGGGATCTATTAAAACAGAAGTAACAGAGACGTCTGAACTAATTTTAAAACGATATAAAGGGTTTGCCCATCCCCACAAAGGAAGAATAGTGGTTTTAGCGTCTAGCCCCTTTTTTATTCCTCTCATTAAATCTAAAGGAATATAATAAAGCTTCTTGTCTCCGTTTTCAAAAGAAACCTCAATCTCTAATGGCATAGGAATAAGGCCCATCCTTTTTATAACAACCTCTTGGTTGACAAAATCAACAGAATAGTCAATTGTGTTTACCGTTCTAGTCCAATCATTTAAATACCACTCCAGTTCTAGGCCGGAGACCTTTTCTGCAACCCTTTTAAAGTCGTTTGGGGTGGGGTGTTTAAACAAAAATTCTTTATAATATCTTTTTATTGTTTTGTCTAAAGCAGGCTCTCCAATTAAATACCCTAGCTGAGCTAAAAAAACAGCGCCCTTACTGTAAGCAGAAACACTATAAGCAACATTAAAGTTATATCGGTCAGAATGAGTTGTTTGAGGCTGCTCCATGCCGGAGCTTGCTAAACGCCTATAGCTTTGGTAAAACCTTAAAAAAGGATTTTCTTTTCCTTTGTTTAAAACAATGTTTTCTGCTAAAGCATCAACATAACTCGTGAATCCTTCGTCCATCCATGGGTGTTTGGCCTCGTTGTTGGCCAAAGCGTGCTGAAACCAAGCATGTCCCATTTCGTGAGCCGTAGTTCCAAACAAGCTTCCGTAATTTTCTCCACCAGTAATTAAAGTACACATTGCGTACTCCATTCCTCCATCCCCACCTTGAATTATAGAATATTGCTTCCAAGGATACGGACCTATTTTTTTATTAAAAAAAGCCATTAAATCGACACTTTGTTGCTGAAGTTTTTTCCAGTTTTCCGTATGTGTTTTGTATAAGAAATGAAGGACAACACCATTTGGCGCCTCCATAGTATCGTGAATAAAATCAGGATCAGCAGCCCAAGCAAAGTCATGTACATTGGGAGCGTAAAAAACCCAAGTTAGCTTATCGGAATCTGGTCTTTTAATCGTTTTTTCTTTGTTTTCATAGCCATGCCCAATTTCTTGTGAGTTTTGAAGGTATCCAGTTCCTCCAACCACATAGTTTTTGTCTATTGATAGTGAAACTGTATAATCACCCCAAACCCCATGAAACTCTCTTCCTATATAAGGGTTGGCGTGCCAGCCCTCAAAATCATATTCAGCTAGTTTTGGATACCACTGGGTCATAGATAAAGCAACACCATCTTTGTTATTCCTTCCAGACCTTCGTATTTGCTTAGGAACACGACCTTTAAAAGACATTTGTAGTTTAGTTCTTTTGCCAGGAAGTAAAGGCTTTTTTAACACAGCAAAAAGAATAGTTTCTTGTTCTGAAAACTCTAAAGGATTTCCATTTTGAGAAAGGTTAATAACGGTCATTTCACCAAACTCACTCTCTTTCAATAAACTAATACGGTCTTTAACCCTTCTGTCGGGGTCCGCAATATTTAAAGACCTAACGTCCATTTGACTACCAGGCTTAAAGGCATTAAAAAACAAATGATAATAAACCTTTTGTATTGTGTCGGGCGAGTTGTTGGTATAAAGGATTTCTTGGGTTCCACTATACTCAAAGGTTTCTACGTTAATATCAACATCCATAGTGTACTCTACTTTTTGTTGCCAGCTTTCTTGAGAAACAGAACAAAAAGAAATAAAAAGAAATAAAAAAAAGGCAAATAGGTTTTTCATAATAATAAATTTAAGAAAAGAGTTCGTTAAAATTGTAAACCTTATTTAAACGAACACCTTTTTCGGTGTTTTTTAAAGTAATAACTTCATTATGCGCATCGTGCTCCATAAAAAGATAATAATTATTGTCAGCAGCTTCTTTTAAAAAATTTTCTTTTTCGTTCATAGACAATAAAGGCCTTGTGTCATACCCCATTATGTAAGGAACAGGAATGTGACCTACAGTAGGAACCAAGTCTGCGGCAAAAACAAGCTCCTTTCCTTGGTATAAAACCTTGGGGATCATCTGCTTTTCAGTATGGCCATCAACAAATAACACATCAAAACCCAAACCCTCCTTGTGCTTAAAGCCTTCAAGGTGGCTAGAGACGAACTTTAGGCGACCAGAAGATGAAATAGGCAAAAGGTTTTCTTTTAAAAAAGAAGATTTTTCTCTTGAGTTTGGGTTTGTGGCCCAATCCCAATGTCGCTCATTGCTCCAGTAGTGTGCGTTTTTAAACAAAGGCTGCAAGAGTGTTTTGCTGTTATCCCAGATAACCCCCCCTCCACAATGATCGAAATGTAAATGAGTAAAGAAAACATCCGTAATTTCATCACAAGAAAATCCAGCGTTGTTGATGGATTTTTTCAAGTCAAAACCTCCCCATTTGTAATAAAATTTAAAGAATTTTTCAGACTGCTTATCTCCCATGCCCACATCAATTAAAACAAGGCGGTCAGACGTTTCTATCAACATACAGCGAGAACCCATTTCAATCATATTATTTGAGTCTGCAGGATTAGTCTTTTCCCACAAAACCTTTGGCACTACCCCAAACATAGCTCCGCCATCTAGTTTAAAATTGCCAGCTTCTATTGGGTGTATTTTCATTTTAGCAATTAGTTTTTCATAGTAAGCCTTAAAACAGAACAGGCAGAATTTTCAGTAAACTTGTCTCTCCCAGCCCCCAACAAAACACTAATCCAACTGTCTTTTTCTGGGGCCCCTAAAATTAGTAAGTCATAATCCGAAGACAAAGTGGAGATTGAGTCAAGAGGGTCTTCACTTTGAAGAATTTTTAAATCATTAGGAACTTTTAGCGCAGACAAGAGCTGTGTGGATTTGTCTTCCATTTTTTTTGCTGCTTTTTTAGAAAAAGAAGGAGTTACAATATGCAAAAGAGTTAAAGAGGCTCCGTAAAAAGCGCAAACTCTTTCAGCAACTGCAAGAAAGTTCTTGTCTTTTCTTCCTGGTCGAAGAGCAATTAACACTTTACCGATGTTTTTAATGCCATTGTCCTTAAACAACGCAAAGTTAGAATCCACATGAGTTAAGAGCCAGCCAATAGGGTTTCTAATCAAAAGCCCGCTGTGAGCTTTTCCATTCCAACCCATAACCAGCCAATCACAATTAGTTTGGCCACTTAGCTGAGCAACTGTGTTAGAAACCTCATGAGTTACTACAGATTCGAAATCTATACTCAAACCCTGTGACGAAGAGAGCCTTTTAAGTCTTCGGGCAATTGAAACGATCTTAGGGGTGTCTTGTTTAAGAGCGTCTAAAAAAGTTTGATTAGGGACTTCGGTAATATTAACCACCTGAACAGAATCCCGAGGGTTAATTGCTGAGGCTATTTCAGTAAGCATTTCAGCAGAATTTTCATTGCCAAGCAAAGGAACTACAGCACCTGCTTTTGAAGCAAGTTTGCCGTCAAGGTTTTTAGAAATAGATCGACCTTCTTTTTTTAACAACTTTCGGTTTTTTTTATAGAATAAAAAAAGAGCAGGCCTGTGTCCGTAATTTCTTAAAACTCCAGTCCTAGTGGCGTCTTTTCCAATAGTTAAATAGATTAAAACACCAACAACAGAAATGGCTAGAATTGCAAAAAAAGGCATCCAACCAAGAAAAACAAGAAGTACAAAGCCGCTGAATATTCCAAAAAGCTGAAGAAAAGGATATAAAGGAGATTTGTAAGAGGGGTTATACCATTGAGCAGAAGTTTCGCGCAAAATAATAACACAAAAATTAACTGAAATAAACATCATAACCTTAAAAGCGCTAGCAAGCTTAGCTATTTTTACAACATCTAAAAAAACAATTACAAGCGCCATAGCTAAACAGGTTATTACAATAGAGGCTACAGGAGTTAAATATTTTGAATGAAGCTTCTCTAAAAAAGAAGGAAGCAGCCTGTCTCGAGCCATTGCAAAAGGAAAACGAGAAGAAGCCAAAACACCAGAGTTTGCCATAGACATAAGGGTAATAACCCCAACAGCAGCAGCAGCATAGCCAAAATACTTGCCCCCAATAATATTGGAAATAGTATAAATAGGACGAATGTCTGTAGAAAGATCGTCCATGGGAATATTCCCCACTAAAACAAAAGCAATAAAAACATATACAGTTGCAATTGTAACTAAAGAAAGAATCATAGCCAAAGGCAAGTTTCTGTCGGGATTTTTAATTTCACCAGCTATAGCGGCGACCTTTGTTACCCCCGCATAAGAGATATAAACAAAAGCAACGGTTGAAACCAAGCCTTTATTTCCGTCAGAGAGAAAAGGAGTTAAGAGCTCAGGGTTAACTAACGGAAAACCAAGTAAAAAAATTGAGACAAGACAAACTAAACTTATGCTAACAACAACAATTTGGACCTTACCAACTTTTTTAACTCCAAAGACATTAATAAATAAAATAAAACACAAAAATCCTAGTGCAACAAGTTTAGTTAATCCGTCATCAAGATTGATTAAAACAGCCAAGTATGCACCTAATCCAATTAAAGCAAAGGAGCTTTTTAAAAGTAGAGAAAGCCAAAGACCAATACCAGAAATAGTGCCAAACAAAGGCCCAAAGGCACGTTCAATATATACGTAAGTTCCTCCAGAAGCAGGCATGGCCGTTGCGAGCTCAGACTTAGAAAGAGCCGCAGGTAAAATACATAAAGCGGCAATTAAATAAGCCAACCAAACAGAGGAGCCCGTTAAGCTTGCGGCAAAGCCGGGAAGAACAAAAATACCACTTCCAAGCATTCCTCCAACGCTAATAGCAATCACATAAGGCAAAGAAAGGCTGCGTTCTAATTTTTTCATTTATAATTCTAAATAATAAAAATAATACTTTTTTTAAATCAAAGAGAAGATATCTCGTTTTTTAAAACTATTATGTCTTTAGCCAATTGTTCTGCCTCCAAACGTAGAGTTCCGTTATAGATTCCTCTAATTTTTTTATTGTGATCAACTAAAATAAAATGTTCTGTGTGAAGAAATTGTGCGCTGTCTTTTGAAAACCCAAAATCCTCTTCAGCAAAGTAAGATTTCCTGGCCAAAGAGTAGATTTTAGACTTTTCTCCAGTTAAAAAATGCCAATTAGTAGATTTAATTTTATAAAAAGAAGCGTAATCTAAAAGCTTTTTAGAGTCGTCTACCCAAGGAGCAACGCTAAAAGATAAAATCTCCACAAGCGGATCGTTGGTAAAAGCACTTTCGACAATCTTCATATTGGAGGTCATTTTAGGACAAATGTCAGTACAGGTAGTAAAAATAAAACTAGCCACATGGATTTTGTTTTCTAAACCTTTAGAAGAATAGAGTTTTTGGTGCTGGTTTAAAAACTCAAAAAAAGGAATTTTATGCGTGACCTGTTGGGCCGCTTCGTTGGAATTTAAAAACAGAGGGGTGAAATCAGGCGTATTGTAATAAGGAAGTTTAGAGATGGGGTTTTTACATGAAGAAACAAACAAAAAAACGCTAAAGCACAACCAGATCGTCCGCGACATTAACACAATTTTTTGTTCCAAGAAGCCCATAGCGACGGTTATTTTTTATTATATAATTAGACTTAATCTTTCCGTTAAGATACCAAGTTTTTTGAACACCAAACTCATAACCTTTTTTAAAATTCCCCTCTTCAATAAGCAGCCCTTTTTTAGTCCAAATTTGGTTTGTTCCATTATACTCTCCATTATTAAACTGAAAAACAAAATTTTTAGCCCCGTTCTTATAATAACCAAGGTAATCACCCTCTTTTTTCCCATTAACAAACCTTCTTTTTTCTTTTACCTCACCTGTTGGAAACAGCACTTTCCAAACGCCGGTTTTTAAACCGTTTTTGTAATAACGAATCCACAACGTGTCAGAAGAATTAGGGTAAAGAGAGAAAGCCTTTCCAGAGAAAGGAAGGTCTTTGTAAGCAACAATGTTTTTAGTAAAATCAAGCCTTGAGTCAAGAGAATTTACCTTAAGAAAATCTTCATGTTCTGAGCAAGAGCTCAGAATAAAAAACAAACACAAAAGTAATTTACTGACTAACTGTTCCTGGTGAACCATAATATCCGCTTCCGTTAATGTAAGGGGCGTCTCCCGTTGTGTGGTAATGGTAGATTCCATCAGGAAATTCTTTGGTTGCCAAAGTATGGCCATGGTACGAGTCAAGGTCAGAACTTGTAACAGTTTCACCTCCCTCTTCGGGCCCATAGACAGGAAATCCATCAAGTAAAAACCCTAAAAGCGCATCCTTACTGGTGTTTGTTGTTAGCCAAAAAGGCTCCATGTGGTAGTGGTATCTTCCGCCTGAGCCATTTTCAGCTCCAGGTGAAAGGGGCGCAGGATGTCCATTGTAGTTGTCAAAAGAATTTATCTCTCTTGTTAACGGTTGGTTCATTCCGGCATACTGATTATAAAAAGGAATTCCATTTAAAGACACACCAATTGGCCCCATTGCCGTTGGCTTATTGGTCGACGTCTTTGATGGAGTAATAGGGATTTTAAAAGAAATAGAAAGCTCAGAAACTCTATTGGGATTTAAATTAAAGCTGCCTGTATGAAACTTGTTAGGGTTAGAGGTGTCGTAAGCCTCATACTTAGCGTCATTCCATTTGGTGTCTTTAAAATAAGGGCTTTTATGGTCAGGAACTCCGTTAGTGTTTATATAAACGTAGCCGCCTGAAATAGTGATGTCAGAAGTAGTCCCATAAACTTTTTTGTAAACCTCCAAAGGAATTGTTATTCCGGGCTCAGAGCCGGCTTCTTCGCTCTCTTCGTCTGAGCCAGAACATCCTAAACAAAAAAGAAACAAAAAGAAGATAGTTCTAGATAGAGATTTCATATTTATAAATAACTTTTAATTTTGACTAAAAAACATTCCAAAGGTTTAGTCATTGAGCTTCAACACAGCCATAAAAGCTTCTTGCGGAATTTCAACATTACCTATTTGACGCATTTTCTTTTTTCCTTTCTTTTGTTTTTCTAGGAGCTTCCTTTTTCTAGAAATATCACCGCCATAACACTTAGCCGTAACATCCTTTCTAAGGGCCTTAATGGTCTCTCTAGAAATTATTTTTGCTCCAATTGCAGCCTGAATAGGAATATCAAATTGTTGCCTAGGGATTAGTTGACGAAGTTTTTCACACATTTTTTTTCCAATAATATGCGCGCTGTCAAAATGAATTAACGAAGAAAGAGCGTCTACAGAATTTCCGTTTAAAAGAAGATCAACTTTTACAAGCTTGGATTTTCTTAAGCCAATGGGAGAATAATCAAAAGAGGCATAACCTTTAGAAACTGTTTTAAGACGATCATAAAAATCAAAAACGATTTCAGCTAGAGGCATATCAAAAAGTAGCTCAACCCTTTGAGTTGTCAAGTAGGTCTGGTTTTGGATAATCCCCCTTTTTTCAATACAAAGGCCCATTACACTTCCAACATAATCAGACTTTGTTATTATGGTGGCCTTAATATAAGGCTCTTCGACACGGTCTAAACTACTTGGGTCAGGAAGATCAGAAGGATTATTAACTAAAATACTTTTTTCTGGATTTTTTCTAGTAAAAGCCTGATAAGAAACGTTAGGAACCGTTGTTATAACAGACATATTAAACTCTCTTTCCAGGCGTTCTTGAATAATCTCTAAATGAAGCATTCCCAAAAAACCACACCTAAATCCAAATCCTAAAGCAGAAGAGCTTTCTGGAACAAAAACTAAAGAGGCATCATTTAGTTGCAGCTTTTCCATTGAAGAGCGTAATTCTTCGAATTCTTCTGTGTCAACAGGGTAAATACCTGCAAAAACCATTGGCTTAACGTCTTCAAAGCCAGCAATACTGTCTGTTTGTTCAGAATCTACTTCTATTATAGTATCTCCAACCTTAACTTCTTTAGCATTTTTAATGCCGGTTATTAAATAGCCGACATCACCTGCCTCTATTGACTTTTTAGGAGTCTGAGTCAAGTTTAAAGTACCAACTTCGTCGGCACTGTATTTTTTTTGAGTAGCCATAAACTTAATAGACTGCCCTTTTTTTATACTTCCAGAAA
>Ga0209384_1000537_pt1 | contig 23531 bp, 21 predicted proteins | sample CoawatmetaG05DNA_FD_187511 | JGI IMG/M metagenome (GOLD analysis project Ga0209384, IMG submission 187511) | Marine microbial communities from the West Antarctic Peninsula - Coastal water metaG058-DNA (SPAdes) (version 2) | ecosystem: Environmental > Aquatic > Marine > Coastal ... | reverse complement strand
CTTCAAATGAACCATTATTGGAAACCGTCTTTCCAGGCAAAAACTTAAGTGAATTAGGGTTCGGTGTTACTTCGGTTTGAACAAACATGTATTTATATATAAAGGTAAATGTCTAAATTTAAACCAATTAATAAATATATTTCATTAAAAACCCACTAATTCTTTCATTTCTTTCATCTTTTTTGAGGCAATTTTGTCTGCTTGTTCAGATCCTTCTAATAAAACTGAATCTAAGAATTTTTGATCCTCTAATAACTTTTTAATTTCTTTTGAAATCGGCTCAATTCTTTCAATTAGAGCTTCTGATAATTTTTCTTTAAATTCAGAAAAATTTTTTCCGTTGAATTCCGTTATAGATTTTTCTAAGTTTTGGTTTTTTAAACTTGAATAAATACCCAATAAATTTTCAGCTTCTGGTCTTTCTGTTAGATTATTAATTGCTCCTGGCAAAGGTAATGGATCCGTTTTGGCTTTTTTTATTTTATTTATTATTTGATCTTTATCATCTGTAAGGTTAATTCTGCTTAGATCTGATGGATCTGACTTGCTCATTTTTTTTATTCCATCTTTAAGGCTCATTATTCTAGAAAATTGTTTTTGAATTAATGGCTCTGGTGCTTTCAAAAAATCTGTTACATTAAAATCATTATTAAACTTTTGAGCAATGTCTCTACAAAGTTCTAGATGTTGTTTTTGATCATTTCCAACTGGAACATGAGTTGCATCATAAAGCAAAATGTCTGCAGCCATCAAGACTGGGTATGAATAAAGACCAATGCTAGCTTTTTCCTTATCTTTTCCAGCTTTTTCCTTAAATTGTGTCATCCTATTAAGCCAACCCATTCTTGAAACACAACTTAAAATCCATGCAGCTTCTGAGTGTGCTGAAACCATTGATTGGTTAAAGATTATGCTTTGCGCCGGATCAATTCCACATGCAATAAATGTGGCCACGGTCTCTCTTATATTTTTTTTTAATTCTTTTGGGTCTTGCTTAACTGTTATTGCATGAAGATCTACAACACAAAAAATACATTCATTTTCTTTTTCGTTTTGGAGTTCTACAAAGTTCTTAATTGCACCAAGATAGTTTCCTAGATGGAGGTTACCTGTTGGTTGGACGCCAGAAAAAATTTTTTTACTCATATCTAGTAGTTTAAATTAATATCACTTCTTTTAAAAGCCTTGATTAAAATTACAATTAAAACGTAAAATATTAGACCTGATACAACTGCACCAATTAAATAAATAGCTTTAAAGCTTGCCTCATAAACCAACTTGTCATTAAAAAAATGAATTACATAATTAAAAAATATTCCCATTAATACTGAGGCTAATAAAATTTTAGCAAATCTATTTAGAAATACTAAATTAAAACTGAAAAAATCTTTTATTTTTAGAAAAATAAATAATAAAATGGCATTAAACCAGGATGATATAGTAGTTGCTATTGGTATAATTATAAACCCAACTTCCTTGAAAAAAAATACACTAATAAACACATTCAATAAAACAGAAGTTAAAGAAATATAAAAAGGAATCTTTGTATTATGTCTTGCGAAAAAAAAAGCTGAAAAAATTTTAATAAGAGAAAATGCTGGCAATCCAATTGCAAAATAGAATAAAGCTTTTGCTGAGTTCATAACACTTAATTCATTAAAAGAGCCATATCCAAATAAAGAAGATATAATTTCTTCAGAGGCAATAAGTAATGCGAGTGCTGCAGGAATGCTTAAAAATAAACTTAACTCTAGAGCTTTATTTTGAATCAAATTTATTTTATCTTTTTTATTACTCTGAACATGCTTGGAAAGTTGAGGGAGTATTACTGTTCCTATTGCAATTCCTGCAATAGCAAGATTTATTTGATAAATTCTATCTGCATAATAAAGATACGATACTGCACTAGCTTGAAAAGACGCAATGATTGTCCCTACTAAAATATTTACCTGAGTAACACCAGAAGAAAAAATACTAGGAAGTAATTTTTTAAAAAAAAGTTTAACTTTATTATCAATTTTAAACGACAAATTAACTTTAGGAGAAAAGTGTTTTTTTACAAAAAAATACAAAAAAATAAACTGTAAGATGCCTGAGATAGTTACTGCATAAGACAGGTAATACACCAATTGATCATTTAAAATTTTTCCAAAGAGTAATACTCCAATTAAAAGAATGTTCAAAATTATAGGTGCAGCCGAAGCTACAGCAAATTTATTATGTGAATTTAAGATGGCAGAAAAAAAAGACGCCAAACTAATAAATATTAAAAAAGGGAAAGTAATTCTTGTCAAAGTTATAGCTAATTCCATTTTTTGAAAATCACCTTCAAAACCTGGTGCTATCAAAAAAACAAATAATGGCATCATTATCTCAATAACAAGGACTAAAAAAAACAATCCTACTATCAACAAAGTAAAGATATTATTTGCAAATTTTTGTGACTTTTTTTTACTATCTAACACTGATGAATAACTGGGCACAAACGCTGCATTAAATGTTCCTTCTGAAAATAATCGTCTAAATGTATTTGGTATCCTAAATGCCACAAAGAAAGCGTCTGCTAATGGGCCTACACCAAGAAACACAGCTATCAATATGTCTCTTACATAGCCCAATAATCTGCTTATTATTGTAAAAAAACTAAATGTGCCTGTTGACTTAATTAAGTTCATAAATCATATTAGTCTTAAATTCGCTCCATTTGTATATCTAATTAACTTAAATGAAAAAAACTAAAATAGACCATTACACCGATAAGGAAGCTTTAGATTTCCACAGCAAGAATAAACCTGGAAAAATTGAGATCAATTCTTCTAAACCAATGACTACAAAAAGAGATTTGGCACTAGCCTATTCTCCAGGTGTCGCTGTCCCCGTTCAGGCTATTTATGACAATCCAGAAGTTGCATATGACTATACTTCCAAAGGAAATCTGGTTGCTGTGATAAGTAATGGCTCTGCAATTTTAGGTATGGGTAACTTAGGAGCATTAGCTTCAAAGCCTGTGATGGAGGGAAAGGCAGTTTTATTTAAAAGATTTGCAGACATAGACTCTATCGACCTAGAAATTGATTCACAAGATGCAGATGAAATCATTAATAGTATAAAAAATTTTGCGTGTGGCTTTGGTGGAATCAATTTGGAAGATATAGCTGCTCCTGATTGCTTTGTTATTGAAGAAAAATTAAAAGACATCTTAGATATTCCAGTTTTTCATGATGATCAACATGGTACAGCAATAATAACCACTGCAGCATTACTCAATGCCTTAGATATTAGTGGAAAATCAATAAAAGACATCAAAGTTGTTGTTAATGGAGCTGGTGCTTCTGCAATTGCTTGTACTAATTTATTTAAGAATAGTGGTGTGCCTAATGAGAATGTAATAATGCTAGATCGTAAAGGAGTAATCTATCGGGGAAGAACAGAGGGTATGGACCAGTGGAAATCTGTCCATGCGATTGATACACCAAATAGAACTTTAGAAGAGGCCATAAAGGGGGCTGATGTATTTTTAGGATTATCTGCTAAAGGAGCTTTAAAAAAAGAATTAGTGAAAACTATGGCTAAGAATCCAATAATTTTTGCTTGTGCTAATCCAGACCCAGAAATAACTCCTGAAGAAATAATGGAAGTTAGAAATGATGCTATTATAGCAACAGGAAGATCAGATTACCCTAATCAAGTAAATAACTTAATTGGTTTTCCATATATTTTCAGAGGAGCTTTGGATGTTAGAGCAACTACAATTAATGAAGAAATGAAAGTAGCTGCTGCAAATGCAATAGCAAAGCTTGCAAGAGAAGATGTGCCCGATGAAGTTGTTGCAGCAATGGGTGGTGATCGTCCCAAATACGGAAAAGATTATATAATTCCATCCACTTTTGACCCCAGGTTAATAAGTGTAATTCCTGCTGCTGTTGCAAAAGCTGCAATGGATAGTGGTGTTGCAAAAAAACAAATACAAGATTTTGAAGTTTATAAAGAACAACTAAAACAGAGGCTTAATCCATCTGTTACAATCATGCAGGGTATTAATTCTTATATTAAAAAAAATCAAAAAAGAATTGTTTTTGCAGATGGTGAAGACGAAAACACTCTTAAAGCTGCAATAGCATTTAAAAATTCTAAATTAGGAATTCCAATTTTAATTGGTAAAAAAGAAAAGATTAAAGAAAGAATAAAAGAAATTGGCTACAATGAAAATTTTGATATTGAAATAATAAATTCTCAAGACTCTGAAAAAAGAGAGAAGTACGTAAGTTTTTTGTTTAAGAAAATGCAAAGAGAGCAAGGTCTCTTAGAAAGAGACTGCGATAGACTTGTAAGAAATGATAGAGTCATATGGGCATCCTGTATGGTTGCATGTGGCGATGCTGATGGTGCAGTTACCGGAAATACTAGAAGATTTGGAGCATCTTTAGATAAAATCACACAAGTAATAGACCCAAGACAAGGTGAAATCATGTTTGGTTTGAATATGGTAGTTTCAAAAGGAAAAACTATTTTTGTTGGAGATACAAGTGTAAATGAATATCCAAGTTCAGAAGAGCTTACAGAAATTGCTGTATCTGCTGCGCGAGTAGTCAGGCTATTTGGTTTTATTCCAAAAGTTGCTTTTGTTTCACATTCAACATTTGGCCAACCTCTTACAAGCAGAACTAAGCATATAAAAAAAGCAGTTGAAATTTTGAAAGAAAAAAATGTAGATTTTGATTTTGATGGAGACATGCAGCCAGATGTTGCCTTAAATGAAGAGTATAAAGAATTATATCCTTTCTCAAGTATTGTTGGAAATGCAAATATATTAATAATGCCAGGCCAACATAGTGCTGCCATTTCTTATAAAATGATGAAAAGTTTAGGTGATACAAAAGTTATTGGGCCTTTGTTAATTGGCTTAGGTCAGCCAATCGAAATAGCACCTTTAAGATCTTCTACCTCAGAAATAATAAATTTAGCCTCTGTTGCAGCCTACTCTGCTGATGTAATTGATTATAAAAAGAATTAATTTTTTTGAATTCTTAAATCTTTAACTAAAACAATACTTGCAATAACATCTACCACATCTAGTATTTCTTTTGCCTCATTTATTACTTCTTTTCTTTCTTCAGTCGTTAAAGAAATACCATAAATAAATATTTTTTTCTTATATGTATCAATTTGATAATTGGATGCCTTAATTTTTTTATTAAATATTAGGGCTGCACGAAGCTGTGACGTAATAAGTAAATCTTTTGCTGATTGCTGAAAGTTAAAATCTTCTTTTATTTTAATATCATTTTTAACAGACCTAGTACCTTTTGTTTCCCAGGCTAATTTAGTAATTTGAAGTTTTTCTTCAGGGTTATTAACCTTTCCTGTTACAAAAATTCTTCCATCTAAAACTTTTGTACTTACGTTTAATATATAGCTCTTATCCCTCAGGGCTAATCTTGTTGCTAAATTTTTTTGCATTACAGAGTCATCTATTTGAGTACCCAAAGACCTTGGATCAAATGCAACAGAAACTCCTGTTCCAAAAACTCCTTTTGAGCTAATCCCAATACACCCTGTTAAAATTAAAAAAATTAAACTTATTAAAAATATTTTATTTTTCATTTTTTAATTTTAAACAATAATTATAGATATCTTTTTTGGACACATTTGTATTTTGACTAATTAAATCAGTGATATCTTTTATACTTAATTTTTTAATCATTTTCTGAATATTTTTTTTATCAGATTCTTTAAGTATTATCGATAAATTTTTTTCTTTTACTTTTTCAGAAATAACGATCGTTAGTTCCCCCCTAGGGTCAGATTTAAACGGTTCAAGCGTGTCTATATCTGTTCTAATATACTCCTCATAAAACTTAGTCATTTCTCTACATATTAAAATTTTTCTGTTTGGAAAATAATATTTTAGATTTTTTATAGATTTATTAAATTTTCTTGGAGAAATAAAAAAAACAATACAGCTTTCCAAGTTTGTAAGCTTTTCAAAATCATCCTTTAATTTTTTATTTTTTTCTGGAAAAAAACCATAAAAAAAGTATTTTTCACTAAATCCACTTATAGAAACTGAAGAAGAAACTGCTGATGCACCTGGGATTGGAAAAATATCTATTTTGTTAATAACACATTCGTTAATCAATATGGCTCCTGGGTCTGAAATTGATGGTGTTCCAGCATCAGAGATTAAAGAAACGATTAAACCTGATTTTAAAATATCAATAACTTTTGATAAATTTTTTTTTTCATTAAACTTATGGTTTGCAATAAGTTTTGATTTAATTTCGTATCTTTCCAGCAGATTTTTTGAAATTCGTGTGTCCTCACATAGTATATAATTTGATTTTTTTAACACTTCTAAGGCTCTTAAAGTAATGTCACTTAAATTTCCAATAGGAGTAGATACAATGTAAAGACCACCTTTAACTTTATTATTTATGTTTTCAGTATGTAGAATCATTAAGTATAATAGTTATAATAATAACATTAAAATGAAACAAATTATTAAAGTTATACTATTTTTAGTTTTTGCTTTCTCGATTGTTCCAGGAACGCTTCTAGCAAATACCAAAATTAAAATTGGCCTTCTTGTACCTTTAACTGGAAAGAACTCAGAAATAGGTCAATCTATAATTAAGTCCACACGTCTTGCTGTTAACACTATAAATAATTCTTCAATTGTAATTGTACCAAAGGATACGCAATCAAAACCTGAAACCACTTTAAGGGCAGCCAAAGAATTAGCTAATTCAGGAATAAAAATTGTAATTGGCCCTGTATTTAATGAAAGTATAATTTATCTGGATGAGTTAAGTGAGCTGACTTTTTTAGCTTTAACTAATAAAAATGATAATTTTTCTAAGAATGTTATCAACGCTGGAATTAATGCAACTTCACAATTAAATGCAATTAAAAAATTTATAGAATTAAATAAAGTAAAAAAAACAATCCTTCTTACACCTGATGTGGATTTTAAAAATGAAATTGAGAAAGCTATTTCTAGTTCTAAAATAAAAGTATTAAAAAATTATATTTACAATACAGACCCCACTAAACTTACTAAGCAAATTGAAAAAATTACACACTACGATATTAGAAAACAAAACCTTGAAGATGAAATAGATAGATTAGAGAAATCAGACCAATATAATAAAGAGCGTTTGATCAAAAAATTAAAAAAGAGAGATACTCTTGGTGATGTAAGTTTTGACTCAATAGTAATTTCTGATTTTGATGAAAGCTTGAAAAGTGTAACAACTTCACTGCTTTATACAGATATATCTCCTAAAAAAAAATATTTCATTACCCTCAATCAATGGTTTGATGAATCACTTTTAAAGGAAACCAACTTGCAACCCTTATATTTTCCTTCTGCAAATAAAGATAATTACGATGAATTTTCAAATGAATATTTTGAAAAATATAATCAACATTCTAATCAATTATCATTTCTAAGTTATGACTTGGTGGGGCTTGTTTATTATTTAATTCTTCAAAATAACTCTATTATAAATAAAAAGATGTTTACTAAAAAAACTTTATTCAAAGGGAAAGTTGGAATTTTTGAAATAAAAAATAATAAGATTAATCATATTCTTAATTTTTATAAAGTTGAAGGTGATGAGTTTAAAAAAATTTTTTAATTTTTTTAAAGGCTTTAAATCTATGATCTATCTTATATTTTTGGGATGCTTTCATTTCTCCAAAAGTGATTTTTTTTCCCTTAGGTATAAAAATAGGATCATAACCAAATCCGTTTTTTCCTTTCCTAGAAGGTGAAATATATCCTTCAATTTTGCCAACAGAATTTATCACTTTTTGATTAGGCCCATAAATAGTTAAAGCACAAATAAACCTAGCTTTAATTTTCTTTGTTTTCCAATTTTTACTTTTTCTATCTAACTCTTGAAAAACTCTATTCATTGCCTTGACAAAATTTTTTTTTTTTCCACCCCATCTAGCTGAGTAAATTCCAGGAGCTCCTCCTAAAATATCAATCTCCAGCCCTGAATCATCTGATAAACAAATCATTTTTGTTTTTTTAGAAAAATACCTAGCTTTGATTAAAGAATTTTCTTCAAAGGTTTTTCCATTTTCGACTGGGCTTTTAATTTTAAAGTCAGATGTAGAGTAAATTTTGAGGTTATTAGGCAATAAATCCCTAATTTCTTTCAATTTTCCAGTATTATTTGTACCTACTAATATTTTTGTAATTTTTTTTATTAACATCTAGCAATTATTGAATTTCATACCATATAAGTCCCTATGGAAACAGATCAAAATGCTAATCCTGAGAATCAAAATAATGAAGCTGAAGAAGTTACAGCGGAAGAGTTAAATAATGACGCTGGAGAAGTTACAGCGGAAGAGTTAAATAATGACGCTGAAGAAGTTACAGCGGAAGAGTTAAATAATGACGCTGAACCTGATACTTCAGAAAATAATAAATCTCTAAAAGAGATTTCTCCTGAAGAAAAAATTTTAGAACTAGAAGACAAATTAGCCAGGGCTTTTGCTGAAATGGAAAATCAGAGAAGACGATTTGAAAAAGAAAGAGAAGATGCTTTTAGTTATGGGGGTTTTGCTTTTGCAAAAGAAACTTTAAACCTAATAGATAATTTGGAAAGATCAAAACAGATATTAGAGAGTGATGAAATTTTAAAAAATTCAGAGGCTTTAAAAAAAACTTTAGAACATTTTGATATTATAAATAAAGATATGGTTTCTATTTTGTCTAAAAATGGAATTACTCCTTTGGATTCAATTGGCAAAAAACTTGATCCAAATTTTCATCAAGCAATGATGGAAATTGATGATGATCAAAAAGAACCTGGTACAATTATTCAAGAGATTCAAAAAGGCTTCATGATGAAAGACAGATTACTTAGACCTTCTCTAGTGGGGGTTTCAAAGAAAACTGAAAATAAAGTAGAAAAAAGTGAGGAAAATAAAGAAAATTCAGATAATTTATAATATTTTTCTGAACTTGTAGATTAAAAATTAACACTTATATGAGGGGTAGGATTTAAATTATGAGCAAAATTATAGGAATAGATTTAGGAACAACAAATTCATGTGTGTCTATCATGGAAGGTAGTCAGCCCAAAGTTTTGGAAAATGCAGAGGGTGCACGAACAACTCCTTCAGTTGTTGCTTTTACTGATGATGGTGAAAAACTTGTTGGACAACCGGCAAAAAGACAAGCAGTAACCAATCCTGAAAATACTATATTTGCTGTAAAAAGATTAGTTGGAAGAAATTTTGAAGACCCAACCGTAAAAAAAGATATTGCAGCAGCTCCTTTTAAAATAGTTAATTCAGAAAAAGGTGATGCCTGGATCGAGGCAAAAGGAGAAAAATACTCACCCTCACAAATATCAGCTTTCATTCTTATAAAGATGAAAGAAACAGCTGAAAAATATTTAGGGCAAGCAGTAACTAAAGCAGTAATAACTGTTCCTGCTTACTTTAATGATGCTCAAAGACAAGCCACGAAAGATGCTGGTAAAATTGCTGGTTTAGAAGTTTTAAGAATTATAAACGAGCCTACAGCAGCCTCTCTAGCATATGGTTTAGATAAGAAAAAAGAAAATAAAAAAATTGCAGTATATGATTTAGGGGGTGGAACTTTTGATGTTTCTATTCTTGAGTTGGGTGATGGTGTATTTGAAGTTAAATCTACTAATGGTGATACATTTTTAGGTGGTGAAGATTTTGATAACACAATTGTTGATTATTTAATTGGAGAATTTAAAAAAGATAACGGTATAGATTTAAGAACTGACAAGCTTGCTCTTCAGAGACTAAAGGAAGCTGCTGAAAAAGCAAAAATTGAACTTTCTTCTGCTGAGCAAACAGATGTTAATTTACCATTTATTACTGCTGATAAAACAGGTCCGAAACATATTAATTTAAAGATGACTAGAGCAAAATTAGAAGCTTTGGTTGAAGATTTAATTTCAAGAACTTTACCACCTTGTAAAACTGCACTCAAAGATGCAGGTCTTACTGCAAATGAAATCGACGAAGTTGTAATGGTTGGTGGTATGACAAGAATGCCAAGAGTTTTAGCTGAAGTTAAAAACTTCTTTGGAAAAGAACCTAATAAAAGTGTAAACCCAGACGAAGTTGTTGCTATGGGTGCTGCAATTCAAGCAGGTGTACTTCAGGGAGATGTTAAAGATGTTCTGCTTTTAGATGTAACACCTTTATCACTTGGAATTGAAACACTAGGTGGAGTTTCAACAAAGTTAATTGAAAAAAATACAACAATTCCAACTAAAAAAAGCCAAGTCTTTTCTACAGCTGACGATAATCAGCCTGCAGTATCAATAAGAGTTCTTCAAGGTGAGAGAGAAATGGCCTCTGACAATAAAATGCTAGGGAATTTTGAATTAGTTGGTATTGCGCCAGCTGCACGAGGAATACCTCAAATTGAAGTAACCTTTGATATTGATGCAAATGGAATTGTTAGTGTTTCTGCAAAAGATAAAGGAACTGGAAAAGAACAAAAAATTCAGATTCAAGCCTCAGGTGGTTTAAGTGACGAAGAAATTGAAAAAATGGTTAAAGATGCAGAAGCAAACAAGGATGATGATAAAAAGAAAAGAGAGTCGGTAGATGCAAGAAATCAAGCTGATACTTTAATTCATTCAACTGAAAAAAATATAAAAGAACATGGTGCTAAAGTTTCAGATGCAGATAAAAAAGCAATAGAAGATGCTTCGTCTGCTTTAAAAGAAGCAATTAAAGGGACTGATATCGAAGATATAAAAAAAAAAACAGAAACTTTAGTTCAAGCATCTATGAAATTAGGTGAGGCGATTTATAAGTCACAAGAAAAAAAAGAAAGTTCAGCTAAAGATAGTAATAAAAGTGATGAAGAAAAAAAAGACGATAATGTAGTTGATGCAGACTTTGAAGAAGTAAAGGAAGAAGAAGTAAAAGAAGATAAAAAAGAAGAAGATAAAGAAAAAAGCGCTTAAGACTTAAAACAACTATCATCTTAGAGTAACTTATGGCTAAAAGAGATTTTTATGACGTCTTAGGTGTTAACAAAAATGCAAACCCTGAAGAGTTAAAATCAGCATATAGAAAATTAGCAGTAAAACATCATCCTGATAAAAACCCTGGTGATAAAACTTCTGAAGACAAGTTTAAGGAAGCTGGTGAGGCATACGGCATTCTTTCTGATCAAGAAAAAAAACAAAACTACGATAACTTTGGCCACGCTGCTTTTGAAGGTGGAGGTGGTGGAAGACAAGGTGGTGGTTTTGGAGGAGCTGATTTTTCAGATATTTTTGAGGACTTTTTTGGAGATTTTGGAGGTGGTGGAAGATCAAGAGGAAGAGGCACCAATAACAGAGGTTCTGATTTAAGGTATGATTTGTCAATTACTCTTGAGGAAGCATATGAGGGTAAAAAACAAGATATAAAATTTTCGACGACAGAAAAGTGCACTACTTGTAAGGGAAATGGCTCTAAACCTGGTCACTCTACAAGTAAATGTACAGTGTGTGGAGGGAATGGCAAAGTAAGATCTAATCAAGGATTTTTTACAGTTCAACAAACATGTCCACAATGCCAAGGAACTGGTGAAGAGATTACACACCCATGCTCAGACTGCAACGGTCAAGGTAACAAACAAACTTCAAAGAAGATATCCGTAACCATACCCAAAGGTGTTGATGATGGAACAAGAATAAGATTAGCAGGCAAAGGTGAGGCTGGTACCAAAGGTGGGGCTAGTGGAGATTTATATCTATTTGTTAATGTTCATTCTCACGATCTTTTTAAGAGATCAGATGAAAATTTATTTTTTGAATTTCCTATTTCAATAGCTGATGCTGCATTAGGTACTACAATAGAGATACCAACAATTGACGGTGGAAAAGCAAAAATTAAGATTCCAGATGGAACTCAAAATGGAAAACAATTTAGACTAAAAAGCAAAGGGATGCCCTACATGCGTGGCAGTGGGAATGGTGATCTTTATGTTCAGGTGAATACTGAAGTTCCGGTTTCATTAAACAAAGAACAAAAAGAATTACTCGAAAAATTCAGAGAAATTGAGAATGAAAAGTCAAACCCAAGTATTAAAAAATTCTTACAAAAAGCCAAAAGTTTTTGGAAAAAATAAAAGACTAATTAACTAAAAAAGGTTAATATTTTCCTAGATGAAAAAAATTAACTTAGCAATTTCTGGATGTCTTGGAAGAATGGGGCAACAACTTATTAAATCTTCCAAGTCTAACAAGAACTTTAAATTAGTAACTCTTACAGAAAATAAGATTATTAATAAAAAGATAGCTGGCATTAAACTTAACCTGAACATAGACAAGGCTTTTAAAAATGCAGATGTAATAATTGATTTTACAGTTCCTAGTTGCACTTTTGATATCCTTAAAATCGCACTAAAACTAAAAAAAAGAGTAGTTATTGGAACAACTGGCTTTACTCAGAAAGAAGAATCTTTAATTAAAGATTTTTCAAAGAATATTCCCATACTAAAAGCTGGTAATATGAGCTTGGGTGTTAATTTATTAATGTACTTAACTGAAATAGCTTCAAAATCATTAAATGAAGAATATTTAAGCAAAGTATTTGAAGTTCATCATAAACATAAAAAAGATTACCCATCAGGGACCGCCTTAATGCTTGGAAGGGGTATTGCAGACGGAAAAAATAAAAATCTTTATAGTTTGATTGGTAAAAAATTTTTAAATAAAAAATCTTTTTCTTATGGGAAAAAAATTAATTTTAATTCAATTAGAAAAGGTGAGGTTATTGGAGAACATGAGGTAGCATTCTCTAATGGCAAGGAAATGATAAGATTAAATCATGAGGCATTTGATAGGGCCCTCTACTCAGATGGTGCCTTAACTGCTGCAAAATGGCTTATAAGTAAAAAACCTGGGCTTTATTCAATGAGGGACTTATTAAATTTTAAATAATGAATGAAAAAAAAAAGGCAAAAAAAATACTCAAAATTTTAAATAAAATTTATCCAACAACCCCCATCCCCCTGGATCATAGAAATAAATTTACTCTTTTAATATCAGTTCTTTTATCAGCACAATGTACAGATTTAAATGTTAACAATGTAACTAAAAATATATATCCAAAATATTATAAACCTGAGCATTTCATTAAATTAGGTAGAAAAAAAATTGAAAGATTAATTAAAAGCATTGGTATTTTTCGAGTTAAAGCAAAAAGTATTTATTTGATGTCCAAACAACTTTTAGAGAAACATAAAGGTAAAGTACCTAAAAGCTTTGAAGAGCTTGAAAAACTACCTGGGGTGGGTCATAAAACAGCAAGTGTGGTCATGTCTCAAGGTTTTGGTATACCAGCATTTGCAGTTGATACTCACATACATAGATTAGCACAAAGATGGGGACTAACAGATGGAAAAAATGTTATTCAAACTGAAAAGGATTTAAAAAGAATTTTTCCAAAAGCAACATGGAGTAAGTTACATTTGCAAATAATTTATTATGGAAGAGAGTACTGTAGAGCAAGAGAATGCTATGGTTTGACTTGTAAAATTTGTACGACTTGTTATCCTAATCGTAAAAATCCAATTAAAATAAAAAAAACTTAATATGAAAATCATAGGAATTGGAAACGCAATTGTTGACGTTATTTGTAAAGTAGATGATCAATATCTAATAGATAATGAATTAACAAAAAGTACAATGAAACTGGTTGATGAAAGTGAATTTAAAAAACTTTTATCTACCCTTGAGATAGAAGAAACAGTTTCTGGTGGATCTGTTGCAAATTCTATGGTTGGCTTGTCACAATTAGGGAATAATGTTGGTTTTATTGGTAAAATTAATGATGATAATTTAGGTAAAAAATATGAAGAAGGTTTAATTAAAGAAAAGGTTCAATACTTTTATAATAAAAAAGAAGAAATTTCTCCAACTGGTACATGCTTGATATTAATTACCCCTGATGCTGAAAGAACAATGGTTACTTTTTTAGGAATTGCTGGAAAAATTAATGAACAAGATATTGATGAAAAAGTAATAAGAGAAAGTAAAATGATATTCTTAGAAGGCTACTTGTGGGACAAAGGAGAACCAAAAGCTGCTTTTGATAAAGCAATGTCTCTCTCTAATGATAAAGTAATGTCTTTATCAGATCAGTTTTGTGTTGAAAGACATAAGACTAATTTTCTAGACTTAGTTCAAAATAAAATTGATATTACATTTGCTAATGAACAGGAAATTAAGTCATTAATCGATGCTACAAACTTTAAGGAAGTTATTACATTTGGAAAGCAATTGGGAAAACTTCTAATTATTACACGTGGTGAAAGAGGAAGTATTGCAATTAATAAAAGTGAAGTGATTGAATGTAACAGTAAAAAAGATTTAAGAATTATAGATTTAACAGGTGCTGGTGATTTATTTGCGGCAGGTTTTCTTCATGGCTACACCAATAACCTTTCAATAAAAAACAGCCTTGAAAAAGGTTCCGAAATGTCTTCAAAAATAATCCAAAAAATTGGTGCAAGACTAAATTAGCCCATTTTAGTCAATAAAATAGGCATTTTGGCGACTTAGTATAAAATGCATATCATTAAATTTGTTGCTAATTTTTTTTCTTAATCTGTAAATGTGAGTTTCGACTGTGTGGGTTTCCATATCTGCTGAATAGCCCCATATATATTTTTGTAGACCTGCTACATCATGTTTAGTTTTTGTTCCACTTAGATATAAAATAATTTCAATTTCTTTTTCAGTTAATTTTAGACTCAAACCATCTTTATAAATAAATTTTGAGTTTAAGTTTAGTACATAACTCTTAATATTAATTTTTGATTGATGTTTAAATTTTAATTTTAATAATTGAATATTAATCAATTCTACCATTTTACTAAGTGATATTGGGAGTGAATTTAAGTCTAAAAAATTCTTATTATCTATTACTTGATTAGATAATAAGAATTTTTTATTTGTTTTAGAAATTATTAAAGAATTTTTAAAATCTAAATCAGATTTTTCTAAGAAATCTTTCTCACTTACATAGTTTTCAATATTAAAAGATAAATTATCTTTAATCTGATCTAGGATTTCATATAATGAGCTATAATTTATAATAAAAAGATTTTGCTTAGTCATATTGGATATAACTTATGATAATTCATGTAAAAAATAAAAACAGCCTTAATATCGATGACTTTAAGCTAAAATGCTGTGTGGGGAAAAATGGCTTAAATGCTAGAAAAAAAGAAGGCGATTTTACTACACCAAAAGGGCTATTTAATTTGAAAATATTATACTTTAGAAAAGATAGGGTTGGTTTTCCAAATTGTGAAATAAATAAAAGGGTTATTGAAAAAAATATGGCATGGTGTGATGACCCAAACCATAAGAAATATAATGAAGAAATTAAAACGCACAATAAGCGACTTAAAGAAAGCTTATATAGAAAGGATCATAAGTATGACTATATAATTTCAATAGATCATAATAAAAAAAAGATACCTAATAGAGGGAGCGCTATATTCATTCACTTAACAGATAATTATCAACCAACTAAAGGTTGTATTGCCTTAAAAAAGAAGGATTTTGAAATTCTAATAAAGTTAATAGACAAAAAATCTAAAATCAAAATAGGCTAATTCCTATTACCAAATATTTTTGAACCCACCCTAACATATGTTGCATTATTTTGTATAGCCTCGATGTAGTCTCCTGACATCCCCATACTTAAATCTTTAAAATTTAGTTTTTGATTCATCTGATTCATTTCAGAAAAAAAAATTTCTACATTTTCATTATTTGGTGGAATGCACATTGTACCAATAATATCTAAATTTATTTCTTTGCAAAAATTATGAAAATCATTCAATCTTTCCTTGTCTATTCCAGATTTTTGTTTTTCAGTTCCAATATTTACCTGTATGAATATTTTTGGTTTTTTTCCCTGTCTTTCTTGCTCGTCTGCAATTTTAGTAGCTAGTTTTTCACTATCTAATGAGTGGATATAATCAAATATCTTTAATGCAAATTTGACTTTATTTGTTTGGAGTCTTCCTATTAAATGAAGCTTAATTAAATGATTTTGTTTTTTTATACCACTCCACTTATCTAGTGCTTCCTGAACCTTATTTTCTCCATAATGAAGATGGCCATGTTCAATTAATGGTAAAACATCTTCTATTGGAAAAGTTTTGGATACAGCAATTATTTTAGGTAATTTATCATGATTTACTTTGGATTTAATAAAGTCTTCTATATAAATTAAATTTTTAATTGTGTTATGCATAATAAATATTACTTTATAAATAAATTTGATCAAAGTCACATAGATAAACAAAATAAAGATACAACTATAATCTATAGAAACTATAGTCAGAAACTAGATAAAAAATTAATTTTAAAAATAAAAGATTATTGTAAAAAAAAAGGTAATAAATTTTTACTTTCAAATAATATAAAATTAGCTATTAAACTTAATTTGGATGGGGCTTATATTCCGTCATTTAATAAAAATAAAAAACACCTCTCTTATTCATTAAAAAAAAAATTTACCCTCTTGGGTTCCTCTCATAATGTTTTTGAGATGAGAACTAAAGAATTACAAAATGTGGAGGCAATATTTATATCTTCATTATTTAAAAAAAATAATAACTACTTGGGTGTTAACAGGTTTAAATTGCTTTCTCTTTTAACTAAAAAACCACTCATAGCTCTTGGTGGAATCTCAAATACCAATTTAAAAAAATTAAGTTTAATTAATTGCTTAGGCTTTGCTGGTATTTCTTTTTTTGAAAAAAAAAGGCCCCTGTAAAGGGGCCCTTTTATTAATTTGTGTTCTAAATTAATTAGAATGCAAATGATAAACTTAAACCGTAGTACTCTTCATCTTCACCAACAGCTGTTGTGTAAGACATGTTTTCTGCTTCTTGATAGTTAGCAGATACAGTCATTCCACCAGAAGTGTATGAAGTTGAGATTTTAGTGTACTCAGCATCTGAAGTGTCAGCAGCGCCGTTGCTGTCTAATTCTTCAGATCCATAAGATACAGAAATTGCATCAGATACAGTGTATGACACTTTCCAAGATGTAGCATCTTGGTCAGATGTAGTTGTATTACTGTCATGTTCGTGGTCTGAGTAAGCAAGTGTTACTGAACCATAAACATATGATGCTTTCATAGATGTTGTGTCAGCATTAGCAGTTGATCCACCTGATCCTGCTGCTTGTCCATCGCTTGAACCTTGGCCATAGCTAAGTGTTAAACCTTCAACACCAGTATAAACTAAAGCGTATGCAGCACTAGACTCATCATTACCACCTGCTGGTGTGTATGAAGCTGATACAGCTACACCATCAACCATTGAAGGTAATGTGTAATGCATAATATTATCGCCAGCTGATGATTCAGATAGTTTTGCAGCACCAGTTACTCTTTTATCAAAGTTATCCCAGATGTTTCCAGCCGCAGTATCACCTACTGCATTTTGTGCAGAGTCTCCACCTTCACCATGAAACACTAATGTTCCCATAGCATCAGAGCTAATTGTTACTGAGTGTGAATCAAAAGGTGCACCTTTATTAGCTGCGCCTGCTTTACTTGAGTCATCATTTTGATCTAGTACGAAAGATAATGAAACATTCATTCCATTGTCTAATTCGCCTGAACCAGAAAACGTCAGTTGGTTTCCCATTGAAAAAGACTTAGTAGTGTCTTTTGCAGTTCCTGAGTAATTTTCCCAGTTGATCTTAGCTTTACCAGTCACTGCCATCTCACCAGCAAATACTGATGTAGAAACAAGTGAAGCTGCTAAAGCAGTCAAACCTATTTTTTTAAAGTTGTTCATATTTTTCCTTTGTTTGTTGTTATTGTAGTTAATAATTTTTTATTTAATTAAAAAATTACTTTTTTTGTTTTTATTATTAATAATAAACACGGTATATCTATCAATTTAGGGCTTTCTTTTTCTTAAAAAGACTATTCTTTATCAAAAATTATTATAAGTGTTGTATTTTTACATCACTTTAAAAGTGGCCATTTACTTATACTTTTAGTAATTTTCATAATATATTGTATAAAACTATTAAATTAACAACAAATTTTATTATGATTTCTTTAAATATCTTAAAAACTATCTTCGTTCTACTATTGTCTGTTGCTCTTTTGAATTCATGTGGAGGACAGTTTCCAGGAGCTGATGCTAGAAAGTATCCTGACGACCCTAAGCTTAGAGTAAAAAAAAATTTGGAAGAAGGACGTGGATTTAGGCTTTCAGAAAGCATGGGGAAGTCTCTTGGTGGGGGTGTTTTTGAATTTGCAAGTTCTAACGAATTGTGGAGAGCATCGCTTGATACTATAGATTTTATTCCCTTAGCTTCAGTTAATTACAGTGGTGGTATTATAATTACAGATTGGTACTCAAACGATCAAAATTCGAATGAAAGTATTAAAATATCAATTAGATTCTTAACAAATCAAATTAGATCTGATGCGCTGGATATTAAGGTTTTTAATAAGAAATGTTTAACTCAATCAAATTGTGTGATCACTGAAAAAAAAGGCAATATTAATAGTGAATTAAGATCAAAAATCTTAAAGACGGCTGCACTTTACGCGGCTGAAAAAAAATCAAAAAATTTAAAGCCCTATAAAGGTGCTCAAACAAATTAACTTGATTAAGTTTAATATATAAAATTAAATTTTGTGGATAGATATAATTTTAAAACAGTTGAAGAAAAATGGCAAAAACTCTGGGAAGAAGAAAAAACATTCTCAACTGCGGTAGATAATAATAAAAAAAAATTTTATTGTTTAGAAATGTTTCCTTACCCATCAGGTAAGATTCACATGGGCCATGTTAGAAATTATACAATTGGAGATGTATTAGCACGTTTCAAAGCTTTACAGGGATACAATGTTCTTCATCCCATGGGTTGGGACTCGTTTGGAATGCCTGCAGAAAATGCAGCAAGACAAAATAATTTAGATCCTAAAACTTGGACAGAATCTAATATTAAAACTATGAGGTCTCAACTTAAAAAGCTTGGACTGTCAATTGATTGGGATAAAGAAATCTCAACTTGCTCACCAGAATATTATAAGCATCAACAAGAATTTTTTTTAGACCTCTATGACAAGGGATTAGTCTTCAGGAAAGAGAACTATGTTAACTGGGATCCAATTGATCAAACTGTTCTTGCTAATGAGCAAGTAGTAGATGGTAAGGGTTGGCGATCTGGAGCGATAGTTGAAAGAAAAAAATTAAATCAATGGTTTTTTAACATCTCAAAATTCTCTGAGGAACTTTTACAGGGGTTAGATGGCTTAGATAATTGGCCAAAAAAAGTAAAGGTTATGCAAAAGAACTGGATTGGAAAATCGTTTGGTTGTGAAGTTGAATTTAAAATTGAAAGTGAAAAACCTATTGAAAGTATTAAGTGCTACACAACAAGACCAGATACTTTATTTGGTTTTTCTTTTCTGGCTATTTCAGTTGACCATCCTTTAGCAAAACATTATGAAAATGACAAAAAATTTCATGCGTTTAAAAAAGAATGTTCTAAAACAGGTACTACGGAAGAATCTATTGCCTCCGCTGAAAAACTTGGTTTTAAGACTGATTTGGTTGCAATTAATCCACTAGATAATACCATGAAGGTTCCTGTTTATTTTGCAAACTTTGTATTGATGGACTACGGACTGGGTGCTGTTTTTGGTTGTCCAGCACACGATCAAAGAGACTTGGATTTTGCAAAAAAATATAATTTAAAATTTACACCGGTTGTTAAGCCTGAAAAAGATAAAGATTTTGAAATAAACGAGGAGGCCTATGCAGGCGAAGGCTATCTTTATAATTCAAAATTTTTAGATGGTTTAAAAGTTCCAAATGAATCTATTGTTAAAACAGTGGAATTTCTTGAAAAAAATAATTTAGGAAAGAAAAAAATTAATTATCGATTAAAAGATTGGGGTATATCAAGACAAAGATATTGGGGTTGTCCCATTCCAATAGCTTATGATGAAAACGATCAGCCTGTTAAAATTCCTAAAGATATGTTGCCTGTTAAACTTCCAGAGATCAAAAAATTAAGCAACACTGGAAACCCTTTGGATACGGAAGATGGTTGGAAATATTTTAAACTTGACGGAAAAAAACTTAGACGAGAAACAGATACATTAGATACTTTTGTCGATTCTTCATGGTATTTTTTAAGATTTTGTTCTCCAGAAAACACTGAACACGGCTTTACTCAAGAAGAAGCTAACTATTGGATGCCAGTTGATCAATATATTGGTGGTGTGGAACATGCTATTTTGCACCTTCTATACTCAAGATTTTTTATGCAGGCACTATCTTATAAAAATGATAATTTTAAATTAAAAGAACCCTTTAGTGGGCTATTTACACAGGGTATGGTTTGTCATGAGACTTATAAAAATCAACAGAGCAAATGGCTAAGTCCAGAAGAGGTGACTTCTGAAGATGGTAAAAAATTTTATGAAAAAGCCAACCCTTCTAAAGAAGTAACTGTTGGGCCAACAGAATCCATGTCAAAGTCAAAAAGAAATACCATAGATCCTGAAAGTATTATTAAAAATTATGGCGCAGACTCAGTTCGATTGTTTATTTTATCTGATAGTCCCCCAGAAAAAGATGTGCAGTGGTCAGATCAAGGCATGATTGCATCATTTAAGTTTGTTCAAAAGTTATGGACTTTAAATTCTAAAATTTTAGATAAAATTAAAAATAATGAAGGAGGGATTTATAAAGAAGAAGGCCTAACAAAATTCACCAACCAATTAATTCATAAAATAACTCAAAACTTAGAAAAATTTCACTACAACGTAATAATTGCTAACTTTTATGAGATGTATAATTTTTTAATCAAAGAAATTGATAAGCCTATAAAAAAAGAAATTTTAATTGAAAACTATAAAAAGATTTTGATTTTGATAAATCCGTTTATTCCACATTTTTCAAATGAATGCCTAAGCATAATAAATGAAAGTGAAATAAATTGGCCTACAGTTGATAAAAAGGATTTAGTTGAAGAAGAGATTAGTTTTGTTGTGCAGATAAATGGTAAAAAAAGAGCTATTTTAAACTTAAAAAGAGGTATGATTGAAAATGATATTTTAGAAATAATTAAAATAAATCAAGAAATTAAAAAGTTTTTAAAAAGCCAAAAAATTAAAAAATCTATTTTTGTACCCAACAGGCTAATAAATATTATAATATAAAAAATGGAAAAAAAAGTATTTATATTTCTTCTTTTATTATTTTTATCATCTTGTGGTTATGAGGCTGTATATTCTAAGAAAAATAGGGTCAATTATAATTTTTCCATAAGTGAGTTAAATTTTATTGGAAATAGAGAGATTAATTTAAAGATAAAAGAGAAACTAAATAATTATACTCTAAGTCAAACAGATAAAAATTTTGAATTAAGAATATCTAGCGCTTCAGATAAATTAATTTTGGTAAAAGATGATGCGGGAGACGCCACAAATTTTAAAATTCGAATAAGTGTGGTTGTAGAGGTATTGAAGAATAGTAAGCTAAAAAATAATTTTAAGATTGTAGAAAGCTTTGATTATAATAATAATTCTAATAAATTTGAGCTAAAAGATTATGAGAAAGAGATCAGAAGTAATTTAGCCAATACTGTTGCAGAAAAATTGATTTTTAAACTATCCAATGTACAATGATAGTAAGATCATTTGAGCTAGGTAAAATAAAGCTAAATAATCACAAATTTTATTTATTTTACGGTGATAATGAGGGTCTAAAAGAGGAAACTATCAAGAATTTATTTGAAAAGAACTATCACGATAAAATTTATAGGTATGAAGAAAAAGAAATACTAGATAATATTAATTTTTTTTTTAATAGTGTTCTCACAAAGTCTTTTTTCGATAACGAAAAACTCATAGTTATTAATAGAGTTACTGATAAGATTCGAGAAATTGTAGAAGAGTTAATTGAAAAAAACCCAGAAGATATAAAAATAATTTTAAATTCAAAAAATCTAGAAAAAAAATCTGATTTGAGAAAAATTTTTGAAAAAAAAAAATCGACAATATGTGTTCCATTTTATGCGGATAATAATCAATCATTAAATTCAATAATTAGTCTTTTTTTTAAAAATAAAAAAATTCCAGTATCTCAAGAACTAATAAATGTATTAATAGAAAGAAGTAGAGGAGATAGAAAAAATCTTAATAATGAATTGGAAAAGATTGAGAACTTTTCATCAAATAAAAAAAATTTAAATTTTGAAGAAGTAATAAAGTTAACTAATCTTGCAGATAATTATAGTGCCTCAGAACTAGTGGACCATTCGCTAGCAAAAAACACTAGAAAAACTGTCACTATTTTGAATGAAAACAACTATTCTGATGAAGACAATATTATAATTATTAGAACATTATTAGCAAAACTTAAAAGATTAGTTAAAATTCAGGAATTAGTTGATGAAAAAAACAATATTGAACAAGCAATTTCTGTAATTAAACCACCTGTTTTCTGGAAAGATAAGCCTCTTGTTATCCAACAAATAAGGTCTTGGAAGAAAGAACACCTAAAAAATCTAATTTATAAAACTAATGGAATTGAGCTTTTAATTAAAAAAAACTCTACCGTGGCTAGAAATATATTATTAGATTTTATAATTAATAATTCAAAAAAAACTAGTAATTAGATTTTACTATTTCAATTATTTTATTTAATTGATCTAGATCATTATATTCAAATAACAAAGAGCCTGAATTATTTTTTTTATTTTTAATTAAAACATTAAGACCAATTTTTTCCCTTATTGAAACTTCTAAAGCTTGTAAATTTGTATCCTTAGAAGGTTTAAGAGATTGTTTCTTAATCTTAAAAATTTTAACAAAATTTTCTGATTGTCGAACAGACAGATTTTTTTCAATTATTTTATTTGCTATAAATTCTGAATTTTTCAGACCAACTAAAATTTTTGCATGACCTGGTGTTAATTTTTGAGTTTCAATTAACTTTAAAACTGCTTCGGGTAAGGTTAATAACCTTAAAAAGTTAGCAATATGGCTTCTACTTTTTCCAATAAATTGTGCTACTTTTTCTTGGTCATATGAAAACTCTTCAATAAGACGTTGATAGCCGCTCGCTTCTTCGATTGCATTTAAGTCATTTCTTTGAACATTTTCAATAATTGCAAATTCTAAAGATTTTAAATCATCTACATCTGTAATAACCACTGGAACTTCGTGTAGCCCTGCCTTTTGTGCTGATAACCACCTTCTCTCTCCGGCAATTATTTCAAACTTTGAACTATCGTTACTAGACTTTCTAACAATGATTGGTTGAATGATACCTCTTTCTTTTATTGATTTTGTTAAATCTTGTAAACTTTCCTCATCAAATGTTTTCCTTGGTTGAAATTTATTGCTTACAAGATCAGATATCGAAACTTTATTAATGTTTATTTCTACTTTTGTTTCACCTATTAAAGATGACAAACCTCTGCCTAGACCTTTTTTTATTTTGTTTGTATCCA
>Ga0209384_1000536_pt1 | contig 23534 bp, 26 predicted proteins | sample CoawatmetaG05DNA_FD_187511 | JGI IMG/M metagenome (GOLD analysis project Ga0209384, IMG submission 187511) | Marine microbial communities from the West Antarctic Peninsula - Coastal water metaG058-DNA (SPAdes) (version 2) | ecosystem: Environmental > Aquatic > Marine > Coastal ... | reverse complement strand
AGCAATTGGAATTTTTTTATGTGATAAAAATCATTACTGTGAGTAGTGGCGGCGAAGCCGTTAAAAAAATGAAGGTTTTTGCACAATAAATTAGAATAAAAAAGAAAACAGACTACCGGTGGTAGTCTAGGAAATATAGATAGTTATGAAAGTAGGAATCACCTTTTCAACCTTTGATCTTTTGCATGCCGGGCATGTAAAGATGTTAGAAGAAGCTAAAAGACAATGCGATTACTTAATCGTTGGATTGCAGTTAGATCCTTCGATAGATCGCCCTGAGAAAAATGCCCCTTCGCAGTCGATTATCGAGCGTTATATTCAGTTAAAAGGGTCCAAGCATGTAGATGAAATTGTACCTTATGTATCTGAGCAAGATCTTGAAGATATTCTGCGTTCTTTTAAAATAGATGTTAGAATCATTGGTGATGAGTACAAGGAAAAAAACTATACAGGTAGAACGTATTGTGAAGAAAAGGGAATAGAGCTCTATTACAACTTGAGAGATCACAGGTTCTCTTCGAGTGGATTAAGAAAACAAGTAAAAGAAGTTGAAGAAAATAAATAAGTTATGAATATTACAGTTATAGGATCCGGATATGTTGGGCTCGTCTCAGGAACGTGTTTTGCAGAGATGGGAAACAGGGTTACTTGCGTAGATATAGATTCAGTCAAGATTGAGAAATTAAATCAAGGGATCATTCCAATTTTTGAACCTGGTTTAGAGACCATGGTTTTGAAAAATGTAAAAAATAAAAATTTATTTTTTACAACAGCCTTACACGAAGCGTTACAGAATTCTGAAATCGCATTTATAGCGGTTGGAACTCCTATGGGAGATGACGGTTCTGCAGATTTACAATATGTATTGGCTGTTGCAAAATCGATTGGCCAATCGATGCAAAAAAGATTGATTGTTGTGGATAAGTCTACCGTGCCTATTGGGACTGCTGATAAGGTAAAGGCGACCATTCAAAAAGAATTAGATATAAGAAAGTCTGATTTAGAGTGTGATGTGGTTTCTAATCCTGAGTTTTTAAAAGAGGGAGCTGCGATAGATGACTTTATGAAACCAGACAGAATAGTTATTGGAGCAGATTCTGAGTTTGCCTTTAAAAAAATGAAGGAACTATACAATCCTTTTTTTAGAGATCAAGATCGCTTTATAGCCATGGATATCCGTTCTGCAGAAATGACAAAGTATGCTGCCAATGCCATGTTAGCCACCAAAATATCTTTTATGAATGAAATCGCCAATATCTGTGAAAAAGTAGGAGCCGATGCCAGTCAAGTACGAATCGGAATCGGTTCAGATCGACGTATAGGATACAGTTTTATTTATCCTGGAGTAGGTTATGGAGGGTCTTGTTTTCCGAAAGATGTGAAAGCATTGACTAAGATAGCAAAAGAACATGGCTACGAGGCGCAGTTGATAACTGCAGTTGAAGAAGTGAATGACGCTCAAAAATTAGTGATTGCTCAAAAAATAGTCAAACGTTTTGGCCAAGATTTAACCGGCTTTACTTTTGGTATTTGGGGTCTGGCCTTTAAGCCAGGAACCGATGATATGCGTGAAGCACCATCGATCTATGTAATTAAGGAATTGGTAAAACGTGGTGCTAAAATTAAAGCCTACGATCCAAAGGCTGTCAATGAAGCAAAAGAACATTACCTCAAAGGGGTTGAGAATATTACTTATGTAGCATCTAAATATGATGTTTTAAAAGGTTCAGACGCATTAGTATTACTTACCGAATGGAAAGAGTTTCGATCGCCTGATTTTAAGGAAATTAAAACACAATTGAAAACACCTGTTATTTTTGATGGCCGAAATCAATATATTACTAATGACCTAGAGAATAGAGGATTAGAATATTATAGAATTGGAAAATAAATGAATTTTAAAAAGACAACTAAAATATATATTGCTGGTCATAAAGGAATGGTGGGTTCTGCTGTTTGGAGAGCTTTAGATAAAAAAGGGTATATTAATTTAATGGGGAAAACAAGTGCAGAACTTGATCTCAGAAATCAACAGGCAGTTACTGGTTTTTATAAAAAAGAACAACCTGAAATAGTTATTGATGCTGCAGCAAAAGTTGGAGGTATTTTGGCTAATAATGATTTTCCATATCAATTTTTAATGGAGAATCTGCAAATTCAAAACAATTTAATAGATGGTGCTCATAAGGCAGGTGTAGAAAAATTTATTTTCTTAGGTAGTTCTTGCATCTACCCGAAGTTTGCTTCACAACCTTTAAAAGAAGAATATTTATTAACAGATTCTTTAGAGCCTACTAATGAATGGTATGCCATTGCAAAAATCACAGGAGTGAAAGTTTGCCAAGCAATACGCAATCAATACAACAAAGACTATGTTAGTTTAATGCCTACTAATTTGTACGGTTCTTTTGATAATTTTGATTTGCAATCTTCGCATGTATTGCCAGCTATGCTGCGTAAATTTCATGAGGCGAAATTAAATAACCACTCAGAGGTAACACTCTGGGGAAGTGGAACTCCAATGAGAGAATTTTTGTTTGTTGATGATATGGCGGAAGCGGTGGTGTATGCCTTAGAAAATAACTTACCAGCATATTTATACAACATTGGTACTGGAAAAGACATTACCATTAAAGAATTAGCTAAAACCATACAAAAAGTAACGGGGCACCAAGGAAATATTCTTTGGGATGCTAGTAAACCAGATGGTACGCCAAGAAAACTAATGGATGTTTCTAAAATGAAAGAGATCGGATGGGAATATTCAACAGAGTTAGAAGAAGGTATTGAAAAAACCTACCAATGGTTTTTAGAGAATATAAACAATATAAAAGAAGTTAAATTAAAAAAGTAATCTATGAAAATAGCTTTAATAACTGGGATTACAGGTCAAGATGGATCTTATCTAGCAGAACTCTTATTAGAAAAGGGGTATGAAGTACATGGGGTTAAAAGAAGAGCTTCTTCATTAAATACCGATCGTATTGATCATTTATATCAAGATCCACATCATCCAAATCAACGATTAAAGTTACATTATGGTGACTTAACTGATTCTATGAATCTCACGAGAATTATAAAAGAGTGTCAGCCTGATGAAATTTATAATTTAGGAGCTATGTCTCACGTAAAGGTATCTTTTGATACTCCAGAATATGTAGGTAATGTAGATGGTCTTGGGACTTTGAGAATTTTAGAAGCGGTTCGTTTACTTGGATTAGAAAAGAAAACGAGAATCTACCAAGCTTCCACTTCTGAACTATATGGAGGTATGCCGGAGAATAAAAACGATAAGGGTTTTTACGATGAAAAATCTCCATTTTATCCAAGATCACCATATGGAGTTGCAAAAATATATGGCTTTTGGATTACCAAAAATTATAGAGAGGCTTATAATATATTTGCGTGTAATGGTATTTTATTCAATCATGAAAGCCCTAGAAGAGGAGAAACATTTGTAACTCGTAAAATTACACGAGCTACCGCTAGAATTGCTTTAGGTTTGCAAGATAAAATCTATCTAGGAAATTTAGAAGCTAAAAGAGATTGGGGTCATGCTAAAGATTATGTGCGTATGATGTGGATGATCTTGCAGGCAGAAGAGCCTGAAGACTGGGTAATTGCTACAGGAAAGACCACTAAGGTGAGAGATTTTGTTAGACTCGCTTTTAAAGAAGTTGGTATTGAATTAGAATTTAAAGGAAAGGGAGTAAATGAAACAGCCAAAGTTACAAAATGTAATAACCCTTTATTTCAAATAGAGATAGGAAAAGAGGTATTGTCTATAGACCCTGCTTATTTTAGACCAACAGAAGTAGATCTATTAATAGGAGACCCTACCAAGGCAAAAGAAAAATTGGGTTGGGTTCCAGAACATGACTTAGCATCGTTGGTAAAAGATATGATGCAATCAGATGTGAAATTAATGCAAAAAGATCAGTATTTGATTGGTGGTGGATATCAAGCTAATAATAATTTAGATTAAAAAGTGTTAATGAAAAAAGCAATTGTAATTGTATCGAAAGATTACAATATTAAATCATTAGATTATTATTATAAAATCAAAACTATAAATGATTTAATAATTGTATCACCAATATTTAAGGATTCAAAAGAACTACTTTTAAGATATCCTAACATAAAACTCATTGAAGATAAAGATATTTTATCTAAAGATGAGTTCCCATTAATAAATAAAACTAATAGGCCAAATTGGTACTATCAACAATTTTTAAAATATAAAATTGTAACAAACTTAGATTATGATTTAGTTCACATTGTTGATGGTGATAGTTTCTTAGATAAAAAATTATTATTTGTTCAAGACACATTATATTATACTAATAAAAATATTGAGATCAATTATAGAAATTTTATAAATAAAATAAACCCTGGGTATAATATACAGAGAAAAAACTTTATTACTAATCAAATTTGTTTTTCTAAAAAGAAGTTACTTTTACTTTTAGATTCAATATTAGTCGGTCAAAAACATTGGATTAATTTCTTTTGTGAAATTTTAATTAAAAACCCTGAGTGTTGGTTAAGTGAGTATCAACTTTATGCTAATTTTATTCTAGAAAGTAGTAATGAGAAAATAAAAATCAAAAAAATTAAAGTTTTTAGACGATTTGATTTGTTACACTATAATTTTGAGAAAGGATTAAATAAATATAGCTTAATTGCTTATGAAAATGATCATAAATCAGGATTTTTGAGAAGAATTAGAGCATATATATATTTTTATTTTAATTTTAATCTTGGATAGTTAATGAAAGAGGTTTGCTTAATAATTTTATCTCACAAGTCATACGAAGACATCTGGGATTTAACTCTTACGAGTTATAAGAAAAATTTCCCTAATGGAATTGATGTTTTCTTAACTAGTGATAAAGTTAGAGATAAAAATTTAGAAAATTTTGAAATAAAACACAATATAACTCATTTGTCATATGATGAAAAATTAAGTTGGAGTGGTGCTTTACGATATATATTTAATGAATTTATTCATAATAAATATAAACATGTCATTTTTACGTTTGATGATTTGGTTTTAACTAGTAAGGTTCATGAAAATAAAATTTCAGATTCACTTAGTTATATGAAAAATGATGTTGATTACCTTATTTTAAATGATGGACACAGAACATTATATTCAGATTTGACTAATCTTTTTAAAAAAGAATTTGCTTTTAAGTTAAATTCAGATGATAGTTATAGAGGTTCACTTGTTTTCTCTGCATGGAAAACTTCCTTTTTTTACAAAATTATTAATAAAGACACTTTATCAGACCTTAATCCATGGGAATACGAGCAAAAAATAAATAATGCTCTTGGATTGTGTAATTCTTTTTCGCTGAATAAAGGTCTATTTCAATTCGCTAATGTAATTATTAAAGGAAAAGTTCTAAAATTGAAACAACGAACAGCTGAAGTAAAGCTTAATTTTACATATAATCATAACAGAAAAGTTTTGAGAGACTTTGAAGAATTTCGATTTAATATGTATAGTTTTATTTTTAAGTTTGCTAGATATTTTCTTTCACCTATTATATTTAAAAAAATCAGAGAAACTAAAAAAAATCTAACTGAATGAATATTATCAAATCTTCCATTTGGGTTTCTTTAATTTCGCTCTCAATTTCTGTAATTAGTTTTCTAAACCAGACGATATTAGCTCGTTTTTTTGGAACTGGTTTAGAAATGGATTATTATTTAAAATTATCAAGTTTCCCTTTGATGTTAGCTGGTATTTTCGCATCAGCTTTTAGTTTTTCTCTAATTCCTTATCTAATAAAAAAAAGAGATATTTTATCAAATTATGATTACAATGTTTTTTTTAATGATTTCTTAATATTTTTAACTAAAATATTAATTGTGATTACTTTTTTTGGTATTGGCCTTACTATTTTATTTATTAATTTGATGAATCTTAAAGAGTTTAATTATCTCTTTCTTATATTTTTACTGTGGGCAATATTTTTCATGTCAGTCTTAATGTCAGTGTTAAGTTGTTATTATAATGCAAAGTTGAGTTTTCTGTTCCCCATGATAATGGTAGGTTTACAATATTTTTTTTCAATAATATCAGTATATTTTCTCAATACTTACATAGGTATTTCATCAATATTAATTGGATTATTTTTCGGAAACACTATTGCTGTTGTAACTTTATTTTTAAAAAAGAAACACTTTTCTAAATCGAATCTAGTTATTAAAAATATTAATGAAATTAAATTATTTTTCAGGGGTATTAAATACGCTGCAGTAGCGATGTTAACTTTTTCAGCATTTCAATTCATAGATGCTTTTTGGACTAATAATTTAGCTCAATCATCTATGTCTTACTTGGGCTATTCTCAAAGGCTATTAATAGCTTTTGGTTCATTAATAATAGTTGGCCCCTCAACTGTCTTAATTCCTAGGTTAACAATAGCAATTAAAGAAAATAGATATAATGATTACTTTTACGATAGTGCATTAATTATAAAAATTGTGTTTACACTAACATCATTTGTTTCTGTTTTGGTTTATTTGTTTTCAAAAGAAATAATTTCAGTTTTATTTCAAAGAGGTGAATTTGTTTTAAATAGTACAGTCGGAGTTAGTGAAGTTTTATCAATTATGATTATTGGAATGAATTTCATGTTATCTGTAGTTATTATTTTTAGAATTTTATTTATTCAGGAAATCAATAAGAAAATTGCTTTTATTGGGTTTATAACAACTTCGCTATATTTTATTATTTCGGGTATTTTTTCTAATTTTTTTGACGTAATAGGGATAGCATATGCTTACGTAATTACCTGGTTTTTAGTTTTTGTGTATTCAATAAGGCTTCTGTTCAAGGGAAATTATGTTTTATTAAATAAAGAAAATCTCACATTTATAATAAAACACTTTTTAACACTGGCATCTGTTTTTTTCTCTGGCTTGATAATAAAGAATAGAATTTTAAGTTTAATTAATTATGATAGTTTGTTTGAGAAATCATTGTTTTTGATTTTTTCAGCACTTTTTCTTTTTTCTGTTTATTTGGTAATTTCTCTAAAATTGTTAAAAATAGATGAATTTTCTTTTTTTGTAAAAAAAATATATTTAGCCTTCAGATTTAAAAAAGAAAAAACATAAAATGAGTCTAATTATTTTTTATATATCTCTTATTCTAATTTTCTCTTTCTATCCGATCTTTAAGGAAATAAGAAGTGGAAAGTTTGAAATTTTCAATTTTAAAAACGCCTTTATACTTTATTATGTTATTCAATTATGTTTTTCAGGTATTCTGAGTCTTGTTTTTTCAGTTGAAAGTGAAACGACAATGGACCTGATAGGTAAATCAAGAATTATTTACTATGAAAAGGCTTTTTTAGCTGCCTTATTAGGTATAATTTTTTTTAATTTGGGTTATTCTTTAATTAATAAAAAAATTAAAGTACCATTATTTTTGTCAACTAAATGGCAAAAAAGTAATATTTATTTTGTCTCTATTCTTTATTTTATAATTGGATTTAGTTCCCTGTTTCTTCTTATTCAAAACGGTGGAGGTTTTACTCAGTTTTTGAATGATATTGAAACATTTAGAGCTGGTGGATTACTTGGTCAAGGATTCTTATTGTATCCTGCGACAAGGTTACTTACTTTAGCTGTTTTAATTATATTTATTTGGACTTTTTTAAATGTTGAACGATCAAAAGTAAATAAAACTATTTTTTTTTTCTTAATAGTTCTATCTATTTTGCCTGCTACAATTTTAGGGTTTAGAGGATTGATGTTACTTCCTCTAATTAATTTTATTGTTGTTTACCATTTTTTATTCAATAAAATTAATACTAAGAAGTTTGTCGTATTTGGGTCTTTTGTGTTAATTATTTTTGTTTTTCTAGGTGTTTACAGAAATATACCTCCGGGGATAGATATAGATACAAGTCAGTTAATAAAAGTAGTTGAAAAAAATCCTGAATTGGCTTATTCTTTTGTCTCAAGATCAAAAGGAACTGAGGTTGTGGCATCGGTAATTCAAAAATTAGAAAAAACTGGAGACTATGATCTAGGCTATAAAGCATTTTTTGAATCACTCACTATTCTTATTCCAAGAACTCTTTGGACTGGGAAACCTAAACCCGCTTCAGTTAGATTTACAACATATTTTTTTGGATCTAATTTAAATTATACTCGAGGAATAGCAAAGGATGATTGGGGTGGTGTTTCGCCAACTATCATTGGAGAGTTTTTTTGGCATTTTGGTTGGTTTGGTGTAATTGTATTTATGTTTTTATTTGGCATTTTTTCAAAGATTTTATATCTCACTTTTATAAACAATTTGAATCATCCATCAATTATTTTAATATATGCAATGGCATTTACCCCTTTAATTATGTTTGCGGAAGCTTTACAAGGTAATATCAATGGATTAATGATGGATTTCTTTTTTATCACCACTACAATTATATTATTAAGAGTAAAAATTAGTTATAATAAATCAATATAGAAAATATAAATTATATGAAAAGAGTTTTAGTCACCGGCGGAGCTGGATTTGTAGGTTCCCACTTGTGTAAACGATTGCTTAAAGAGGGTAATGAAGTTATTTGTCTAGATAATTATTTCACTGGAAATAAAAGTAATATATTTGAGTTACTTTCAAATCCATTTTTTGAATTAGTTAGGCATGATATTATACACCCATATTATGCAGAGGTTGATGAAATATATAATTTGGCTTGTCCTGCTTCACCTCAACATTATCAACATAATCCAATTAAAACAATAAAAACTTCAGTACTAGGCGCTATAAACATTTTGGGACTTGCAAAACGTGTAGGCGCAAAAGTTTTACAAGCAAGCACTAGTGAGGTGTATGGAGATCCTAGTGTACATCCTCAAACAGAACAATATTGGGGAAATGTAAATCCTATTGGAATAAGATCCTGTTATGATGAAGGTAAACGCTGTGCAGAAACACTTTTTATGGATTATCATAACCAAAATAATGTAGCAATTAAAATTGTTAGGATCTTTAATACTTATGGTCCAAATATGAATCCATCTGATGGAAGAGTCGTCTCTAACTTTATTGTCCAAGCATTAAAAGGTGAAGATATTACTATCTATGGTGATGGTATGCAAACCAGGAGTTTTCAATATGTAGATGATTTAGTGGAAGGAATGATAAGAATGATGAATTCAAATAATGATTTCTTAGGGCCGGTAAATCTTGGAAACCCAAATGAGTTTACTATGATAGAATTAGCTGAACATGTTATAAAACTGACTAAATCAAATTCAAAAATCATATTTATGGATTTACCTAAAGACGATCCAAAACAACGACAACCAGATATTTCACTTGCTAAAGAAAATTTAAATAATTGGTCTCCAGATATTCAGTTAAATGAAGGTTTGAATAAAACAATTAAATACTTTAAAAATAAAATATAAAATATAAAATCATGAAAGTTTGGATATTAAACCCTTACGGAAATTTACCTAATGAAAATTGGAGACCTCATCGTTCTTATATGGCATCAGAAGCATTTGCTGATAAAGGTCATGATGTAACTTACTGGATATCTAACATTGATCACAGATCCAAAAATAAACGAGATAAAAAATCATTAACTAATTTGGATTCATCTTTTAATATTAAAATTATTGAGTCATCTCCTTATAATGAACACATTTCTTTCAAGAGAATCTCTTTCGAGAGAAATTTCATAAAGAATTTTTCGAAAATAGCCACGGATGAAAGACAGAAACCAGATTTAATAATTGTTGGAGAGCCAGCTTTATTTATTTCATTTAACTTTGTAAGGTTTACAAGAAAATTTAATATCCCCTTTGTGGTTGATATGGTTGATATATGGCCTGAGTTATTTAAAGTTTCTCTTCCGAGTTTGTTAAAACCACTTCATTCTTTAATATTTTATCCTTTTTATAAAAAAAGAGATTGGTTTATTAAAAAGGCAACTGCTATTTTATCGGTTTCAAACGCTTACCTAGATTTAGCCAGTAAAATTAATAATACACCTTTTAAAAAAGTAATATATTGGGGAGTTGATTTAGACTCATTTAAAAACATAAATGTTAATAACCTCGGTTTTGAAAAGAATAAAAATGAAACATGGTTGATTTATGCTGGAACATTAGGGAATAATTACGACACAGAAGGGATTATAGAATGTGCAAAAAAAATTGAGCAATCAGAAATGAAATGCAGGTTGTTTATAGCAGGTGATGGTAATTTAAAACAATTTGTAATAGATTCTATTGAATCAAATAATTTAACGAAAACTCATTATCTCGGAAGAGTCAACCCTTTAGAACTAGTAGGGTTTTATAAATTATGTGATATTGCTCTTTCTACTTATACGGAAGAGTCTACTGTTTCAATGCCAATAAAGGCTTTTGATTATTTAGCCGCGGGTTTACCTATGCTTAATTCTTTAGGGATGGATCTTGGTGATATGATAGATAATCATAAATTGGGAATTAATTATAAACCTGGAAATCATAAAGATTTATTCAATAAGTTGGAGTATTTGTTATTAAATCAAAATGAATTAAAAGAAATGAAAGAAAATTGTTTGAAATTTTCAAAACAATTTGATGAAATTTCTTTATATCAAGAATATGTGTCATTTTGTGAAAATATATTAATAAAATAAAATTAATTAAAGTAAATAGTTAACTAGTTTATATAAATTAGATATGTTTATTATTTTAAAAAATGTTTAATGATTTCATATAGAATAGCAAAAAGTAGTGATTCCTTGTCAATAGCAAAGCTTCATATAAAATGTGCAAAAAGCCAAAAAGATGGTTTTTTTCACAAATTAGGAGTTATATTTATTTACAGATATTATAAAATTGTAACATCAAATAAAAATAGTATAATTTTATTGGCAGAAAATGAAAACAGGTTACTTGGTTTTCATTCTGGTACTTTAAAAGCAGAGGAACACCTCTTCAGTTTGAAAAATAATAGGATTAGCTTATTTTTATCTGTAATTCCAGAATTTTTTATTAACCCAAAATTATTTTTTGAAGTTTACAAAAGATATCGATACGTGAGTAACAAAAATAAAGCCATAAAATTTGGCGTAACAAATGGTCCAAGAGGAGAGTATTGGGGATGGGACCCTGAAAACCCCAATCCGCTTAATTCTTTAAAATTACATAAAAACTGGCATCTAATAGTAAAATCGTTAGGAATTAATTTCATAAAATCAGAGGTTGATGTCACTAACAAAAGAGTTTTGAAAAGTATTAAATTAATGGGAGGAGAGATCATTTCAGAAGTTATTTTACCTGATGGAAGAAACAGAGCAGTAGTACAATATGATTTAAAAAACTGGATTTAACCTTATGAATTTAATAGAATACTTAAAGCAAACAATAAATAAATTTCCTGATAAAGTTGCTATTCAAGACGATTTAGGAAGTTTAACATTTTTAGAATTGGATAATATTTCTAATACTATTTCAAAAGAAATTATTACATCTAGTCCTTTTTTTAAAAAACCAATTGCTGTTTTTCTACCTAAAAACAGATGGTCTGTTATTTCTTTTGTTGGTGTTTTTAAAAGCGGAAACTTCTATGTTCCTATGGATGTTAAAGCTCCGAGTGATAGATTATTGAAGATTTTTGACACTCTTGATACTCCATGTATTATTACTAATCTCGAATATAAAAATTTAATCCCTTCATGCTATAATGGTAAAATCATCATCATTGAAGATGTTATTTGCAATGTATTAGAACAAAAAGATCATCAAAATTTAGATAAGATTGCTAATGAAATTATTGATTTAGATCCTATTTATTCAATTTTCACCTCAGGATCTACAGGAAATCCCAAAGGAGTTTTAATCTCCCATAGAGGCGTAATCGATTATATTAATTGGGCTATAAAAACTTATAACATTACAGAAGAAGAAATAATTGGTAGTCAAGCACCTTTTTATTTTGATAATTCAACATTAGATATTTATTTAATGATGTTGACGGGTGCTAAACTTGTAATAATCCCAGAAGATAAGTTTATGTTTCCATTAAAGTTAATTGAATTTATTAATATCCATAATATAAATTTCGTTTTTTGGGTGCCATCTGTTCTGGTTAGTATCTCAAATTTTAAAGTATTAGATGTTTTATTACCAAAATCTTTAAAGAAAATATTATTCGCAGGTGAAGTAATGCCAAATAAACATCTTAATTATTGGCGAAATTTTTTACCTGATTTATTATTTTCAAATTTGTATGGCCCTACAGAAATAACAGTTGATTGTACATATTATATTGTAGATAGACACTTCAATGATGACGAACCGTTACCAATTGGCATTCCTTGCAGGAATTCTGATATTATTATATTAAGTAATGAAGACCAGTTGGTTACCGAGGATGAAGTAGGTGAGTTGTGTGTAAGAGGTAGTTCATTAGCTCTAGGATATTATAAAAACCCCGAAACTACGAAATTATCATTTGTTCAAAACCCATTACACAACGATTATAACGATATTATATATAAGACTGGAGATTTAGCTAAATACAACGCAAGAGGAGAAATACTGTTTTTGGGAAGAAAAGATTCCCAAATAAAGCATATGGGATATAGAATTGAACTAGGTGAAATTGAAAATGGATTATTAAGTTTAAAAGAAATTAAAAATGTATGTGTTGTTTATAAAGATGATTTAAGTCAAATAGAAGCATTCTATGTTGGTGATATTAAAGCCCCTGCTATAAGAAGACAATTAGCATCTATACTACCGAAATATATGTTACCAAGGAAATTCTATCAGATGGAGTATTTACCTACAAATTCAAATGGTAAAATTGACAGGAAAAAATTAAAAAATGATTATGAGCTTTTATAACAGAGTTATTTTAATTGGATTTGGAAAAATAGCTCAAGACTGTCTTAGAATCATAGATAGTCAATTTGATGGAGATATACATGTTGTTGAATTTGAGAAAAGTTTTTTTGGAAATACATGGAAAAATAGTGAAAATATTATTTTCCATCAATTACCTGAAAAAATAGATGTTAATAATTTTTTTTTAAGTTTTTCGGACAGTACATTGGTGGTAAGTGCAAATAATAATTTTTTATTTCCAAAAATTTTAGTTGAAATAGATTTTTTTTATATTATAAATTTTCATAATTCCTTGCTTCCAAAACATAAAGGGAGAAATGCACAGAGTTGGGCTATTTATGAACAAGATTTAGAAACAGGAATTACCTGGCATGAAGTAAATGAAAAAGTAGATGATGGTGGAATTTTATGTCAAAAAAAAATAACTTTGTTTGGTAATGAAACAGCATTATCATTAACAAGAAGTCTAATGGAATTAGGCGTTAAAGGATTTGAGGAAATTTTCTTAAAAATTATAAACAAAAATATTTTGGTTTTGAAACAAAATATTAATCAAAACAAAATAAATTTATCTAAAGAAACTCCTAATAACGGGGCTTTAGATTTGAATTGGAGTTTTAATAAAATTCATGCATTTCTGAGAAGTTTCAATTATGGAAAGATTAATATCTTCCCTAAACCTACTCTTACGTTATTGGGTAAATATATGATTATTAATAAATATGTTTTGGTTAACGAAACTAACCATAGTTCAGATCTGTTTTTTAAATTCTATGATAACAATAAAATTGAAGTTACAGAAAACCAACAGAAATTAATATTACATCTAACAGATTAATTAAAAAAAACAACAAATGAGAGATAAAATTATAGAAATTTTAAATGATACTAGACCAGAATTTGACTTTGAAAAAGAAAGTGAAGGTTTTTTAGAAAAAGGTTTTTTAGATTCTTTTGATATAATTTCTTTAGTATCAGATTTTGAAGAAGTTCTTGGATTATCTATTTCAGGTGATCAAATAATACCCGAAAATTTTAATTCAATTTCAGCTATTATTAATCTTTTGAATAAAATAGATAATTAATTATTATGAAGTTTTCTTTTTCTAACATAGAAATTACTGGAATACTTTCGATCCTTCCGTCTAGGGAAATTATTTTCAAGGACGAAATTAGTAATTATAATTTTACTGAAAAGCAGTCATTAAAATTATCCAAAATAATGGGATATGGTTCGCGAAGGGTGGTCCAAAATGGTACTACCGTTTCTGATTTATGCATCCATGGTTTGAATTATTTAATTAATGATAAAGCTTTAGATAAAGAATCTATAGATGCTTTAATTTTGGTTACCCAAACACCAGATTATTTTCTTCCACCGACTTCAAATATTATAGCTGGTTCATTGGGTCTTGGAGAAGATGTTTTATGTTTAGATATAAATCAAGGTTGTGCAGGTTATGAGGTAGGGTTATTACAAGCTTTTATGCTGCTTGAACAAAGGCATATAAATAAAGTTGTTTTGTTAAATGCAGATGTTCTAAGTACAAAGGTTTCTGAAAAAGATAGAAACAGTAAACCTTTGGTAGGAGATGGAGCAACAATAACTATTGTTGAAAACAAGCCAAATATAAATGATATTAATTTATACATCAAAATGGATGGTAAAGGAGCAAAGGCTATACAAATACCAGCTGGTGCTTTTAAACTACCTTCCACAAAGTTAACTGCTAATTTAACAAAGGATAAATCAGGAAATGAAAGATCTTTAGATGATTTGGTTATGAAAGGTGATGATGTTTTTAATTTTGTTCAAACCAAGGTTCCACAAATGGTAAAGGATATTTTCAAAGACTTGTCTATTTCAGATGATAATATTGATTATTATCTTTTTCACCAGCCAAATAAGTTCATGCTAGAGAAATTAGCAGATAAAATGTCTGTCAAAAGAGATAAGATGCCTAATAATATTGTTGGAAAATATGGAAATGGAAGTGGTATTACTGTTCCCTTAAATATTTGCGAAAACTTAAACGATAAACTAGATAAAACAAATTTGAATGTTATCCTAGGGGGCTTTGGTGTAGGTCTAACTTGGAGTATGATAGTTTGTGTATTGAAAAAAATGAATTTTTGTAAAATTATTAATTATTAAATAAAAAAGAATGAAAGAATTTAAAGAAAAGTTATTGGATATTTTAGAAGTTGATGAATTAAATGATACTGATATATTAGCAGATTTTGATGAATGGGATTCTTTAACAATCTTAACATTAATTGCAACTGTTGACTCTGATTTTGGTTTTCAAATGGATACATCAGATTTAGATGACATAGTAACAATAAATGATTTATATAGTTTTATAAATTCAAAGATAAGTTAATGGCATATACTCTTATAACAGGCTCTACATCAGATATTGGTAAAGATATAGCTGTAAAACTCAGTTCAAATGCCAATTTAGTTCTTTTAGGTAGAGATCTATCAGAATTAGAATTTATTAAATCTAAATGTAAGTTTCCTGAAAATCATCTGGTCTTTGTTTTTGATTTTAATGATATTATTGATTTTAGAGAAGTCTTTACTGAATTTTTATTAAAGAATGCTATAAATATTGAAGGGTTAGTTCATTGTGCAGGTATGATGAAAGTTATGCACATGAAAAATGTAGATTTACAGAATACTTATCAAATATTCAATGTCAACGTTTTTTCAATAACTGAAATAATTGCTGTTCTTTTGAAAAAAAGAGTTAATAATTCAAAATTAAAAAACATAGTTTTTATTTCATCAATCTTAGCTAATTTTGGTTCAACTGGTCATCATTTATATTCTTCAACAAAAGCAGCTTTAAATGGATTAATGCATTCTTTAGCAATTGAATTAGCTCCTGCAATTAGAGTAAATTCAATTTCTTTAGGAGCTGTTGCTACAAAGATGTCTAAAGAATTACTTTCTGATAAAGAAGTTTTAGTTAAATTAAATAATGATTATCCCTTGGGTATTGGTACTCCAAAACAAATTTCTCCTTTTGTTAACTTCTTAATGTCAGATGATGCATCTTGGATTACTGGACAAGAATTTACGTTGGATGGAGGAAGAACTATTAATGTAAATAATAAGTAAAATGAATTTATTTTATACAAAAGATAACACACCTGTTTCAGAAAAAAATATAATTGAGACATTGGATAAATTAAAAATATGGGATACAGAATACTTGTATATTCATACTGGTCTGTCATTTGGCACACCCAATCCAAATATAAAAAAGAAAGAATTATTAGAATCTGTTCTTTCAATTTTTGAGAGATTTAATGTTAAAAATATATGTTTTCCAACTTTCACTTTTAGTTTTTGTAATGGTCAGGACTTTGATGTTAATAATTCTAAGACGAAAATGGGCTCAATAAATGATTTTGCACGTAAGATGCCTAATTCGGTTAGATCTTTAGACCCTTTAATGTCTAATGTATTAATTGGTGATGATATAGATTTGGTCACAAACTTATCTAAACAGTCTATAGGTAAAGGATCTTTCTATGATAAACTTCATAAAAGGAATGGAGTGAAGTTTCTTTTTTTTGGAACAAAGGTTGGTGCGTGTTATACTTATATGCATTACATCGAAAAAATGTTAGATGTTAGTTATAGATACGATAAAAAGTTTACAGGTTCAATAATTGATAGCAGTAATAAAAAAAGTACTGAATCGTATGACTTATTTGTAAGGTATAAAAATGTTTATCCTGGAAATGGTACATTTAACTATGAAGATAAACTTTTGCAAAGTAATATTTCACAAAGAATCTCTCTTGGAGACTCTTCGGTTAGTATTTTGGATGAAGCCGAATCATACAAATTATATGTAGATCTTATAACTAAGAATCCTGATTATTTCATAACTCCAGATTCTATTCATGATTTCGATAAAACATTTGAAGTGAAAAATATGATAGCTCTTTAATGAAAATTATAAGATTTCTTAATTCATTTTTGGACTCTAATACTTATCTAATTGAATATAAAACAAACGAATTTATAATTATTGATCCATGCGCAAACAATAATTTATATAATTATTTAAAAGAGAAGTTTATCAAGCCAGAATTAATTTGTTTAACTCACGAACATATTGATCATATCTCCGGAACAAACTATTTAAAAAAAAAATATCCGAATGTTAAAATTATAAGTACAGAATATTGTTCTTTAGCTATTACAAATCCCAAAAAAAACTTATCTTTTTTTTATAATAGTAATTATACCTCTGTCTCTTCAGATATAACTATCAAAGAGTCTACTACTATTAAATTAAAAGATCAAGTAAAATTAAATTTTTATCCTTTTGAGGGACATTCAGTTGGAGGAATGTTTATAGAAGTTAAAAAAGCGATTTTTGTTGGTGATCAGTTTATAAACAAGACAAAAACTGTCACAAAACTTCCTGGTGGTTGTAAAATTAAATTAAAAGAGTCATATTTTTTTTTAAAAAAACATATTGATAAAAAAACAATTATATATCCTGGTCATGGAGAAAGTTTTCCCATTGAAAATCTTAGAATTTGGTAATTTTATTTTAAATCAAATTTCTCTTATCACAAAATAATTAATCTACTAACAATTTTTCAAAAGTTATATTTAACAAATATTAAAAACAATTAAAAGATGAAGATACCATTTTGCCTTCCATTAATAGATAACGATGTAAATCAAGAAGTTCTGTCTTGTTTAAATGAAACAGGATGGCTTACAACAGGTCCTAAGGTTAAATTATTAGAAGATGAAATAACTGAATTATGTCAAACGAGTTCAACGATATGTGTAAATTCATGGACCTCTGGGATGCTCCTTTTAATTAGGTGGTTAGATCTGGACGAAGATGATGAGATTATTGTGCCTACATATACATATGCAGCCTCAGCATTTTCGGTAATTAACTCTCGTGTTAAATGTGTTTTTGTTGATGTTAACAGTGACTTTACGATTAATATTGATGAAGTTGAAAAAGCCGTCACTAAAAATACAAAAGCAATTATGCCTGTAGACTTAGGAGGTCTTCCTGTTGATTATATAGCACTTAATAGCCTTCTAAGTAAAGAAAGTGTTCTAACTAAGTTTAATCCGAAAACAGATTTTCAAAGAAAAATTGGTAGGCCTATCGTTATTTCAGATGCTGCACATTCCATAGGGTCTTTAATTAATGGAGTTCCAACGCCATTATTTTCAGATTTCAGTGTGTTTTCTTTTCATTCAGTTAAGAATATCACCACTGGCGAGGGTGGTGCAATAACTTTTAAAATATTTAATAAAGAACAAGATGGATTAATTCTTAAAGAATTAAGATTATTATCGTTAAATGGTCAAAATAAAACTGCCTTCGAAAAAAATTCCATAGGAGGCTGGAAATATGATATTACAACCAATGGATTAAAAGTAAATATGGCAGATATTAATGCTGCTATTGGTTTGGCTCAAATCAAAAAATATAAAACTATTTTATTACCTGAAAGAGAGCAAATATTTTTAAAATACAATTCAGTTTTATCTCAATATTCATGGGCAATATTACCGACCTTTACTGTTAATAATAGAAAATCATCATGTCATTTGTATCAATTACGAATTGAAGGTTTTGAAGAACAGCAGAGAGATGAATTGATAAGTAGGTTGGCGTCTATAGATATAGGCGTTAATGTTCATTATATTCCACTTCCAATGCTATCTTATTTTAAAAGTATTGGATTAGATATAAAAGATTTTCCATCATCTTATAACCTTTATAAGAATGAGATTTCTTTACCAATATATAATGATCTCTCCATCGAAAGCGTTGAATACGTTTGTGAAAAATTAATTGAAATTGTTAATGAAATAATTAAATAAATGAATATTAGCAAATTACTTTCTACCAGGGTTCGTAATATTAAAATAAATCCTTTTTTAGAGGATTTAACAGCAAAAAAGAATTTTTTACATGCTCAAATTAATGATAAAAAAATTCTGATAATTGGAGGAGCAGGAACTATTGGCTCGAGCTATATAAAACAAATTTTAAAATATAAACCTTCAAAAATTACCGTTGTAGACATTAATGAAAATGGTTTAACTGAATTAACTAGAGATCTTCGAAGTTCTAACTTATTGGATTATAACCCCGCATACATAACCTATCCGGTAAATTTATTGAGCAATACCTTTGATAAAATATTTAATTCGGATACTTGGGATGTTGTATCAAATTTTTCAGCTCATAAACATGTACGCTCAGAAAAAGATAAAATTTCTGTGGAAGCTCTGATTAAAAACAATGTTTTTGGAGCTATCAAACTTTTAAAGTTGTGCGAGGAAAATCATCCAAAATATTTTTTTAGTGTTTCTACAGATAAAGCCGCCAATCCTGTAAATATTATGGGGGCCTCAAAAAGCCTAATGGAAAAATTAATTCTTTCAAAGAAGAATAACTTTAGAGTTTCAACTGCTCGATTTGCCAATGTTGCTTTTTCTAATGGAAGTTTGTTAGATGGGTTTATTTATAGATTGAATAAAAAACAACCTTTAAGTTGTCCGTCAGATATCAAACGTTTTTTTGTGACTCCAGAACAATCCGGACAAATATGTTTATTGGCTACATTTTTAGGTGACTCAGGAAATATTTTCTTCCCGAAATTAGATTTTCATAAAGATCAAATCTATTTTAAGGACATCGCTTTAGATTTCTTAAAAGAAGAAGGGCTCGAACCAATATACATGAATTCAGAAAAAGAAGCGAAAGAGTATGATATTGATAGTAATTTAGGGAAGTATCCTATTTACTTTTTCAATACAGATACGTCCGGTGAAAAAACATATGAGGAGTTCTACACGGAAGAAGAGGATTATAATATAAAAAAATATGATTCACTTGGATTTATTAATACACCAAAAGTTCAAATATCATTTGAAGAGGTCGAAGCTAGTTTTGACAGTGTTTTTAGTAATTCAAATTCAGGGAAATTAGATATCGTAAAAGTTATTAAAAAGTATGTTCCAGATTTCATGCACATAGAAACTGGTAAACATCTAGATCAAAAAATGTAAGTTATGCCAAGAATTATCGATGTATTATTATCAATTTTAGCACTTTTAGTTTTATTTCCGCTCTTTATGCCCATTGTTATTATACTTCTTTTAACTGGAGAACATAAAGTTTTTTATTTACAAAATAGAGTAGGTTATAAGAATAAGAATTTTAAAATAATAAAATTTGCAACTATGCTTTCAAATAGTGCAAATATGGGGTCTGGGAGTTTAACCCTGAAAAATGATCCAAGAGTTTTACCTTTTGGTTCCTTTTTGCGAAAGACTAAAATAAATGAATTACCTCAAATACTAAATATTATAATTGGTGATTTGTCTATAGTTGGTCCGAGACCACAGATGCAAGTTGACTTTGAAAAGTATTCATATGATGTTCAAAAAAAAATATATAATGTTAGACCTGGTTTGACAGGTATTGGTTCTATTATTTTTAGAGATGAAGAGTCTCTAATCTCACTTGCTGCTGAAAATGAAAATCCACATGATTTCTATAAAAGAGTAATAGCACCCTATAAAGGAGAATTAGAGATATGGTATCATTCACATCGCTCTGTATTCCTAGATTCTCAATTAATATTTATGACGGCTTGGGCTATAGTTGCACCAGAAACAAGACTGTATGAAAAGTGGTTTAAAGATTTGCCGAAACGAAAATTTTAAATAAGAAAATATAATGAAAAATATATTAGTTACGGGTGGTGCTGGATTTATAGGATCTCATTTAGTGAGGTTATTAGTAAACAAATATCCTGAACATCATATAATAAACATGGATGTGTTAACCTATGCCGGTAATTTAGAGAATTTAAAAGATCTTGAAGATAAAGAGAATTACACTTTTGTAAAATGTGATATTTGTGATTTAAAGAAAGTATCACAAACTTTTGAAGAGTATAACATAGATTCAGTAATTCACTTAGCAGCCGAGTCACATGTTGATCGTTCTATTGAAGATCCATTTTCATTTGCCCAAACCAATGTGATGGGAACATTGAGCTTATTGCAAGCTGCTAAAGCATATTGGAATGGAAACTTTAAAAATAAATTATTTTATCATGTGTCTACGGATGAAGTATATGGATCATTAGGTGAGGAAGGGTTTTTTACAGAAACTACAAAATACGATCCACATTCCCCTTATTCTGCATCTAAAGCATCTTCAGATCATTTTGTAAGGGCTTTTGCTGACACCTATGGTCTGCCGACGGTAATATCTAATTGTTCAAATAATTACGGTTCGTATCAGTTTCCTGAGAAATTGATTCCGCTATTTATCAATAACATAGTCAATAATAAACCACTACCAGTATATGGAAAAGGAGAAAATGTGAGAGATTGGTTATTTGTAGATGACCATGCGAGGGCAATTGATGTTATTTTTCATGACGGAAAATTAGGTGAAACCTATAATATTGGCGGATTCAACGAATGGAAAAACATTGACTTGATAAAAGTAATGATTAAAACAGTAGATCGCTTGTTGGGTAGAGAAGTAGGTGCTTCTGAGAAATTAATTACTTATGTTACCGACAGAGCTGGTCATGATTTACGTTACGCAATAGACTCCACAAAACTTAAGGATGAATTAGCATGGGAGCCTTCTTTACAATTTGAAGAAGGAATAGAAAAAACAGTAGCTTGGTATCTAGATAACAAAGAATGGATGGAAAACGTAACCTCTGGAGATTATCAAGCATATTATCAAAAGATGTACAATAAATAAGATGTATCAAGAAATAAAAAAAGAGATAGAGTCTTTTGGATTCTCAGTAATTTCTTATGATTTTAAAAGACCCTGGGGAGGTTTCCTAGTAATCGATGAAACCCAAGCTCAAGAGTTCTCAAATAAATTTTTTAATGGACGAGATGTGAATACCTTAAAAATTGGAGGTAAATTAAGTCCTAAGATTTTAATTGTTAAACCAGCAGCAAGATTATCTTGGCAGTACCATAATAGGCGTGCAGAAATTTGGCAAGTATTTAAAGGTTCAGCTGGAATTGTTAGAAGCGATTCTGATATAGAAAATGAGATGGAAGTTTATAACGAAGGAGATCAAATTGTTTTAGAACAAGGCGAACGGCATCGTTTAATAGGTTTAGATGATTATTGTGTGGTTGCTGAAATCTGGCAGCATACTGATGCTACCCATCCTTCAGATGAAGATGATATTATTAGAGTACAAGATGATTTTGGAAGATAAAAAAGGACAACATGAGTAAGAAAAAAGGAATGATTGTATCGGGTTATTTTAATCCAATTCATAAAGGACATATTGAGTATTTTAACAATGCCAAAGCATTGGCAGATGAATTATTTGTAATTGTAAATAGTGATTATCAAAGAGCTTTAAAAGGGTCAAAAGAGTTTCAACAAGAAGTAGAGCGTGTTTTTATTGTCTCTAATATAAAATCTGTAGACCATTGTGTTTTGTCCATAGATCAAGACAGAACCGTTTGTAAAACTATTGAAAAAATTGCGATAGACTTTGGTGCTGACTATGATTTGAGTTTTGCCAATGGAGGAGATCAGAATAATAATACAATTCCAGAAAGACCCATTTGTGATCAAATGGGAATTAATTTGGTAGATGGATTGGGTGATAAAATACAGTCTAGCAGTTGGTTGCTAAAAAAGTAAACTTTTAAGTTAAATTTGAATTCACTTTGTAATTTTACGAGATATGCCATTCGATCCAAATTCAGCAAAAAAAGCAGGAAAAAAATCCAAAAGAGGACCTGCTAAAAAAGAAGGACCTTCCATTAAGGAAAAGATGGAACTACTTTATGAAAAAGTGTTGGATGATTTGCTTATAAACCAAGAAAAATTCACAAAAATAGAACGGGTAAAAGTTTTTGTAACCCTGTCTAATTATATCTTCCCAAAAACAAAGTCTGTACGATTTCAATTTAGAAATACAAATCTGCACAGGGCATTTAAATAGAAAAAAAAGGTATTTGAATCGTATTAATTAAGACAATAAGCCCAAAACAAAATACCTTCGGAAAACAATATACCAGCGGTAGCTGTAAAAAATGCCCTTGCGAAAAGCGAGGGCATTTTTTATATACAGAAATTATCTTTTACTACACCGAAATCAGAGATCTGTGTTTGGCTTCGGTGTTTTTCGATATAAAAACAGTAAGTAATATTCTTTTTATAGGGGCAATAACGATGCAGTAGTTGAGCTCCTTGAAATGTGTACCTTCAAAATAAAACCGTTAAAAAACAGGCATAAATACCCATTTTTACCGGTTTCTTGGCATACATTTGAGAGGAAAGAAAAAGAAATGATACAACCTGCTAAAGAGCGGCTATTTCATCCTTTAGTCGTCATTTTCTAATAAAACAGGGTATGAAAGCCTGCTAATTTTTAACGAAAACGATTGAAGTTTTACTAGCTATTGCTCATTGTTTTTAGTTAGTTTATATTTGAAACAAATACGATAATATGATTTTAATTGCAGACGGAGGTTCTACAAAGGCAGATTGGATTGCCATCAATAGCAAAAAAGAAGAAGCTTTTAGAGTGCGAACTTTGGGTTTGAATCCTGCCGTGGTGCCAGAAGTAGAATT
>Ga0209384_1000524_pt1 | contig 23848 bp, 19 predicted proteins | sample CoawatmetaG05DNA_FD_187511 | JGI IMG/M metagenome (GOLD analysis project Ga0209384, IMG submission 187511) | Marine microbial communities from the West Antarctic Peninsula - Coastal water metaG058-DNA (SPAdes) (version 2) | ecosystem: Environmental > Aquatic > Marine > Coastal ... | reverse complement strand
TTATTCTTTTTTGTAGTTTTAGTGCATCGTTAATTCAATCTAATTTTGGAAAAGTTGATGTAAGTTCTATGAAGCTCCCAACAGATAATGGGCAACACCTAGTCTTTGATTTATATAAACCAAATTCGGCCACTAGTAAAAATAAGGCACCTTTCATTGTCGTTGTTCCTGGATTCCAAAGATCAAAAGAAGCGCTATCAAATATAGCTATCGAGCTTTCAAGAAGAGGTATGGTGGTAGCCTTAATTGACCCATATGCCCAAGGTCTTTCAAGTTCATCTAGAAGTAAAAGAGCTGCAACAACTCAAGGATATGGAATGTTTGCTTTGGTTGAGCTTGCACATACTGGGAACTTTTTAAATTATATAGATATAAATAAGATTGCAAGCACTGGTCACTCAATGGGCGGAAATGCTGCTATTAGAGGAGCTAATTATTTTGGGAAACAAGCAATTAAAAATAATGAACCCAGCAAGCTACATTCAGTATTTGTATCAGGCTATGTGCTCACCCTTTTAGACGATGTCCTTAAAGATATTAGATCTAATATCGGCGTTAGTTATGCTTTGTATGATGAAGGAGCATTTAGAAATGAATTAAAGGGTTGGGATGCCTCAAATATGAAGATTGCTCCAGAATCTATTAGAGTAGTAAATTCTGGTATTAGTAATGCCGATAATGTCTTGGAGGAGCTTGAGTTAGGAAAATACTATGGGTCTCTAGGTACTAGGTCTTTGCGAGTAATTCATAATGAAAACCTAATTCATCCCTTTCAGCCCTACAACAATCAAGCTACAGCAAATCAAATAGAATACTTTGAGAAAGTTTTTGATATCAAATCAAATATAGATTCTTCTAATCAAATTTGGCAATTTAAAGAGTTGATGACATTAATATCTATGATCACTGCTATGATCATGCTTCTGCCTTTATCGAGAGTTTTACTATCTTCAAAAGCGTTTAGCTCTCTGGTTAAAGATGTTCCAAAACCTCTTCCAGTTCAAAATAAAAAATCCAAAATAATTTTCTGGATAATTTTTTTCTTGGGAGCCTTAATAGCCTGTCTTTCCTATATTCCGATGGTTGATGCAGCTAAAAGTATATTTGTTGCTGCCTCAAGTAGAGACTTAACTTGGTTCTTTCCTCAACGAATGAATAACTCTGTAATGTTGTGGGCTACCTTTAACGGAATAATAGGCTTAATTTTATTTACACTTTCTTATCAATTATTTGGAAAAAAACATGGCGTATCTTCAAGCTCATGGGGAGTTGAGGCTAATCTTAATTATCTTATAAAGACTTTTGCATTAGCGCTTTTAATTTTTTCTATTTATTACTCGTTTTTATTCTTAATTTATTATATTTTCCATGTTGATTACAGATTTTGGTTTATGGGGGTCAGAATATTCCAACCAGAATTATTAATCGTTCTAGCTATGTATGCCCCATTCTTTTTTGTTTTCTTTTTTTCTAATTCATTAAGAGTAAATGGTGCAATGAGAATAGAAGGGCAACCAGAATGGCTTTCCATGCTCACGGCAGGATTTGCTAATTCATTGGGACTGTTATTAATAATAATTATCCAATATGTAACTTTTGCAAAAACAGGGACTGTCTTTTGGACAACAAACTGGCTAAGCGTAAATTTACTATTTGCTATTGTTCCCATGATGTTCGTATTGCCATACTTTAATAGGTACTTTTTTTATATGACAGGAAGAGTTTATCTCGGACCCATGGTCACAACTTTAATATTTATAATGATTCTTTCAACTAATACAGTTTTGTATTTACCTATATAATATTGATGATATGAACATTACATTACCAGACGGAAGTATTAGAGAATTAGAGCAAGGGTCAACTGGTTTGGACTTAGCTTCTAGTATTGGAGCTGGTCTTGCTAAAGCTGCACTTGCTGTAACCGTCAATGGCATTCAGAAAGACCTAAATGACCCCATTAATGAAGATTCAAAGGTCTCCATAATAACCATAGATTCAGATGATGGCTTAGAAATAATGAGGCATACATTAACTGCTCAGGTTCTAGCCAGAGCTGTAAAGAATTTATTTCCAGGAACAAAGCTTGCTATAGGTCCAACTATAACAGATGGGTTTTATTACGACTTTGAATTCAAAAAAGCTATATCACCTGAAGACTTGGACTCAATTGAAAAAGAGATGAAAAAAATCATTTCATCTAATTCACTAATAACAAAAAAACTTAATACAAAAGAAGAGGCTATTGAGATATTTAAATTAGAGGGAGAGTCTTATAAGGAATCTATTATTAATGATTCCGAGCAAGAAGATGGCTTTCAACTTTACTATCAAGATGATTTTAAATTTGTTGATTTATGTCGAGGTCCGCACATCCCAAGCCTTAAGCACATAGGCGCATTTAAATTACTAAAAATAGCAGGAGCATATTGGAAGGGTGATTCTAATAATAAAATGCTTACTAGGATATATGGAACTGCATGGAAGAATGAGAAAGATCTAAGCGCGTACTTAGATAGAATTGAGGAAGCTGAAAAAAGAGATCATAGAAAGTTAGGCAAAGAAATGAACTTATTCCATTTCCAAGAAGAAGCTCCTGGCATGGTTTTTTGGCATCCGGATGGCTGGACAATATACAGACTCTTAGAGAGTTATATGAGATCTAATTTAGAGCTATGTGGTTATAAAGAAATTAAGACACCTCAAGTTCTAGATAGAAAATTATGGGAAGCCTCAGGTCATTGGGATAAATATAGAGAAAATATGTTTATTACAGAAATTGATGAAGAGCATGCTAATGAGAAAAGAGTTAATGCATTGAAGCCGATGAACTGTCCTTGTCATGTCCAGATATACAATCAAGGACTTAAGTCCTATAGGGACCTTCCTTTAAGATTGGCTGAATTTGGATCATGTCATAGATACGAAGCATCTGGAACTATGCACGGACTAATGAGGGTGAGAGGGTTCACCCAGGATGATGGGCATATTTTTTGTACAGAAGAGCAGATAGAATCAGAGACAGGGTTATTTATTGAATTACTTTCTCGTATTTATAAAGATTTAGGTTTTGAAAAGTTTGATATTAAACTTTCGACGCGTCCTGAAATTAGAGTTGGCAGTGATGAGGTTTGGGATAAGGCAGAAGACGCTTTAGAATCAGCAATTAAAAATCTTGGCCTTCCCTACAAGTTAGAAGAAGGCGGTGGAGCTTTTTATGGCCCTAAGCTTGATTTTGTTTTAACTGATGCTATAGGAAGAGAATGGCAGTGTGGAACTTTCCAGGCAGATTTCAATCTTCCTGAGAGACTAGATGCTGAATATGTAGGAGAAGACGGCTCTAAGCATAGGCCCGTTATGATTCATAGAGCCATCCTTGGATCCTTTGAAAGATTTATTGGCGTATTAATAGAGAACTATTCGGGTAAGCTTCCTTTTTGGCTAGCACCAGTTCAAGTTGCAGTAGCGACTATTATTTCCGATGCTGATGAATATGCTAATGAAATTATCACTAAGCTAAGCGAAGTTGGTATTAGGTGTAATGCTGATCTTAGAAACGAAAAGATTAGCTATAAAGTTCGCGAGCATAGCTCAACTAAGGTTCCAGTAATTATTGCCCTTGGTAAAAGGGAGCAAGAAAATAGAACTGTTTCCATAAGACGAATGGATAGTGATAAAACAGAAACCTATGAATTGGAAGAGGCTATCAAAATTTTAAGCGAAGAGAATACTCGCCCTAATTAAAATATGGCGATATGTTTTTTATAAAAATATTTATTCTGCCAATCAAATTTTATAGATATTTTATATCTCCTTTAACGCCACCATCTTGTAGGTTTGACCCAACATGCTCGCAATATGCCCTTGAATCAATTGAAGAGTTTGGAGTTTTTAAAGGCATATATCTCGCTGTTATTAGAATATCTAAATGTCATCCCTGGCATAACGAAAAGTAGTACTATTTATGATTTATATTAGACATTATAACTAATTAATATACCTGTTTTTTATATATATATTTAGTGATATAGTTTTGGGGTAACCAGTTCTAATTCCATATAGGGGGATAAATTATGAACAAATTATTTAAGAATGTATTAAGTTGTAGTATAGGTTTTCTTTTCGTTTTTTCTTTGAACATCGCTGCTCAAGAGATTGAGGAAGTTGTTGTCACAGCTACTAAAAAAGCGGAATCAGTTCAAGATTTAGCTATATCCATTGAAGCTTTTACGGCAGAGTCATTGGAGAAAAACTTAGTTAAGGATTCATCCGATTTAGCTGAAATAGTTCCAGGTTTAATTACTGACAAAGGAATTGGATCAGGCTCATCTTATGCAATTAGAGGAACTGGATCATACGGAGTAGGTGCTGCTGTTGTTGGAGCTGTTGTAGTTGCAACCAACGGGCATGACTCTGGAGCAGGGGCCTTTGCCGATATAGGCTTTCTTGACGTTGAGCGTATTGAGGTACTTAAAGGACCACAAGGAACGTTATTTGGAAGAAATGCTGTTGTAGGTGCAATCAACTTGATTTCTGCGAGACCGACTGCAGAGTACGGTGGCAAGTTCGACATCGTTTCAGGTTCTTATGGTCAACAAGATATAACAGGTGTTATTAACTTACCTATCACCGATCGTCTTGCTGCTAGACTTGCTGTAACAACCTCTGTTAGAGATGGTCTAACAACTAATATAAGAGATGGTTCTAAATTTAATGACAAAGATGCTGAAGGAATGAGATTATCAATAGACTATGACATCAATGATACGTCTACTCTTGAATTCACTCATTTCATTAACAATGCAGATGATAATAGAAATAACATAGGTACTATAGTTTGTGAAACTCATGCCCTATTTGGATGTAATCCTCTTTCTGTAGGCAGTATTAATCAGAGTGCTGATTCAAGAGGAAGTACAGCTGCAGTATTTAACCTTGTTGCTGGCTTAGAAGGTAGTGCTTTTGTAAACCAAAATGTTGGTGCTACTGTGGCTTCTAGTTTTCGTGAAGCTAACTTAACAAGAAATCCAGTTCACAAATCTGAGTACTCTCTTACACAGCTAGCCTATAACACTGAGTTATCAGATGAGATAACTATGAACGTTAAACTATCGCATACAATCAGAGATTACTATCATATGGTAGATAATGACTATGGTCATACTACAAAAACATTTCCTGGTATTCTTGCTGGGTTAGGCCTACCTCCTGTCTCATTTACTGGTACTTTTGGTGGAACTTTCAACGGAGATAAATACGGTTTTACTGAAAATGTAACAGGCGATAGAACTTATGAGTTCTCAAATGCTGAAGCTAATACTAATCAAGCTGAGATAAGTTTTATTTCAGATTATGAAGGACCTATTAACTTTGTAGCTGGTATTTATAGCTATGACTCAAGATCTCACAACAGATACCAAGTGCAAACTGCTGCTTGGAACTTAACAGGTAATTTCTCTAATCATCCATATTCAAAAATACTTTACGGCGGTGCATTCGATGCATACGGTGGAATTCCTTTTTATCAGACATGGGTTTTAGGTGGATTGGCAGGAAGTGCTGCTTGTGCATCAGGTGCATTAGGCGCTGGAGCTGCAGCATCACCTAGTACAGCTAATCCATATTGTTTATCTGGTTTGCTTGCTGCAACTGGTAATTCAACGCCATATCATGTTCCTACTGAGCTATCAGGCTATCTTAATGACGATCACGTAAGATCTAAATCAATGGCTTTAATGGGTGAACTTTATGTTGATCTTTCAGATGTTACTAAGCTAACAGTTGGCATTAGATATAATGAAGATACTCTTAAAGATACTATTATGACTTGTCTTGCTGATTTTGACTGTCCTAATTATCCTAAATCACAATTCCTTACTGGTGAATACAAGATGTACCCAACTACTGTAGTTGTGTCAGATGATGCTTTTGCATATAAATTAGCTATTCAGCACGATCTTTCAGATAATCAAATGATATATGCAAGTTATACAACAGCTATTAAGGCTGGTGGTAATAACCCTGTAATTGGAACAACTCCAGATCCATATGATGCTGAAGAAACCGGTGTTTTCGAAATAGGTACTAAAAGTATTTTATTTGACGGATCTGTATTATTTAATGCAACTATATTTATGAACAGCACAGAAGGAATGCTTATTTCAAATATTGAAAATGCTGGTTCAAAAAACTATAACGTTGACGCAGAGGTTATGGGTTTTGAGGGGAATATGATAGCTTTCTTAAGTGAGACTGCCAGTATTGATATTAACTGGTTGCTTGTTGAAAGTGAGCTTGGTGATGCCTCAATGCCTGATCCTCTTAATCCTGGTGGGCTTGTAGCTCTTTTAGATGTTAACCCTGCTGCATGGACTCCCGGAGTTCAGGGTTGTGCTACAGCCATTGGTGTTTGTACACCAGTACCATTTGGTACCGGAGTTGACGCTCTTCCTTTTGATCCTGCAGGAGCAGTTGCATATGGTTGGGGTGTAAACGCTCTCGGTAATCCTCAACTGGTATTTAAGTCAGCTGGTTACTTATGTTTAACACCATTTAATCCATTAGGAGGAGTTCCTTGTGGAGATGCTCCTAATCCAGTATCTATTAAAGGTAATGCATTACCTCAGTCGCCTAAGACTTCATTCGGTATAGGATTAAATAAAGAAATGGTAAACACTATAGGAATTACATCACTTAGACTTGCTTACAGATATCAAGGCGAAAGAGAAGGTAATGTCTTTAATCAAGCAAGAGCAAGAATGCCTGAAACTAAATTTTGGGATCTATCAGCGACTTATACTCCGAATGATGGTGATTGGTTTGTTCGAGTCTACGGCAAGAACTTAGCTAATGATCAGTTCATTGGAACATGGTCTGCCGCTAGTGCACTTCAAGGTGGAGCTCAGTTTGCTACATATAGTGATCCTAGAACTTGGGGCGTACAGTTCGGTACTAGCTTCTAGTAAAAGATCTTAGATATTAAAAAGGCTGGTTTACCAGCCTTTTTTCTTTATAGTGATCCTGTCTCTCTTTTTAACAAAAAACAACATAAATTTATATATATAATTTGTATGCAATTTATAGTTAATTTATCTCCCAATTAGCCTACCCTATGAACATTAATAGACACTATAAGGGGATTTCATGTCATATATAAAATTGTTGAAGAATGCATTATTACTTAACTTAGTCTTTATTTCAGTTGCAGCTACTGCACAAGAGATAGAAGAAGTTGTTGTTACTGCAACTAAAAAATCTGAATCTATTCAGGATCTAGCGCTTTCAATTGAAGCTTTAAATGCAGAAGCACTAGATGTTAATCAAATCTATGACGTATCTGACCTTGCTGATGTTACTCCAGGTTTGGAAACTTCAAAGGCTATCGGCTCAGGTTCTGGTTGGACAATCAGAGGAATGGGTTCATTTGGTATAGGTGCTGGTGTTACAGCATCCGTTGTTACTGCGATTAATGGACATAGTGTCAATGACAGTGTTGTTGCTGATATCGGATTTTTTGATTTAGAAAGAGTTGAGGTCTTAAAAGGTCCTCAAGGAACGCTTTTTGGAAGAAACGCAGCAAATGGAGTTATAAACTTTATTACTGCTAGACCTACTAATGAATATGGCGGCGAGTTTAATGTTGATGTTGCTAACTTCGGTTCAAAGAAAACCACTGCTGTTTTAAACCTACCTATCAATGATTCCTTGAGAACAAGATTTGCTGTAATGTCTAACGAAAGAGGCGGTATGGTTACTAATGTGGTAACTGGAAATGATTTTGATGACAGAAGCGACATGGCATTTAGATTGTCTGTAGACTATGATTTGTCAGATCGTACACAAATTTTATTTACACACTCGGATCAAAAAAGTGACGATAATAGATTTCAAGAAGAAGTAACTTACTGTGCACAAGATCAATTCTTTGGTTGTGATCCTTATCAAAAAGGTGGCATGAATGTACCTTTAGATACTAGAGGTGGTTTTGCTGGTGCATTTGGATTCCTTGCTCATTTATACCCAGGTACAATACAAAATGGTTTTGCTAGCTCAGTTCCTTCAACTGACTTCACTACAGTTTCTTTAGATAGAGAGCCTACTCATTATCAAAAACAAACAGTAACAAATCTTCAGATTAATCATGACTTGACTGAGAATCTTCTTCTAACAGGTAAAGTTTCATATCAAACAAGAGACTTTCATCAAAGTGGTGATCAGGATTTAGGATACTCAACAACTCCATTCCTTGGAGCGGGTGCTGGTATTGGTCTGGCTCCAATTACAGGAAATCTTTGCTTTGGTGGAGAGAGACAATTCTGTGAAAATGTTAATTCTGAAAGAGTTTATGACTTTTCTGATGTAGCCTCGAATGGTATGCAGGTAGAAGTCAATCTAGTTTCTGATTTTAATGGGCCTATCAACTACACAGTTGGTTTATATCAAATAGAAGGTAGAAACGATAATACTTATACAGTTCAAACTGCTGGATCTCAGTTCATGACTAGTTTTGCAATTCACCCTTATAGTAAAGTTATTAAAGGTTTAACTGGTAATGATTGGAGTGGAAAAGCTGGTATAGGTTTTTATCAGGATGCCCTTGGCTGGTTAGCTACAGTTCCTAATGCATTATCATGTTTAGGTGGAGGACCGTGTGACCTTGCAGGTCTTGGCGCATATGGAGCAGCCACAGCTGGATTAAATGCTTACCCTGACTTTGTTATACCTACTGAATTAGGCGGCATTATCAATGACCAAAATGTAAACAACACATCACAAGCTATATACGGAGAGTTGTATGTTGATCTATCAGATGACACTAAATTAACTTTAGGTGCTCGTTATCAAGATGACAGAGTTACATCATATACTTATAACGATACTGGAGCTCAGGCTTGGATGGCATCTGGTGGCTGGCTTGTTGATAACAGAGACACACTTTCATTTGTTGATGTTACTAAGAAATCAGACGATGCATTTCAATACAAGTTAGCACTTCAACATGCTATTACTGACGATGTAATGGTTTATGCTAGTTATACAACTGCCGTTAAAGCCGGTGGTGTTAATGCTGGTAATAATCCTACAACATACGAACCAGAAAATGCTGGTGTTTTAGACTTTGGTCTTAAAAGTATAGTGTTAGATGGAGCCATGCTTCTTAACATGAATATATTTAATGCTTCAAATAAAGACTTTCTTACAGCAGCTGTAGTTGATACAGGAACGCAAAACAAGAATATAGATGCTGAATTTTTAGGTTTCGAAGGTAATATGATGGTTTTCTTAACTGAAACTACAAAATTTGAGATGAACTGGTTATTCCTTGATCATGAGGTGGCTTCAGATACTTCCTTGATTGATTACTTGAACCCAGCAGGCGCTCCTGCGGCTGGTCCAACACAATCTTTTTCTAATGGTTTTGTTACAGCTCAAGGATTTTCTAACGGAAAAGTTATATATAAATCAGCTGGATATAACTGTACTGTTCCTTTCTCTTTTGCAACTGGTTGTCCTGCTGGAGTAGCTCAAGGATACGCGCAAAACGTTAAAGGTAATAATCTTCCTGGATCTACTGACAAGTCTTACTCAATGTCACTTACCCAAGACTTTATTTCAAGTAATGGTATGACTTCTACTAGACTTTCATATAGATATACAGGATCAGCAGATCTTAGTATTTTTAATATGGAAAGAATGAAAATAGATGCTCGTGACTCATGGGATCTATTGGTTAGATATTCACCTAATACTGAAGATTGGTATACTGGTCTTTTTATAAAAAATATAAGAGATCAACAACACATCAACTCATTACGTGAATCAAGTAATGTTGGTGGTGGTGCTTTATTAGGTTCTTTCACTGACCCAAGAACTTACGGTGTTGAATTTGGAGTTAAATTCTAAGAGATTAGAAATTATTAAAAAAGCCCAGTTTACTGGGCTTTTTTTTTGCTTCATACTACACACATGATAAATCCATTGCCTTATAATTCTGATCCTATAATCGTTTCTGAGGATATGTGTGATCACAACAAGCATATGAATGTTAACTATTACTACAGGATGTTTGATGAGTCTTATACAGCAATGTATACAGAAGAATTGAACTTTACTGCTGAATATATAGCTAGTGGCTTCTCAACCTTCACCCTTGAAGATAGCATTAGATATCTCAAAGAGTTCAGGTTGGGCGATAAGGTTTACCCATCATTTTATTTAAATAATGTTAATAACAAATTACTTCACTTTGTAGGCATCTTACTAAACGAAGAGGGCGATCTTGCAGCAATATTTGAAACTGTTCTTGGGCATATAGACCTTAAAGCAAGAAAAGTTACTAACTTCGGAGAGATGAGGCTGGAAAACTTATTAACCTATCAGGTTAATAATAAAATTGATGATGACTTTCCTTTTGATCTTAAATTAAAAATAAAGGATTTATAAGTGTTACTCAAACCACAGCTTTTTTTATTCTTTATTTTATTAATACCTAATCTGTATTCTGATTCTTTCACCATCATGAATCTTAATGCACAAAATCTTTTCGATACTCTTGATGATGAAGGCAAAGACGACAAAGCTTTCCTGCCCTTAGAAAGTAAAAAATCATCTGAGCATATAAATTCATGTCACAACATTAACGTTAAGTCCTGGAGAATGGAATGTTTATATCTTGACTGGAATGAGGAAACTAAAGAGGCTAAGTTGGCTAATTTAGTTCAAAATATTATTTCATACAATGAAAAGGGCGCAGATATTATTGCATTACAAGAAATTGAAAACAAAAATATTCTTGAACAACTTTTTAACTTGCTAAAGCCATATGGTTATATTGATTTTGTTTTACTTGAAGGCACTGATAAGCGCGGCGTAGATACTGCTTTCATATCTAGAATCAAAATGAGTAATCCTAAATTACATTACGTTAACTTTTCTCCACAATTTGAAAAAAAAGATACTCGACCAATTTTAGAAGTTAGTATTTTATTTAATGATCAAAATGTAAGACTATACAATGTCCATTTTCCCTCTAATTTCAATGATCTTCAGATGCGAATAGAGTCCTTTGACCTTTTAAAAGAACTTCATATTGAACATTCTGACGCCTCAATAGCACTCGGTGATTTTAATTTAAATTCGAAGGATGATCGAAAGGAAAATGTTTACAAGAGTCAAGAAGATCAATGGTACGTTGCCCACAGAGAGGGGTGTCAATCTTGTAAAGGGTCATATTATTATGGATACGGCAAGTCCTGGGATTTCCTTGATACAATTTTTGTTTCAAGGGACAGAGGTATAGCTTTTGATAAAGATAGTATTAATGTTTTAAAAACAGATTTTAATACTTACAAGGAGTCAGGAAAGCCTCATAGGTTTGATCCTAAGACTAAAAAAGGCGTCTCTGATCATTTCCCAATGGTTGCCAGAATTAACTTAAATTAAGTTAGTTTCTGAGTTTGTGATTCCAGAAATGTGCTGCAATAAGCATTGATCCGCATAATACCGTTGTAACAACCTCAAGCGTCGTACTAAGAAACAATGCAATAAATAGGCCTAGTGTACCAATTAAACCTAAAATCATTGGCTCAGGTCTCTTATGATCGTAATAGGCAGAAGGAAAGCTTACAAGACCTACTATAAATACAAATACTAATAAGATTGGGTGAACTAGTTCTTCAGAGAGAGTTAAAAAACTTGCAGATCCAACTCCTCCCCATATTAATAGGCTAAAAAGTACGCAGTGGATAACGCAGAGTCCTGAAAAAAATATCCCTAGTTTATCTTTCATGAAATGATCTTAGAAAAGAGTTTTTATTTTCTCCATCCGCCTCTATCAAATATTCTTAGATATGTAAGCTGATCATGGTCAGAATCATTTATTACTTTACAGTAGTCACCTGACTCTATAAGGATGACATCGCCTGATGAAAGGTCATATGAGTCCTTATGCTCAATTCCATAAGAGGGATTAGATCCGTGTCCTTCGTCAGAATTTGCATACTCAACAACTTCCATAGTTCCTCTGCCGTTTGTAATAATATAGACAACATCTGAGTCTATTAGTTTGTGGCCATGAGTAGATTTACTTGGCTGGATTACAGTTTTACTTGCAATGACTCTTTGAAGAAGATCGTTTGTCCATACGGCATAGTCCTCATTAACATTATGAGGTGATCCGCCAATTCTAAAATTATTATATTTTTTTGCCATGATTTTATTATCCTTAAAATCTCAATTATAGTTATTTAAAAAGAACATGCTAGTAATATCAAGCCATAACGATTGATATTTACATTTTTTTCAATATAATTCGTTTACGCCCCTTTGATTTCAGCTTGCCGGCGTTCTAAATAGGCTAAAGAGAGAACCTTGAACGCATCTTCCTTTTACGCTGAATTATTAACTTTATTTTAAGGAATAATTATGAGCAAAATATATACAAACCCAGAAACGATAGGCCTTCATGCGGGATGGAGAAAAGATGAGAATACAAATTCCGTTGCTGTGCCTATTCATCAAACTTCAAGCTTTCTTTTTGATGACTGCGACCATGCTTCAAGCTTATTTTCTTTATCTGAAGTTGGAAATATCTATTCAAGAATGATGAATCCTACGTGTGCAGTTTTAGAAGATAGAATTGCCGCACTAGAAGGTGGGGTAGGATCTTTAGCCGTAGCCTCCGGTCAAGCAGCTTCAGCAATCGCTATACAAAATATTGCTAAAAATGGAGATAATATCGTTGCTTCATCGCACTTATATGGAGGAACTTATAACCAATTTAAAAATTCAATGTCGGATATGGGTATAGAGGTCAGGTTTGTCGACCCTGCTGACCCGCAAAATTTTATAAATGCTACTGATGACAAAACAAGAGCTTATTACGGCGAGGTACTTCCTAATCCAAGTTTTGAAGTATTTCCTATTTCGGAGGTTGCAGAATTAGGCAGATCCCTTGGAATACCTTTGATTGTCGATAATACTGCTGCTCCTGTTATTTGTAAGCCTTTTGACCACGGCGCAACAATAATAATTCATTCAACAACTAAATTCATTGGCGGTCATGGCACATCAATCGGCGGCATAATTGTTGATAGTGGTAATTTTGACTGGGAACTATTTCCCGATAGACAGCCAGCGTTAAATACGCCTGACGCTTCTTATGGAGGAGCCATATGGACTGAAGCTGTTAAACCTCTTGGACCTATAGCTTACATACTAAAAGCTAGAACTACGATTCTAAGGGATATGGGTGCAGCAATGAGTCCTTTTAATGCCTTTATGTTTATTCAGGGTCTTGAAACATTAGCTTTAAGAATGAGAGAACATTGCAGTAATGCCGAGAAGGTAGCTCAATACCTTACAAATCATGATTTGGTAGAAAAAGTAATATATCCATCTGTCATGGAGGGCTATGCCAAAGAAAGAGCTGACAAGTACCTAACTCGAGGCAATGGTGGATTAATGGGATTTGAGATCAAGGGTGGTGTAGAAGCAGGCAAAAAATTCATCAATGCTCTTGAGATGGTTTATCACGTTGCAAATATTGGTGATTCAAGAAGTCTTGCCATTCATCCAGCAAGCACTACACACAGTCAACTCTCACCTGAGGAGCTAGAATCAACTGGTATTTCTCCAAGCTTTGTAAGGCTTTCAATTGGCTTAGAGCACATAGATGATATTATTGCAGACTATGAACAAGCACTTTCTAAGATCTAAATAATATTTTGAGCCAGGAGTTAGTTACATATATAGTTCTTGGCTCAAAGACTAGATTGAAGAATGTAAAATTACCTTCTGCGAATAAGTACGAAGAATTTATTTTATCAAATCAAACTGAAACACTTACAAATGAGAGTCATATAGATCAATTAATCTCTAGCGCAAAAGGTGAGATAATTGTTCTCCTTCCCCCTTCATCTTTTCCTAATAACGATGCTAAAGAAGCATTGAAAAAAATTGCTCTGATAGGACTATCTTCTTGGGGTTGGTTTGAATTTAGCCAAACAAGAAAAAATATCATGCAGAATATAAAAAGAGTCAGCACCATGGTCAGAAGTATTCCTAATCTTGAGCAGGGGATTTACTTTAGTAAGCGATTATATTTTTCAGTTGGGGGAATGGGCGTCTTTGGCTCAGCTCCTTTTTCAGAAATTTCAAAAAGATTTTATTCAAGAATAGACCCACAAAAACCTCTCCCAGCTCTTATAATAAGAACTAAGAATCTTAATTTAGATCTATGACAATGACATACCTTATAAAAGCAGAAAATATTAGCTATAAAATTAATGAAAAAAAGCTTTTTCAAAATATTTCATTTGAAGTAAATTCTAATTCAGCAATACACATCACTGGATCCAATGGATCTGGAAAAACAACTCTATTAAGAATTATTCTAGGCATCTCAAAGCCAACGAGAGGTACCGTTGAGACAAACCTAACTTCTGGTATGTGTTATTTAGGCCATAAAAATGCTTTAAAACAATATCTTACAGTTGAAGATAATTTAATTCTTCAAAGCATTCAGCACAATAAGGCCTTAGATACACTCCTTAAAGATATAGATTTATATGACAAGCTAGATGTGGTCGTATCTAATCTTTCATTTGGCCAGCAAAAAAAAATAGCTTTATTAAAAGTCTTTCTTAATGAGTCAGAGTTATTGGTTTTGGATGAACCTTGCGTAGGGTTAGATGGCAAAGCACAGAACTTTTTAACATCTTTTCTTCAAGAAGAGCTAGCTAAAAATAAATCAATAATTTTTTCTTCTCATATCAACTTAAACCTAGATGCTAAATCTATAAACCTTGATAACTAAAAGATATGAATATTTTATATTTTGAACTTCTTAAGCTAAGAAAAAAATCGAGAGGTTGGCTAGGTCCAATCCTTGTTTTTATCTTGATAATGACAGCCTTTCCTCTAACCGTAGAATTCTTAAATGAAGATTTAGAACAAGCTTTTTTCTCCATATTGTGGATAGCCGTTTTATTAGTAATGATGCTTGCAACAGAAGATATATTTTTAGAAGACTACAATGATGGTTCCTTAGAGCAATTAGTTATTCATACTGAATCTCTTTCATTCGTAATTGGAGTTAAGATTTTAATTTATTGGGCCCTTATTGGAATTCCTGTTTCGCTTATTGGGTCGATATATTGCCTAGGCATAACATCTTCTTTTGAAATGGCTTTACTGATCTTTCCAGTGCTTCTTATATCTTCATATATATTTCTAAACTTATTTTGTTTTGGTAATTCACTAACTCTTACAAAGGGCTCTGTTTTAGGCACCCTTATAACAATGCCTTTGCTCCTTCCTCTGCTTGTGGTTTTGGGTAAAGTTGTTATAGCTATAAATCTAGGTTTAAATTATTTTGATTTTCTAATTCTACTTTTAGGAGTCTTATCAATTATAATAGTCATAATTCCATTAATTATTTCTTTTGTTATTAGAGCGCATTTAGAATAATTCTTGATTAACTGGCATAACAACACATAGTGATTAAAAAGTTTATACATCAATTTGCTTCCCCAAAAACCTACTTAAAACAGGTAGATAGAGCTTACCCGTACATTTTTTTTACATCACTGAGTATTTATCTTATCGCTATTTTTTGGGGCCTATTTTTAACGCCTGAGGATTTTGTTCAAGGGCATTCTTACAGAATTATATACCTCCATGTACCTGCGTCTTTCATCTCACAATCACTTTATCTTGGTATGGCATTTGCTAGTGCTATTTTTTTAATTTGGAAGGTTAAATTATCTGCTTATCTTGTAAGGTCTATTGCCCCAATAGGAGCTATGACTACTTTTATTGCTCTTGTATCAGGTTCAATCTGGGGAATACCAACATGGGGAACTTGGTGGGCATGGGATGCTAGAATTATCTCTACATTAATATTATTTATTATGTATTTAGGACTAATTTCACTGCATGACTCATTTACCAACAACGAGAAAGCTGATAAATTTTTAGCTATTCTAGTTTTAGTTGGCTCTGTAAATATACCAATAATAAAAATGTCAGTTGAGTGGTGGAGTACATTACATCAATCTGCATCAATTACAATAACTCAAAAACCGGCTATAGATCCTTCTATGCTTTATCCATTATTTGCCTCTGCTATTGGCTTTACTGGCTTAGTTGTTTGCTTGGTAATTCTGTCATCTAAATTTCATATACTGGATCGTGAGAGGAATAAATCTTGGGTAAAAGATTATGTTTAATTTTGCTTTCAGCTCTATGTCAGAAGCTATCTTAATGGAGAGTCAGAATGGGCAAAATCATGGGATATATGTATGGAGTGTATTTCTCATAGTTTTCGGAGCTTTAATATTAACGTTTATTATTTATAAAAATAAAATTAGAAATTTATCTAAAAAAATTAAATGAAAGCTATAAGACAAAAAAGACTTATAACTGTCTTTGTAATTTTAATATTTTCAGGACTAGGTTCCTTTCTTATTTTTAAAGCGCTTGATTCAAACTTAGATTTCTTCTTTACTCCTTCTGAACTCATTGAGCAAACTATTCCAGATAACAAAAGAATTAAGATTGGTGGAATGGTTTTGGAAGGTTCTGTAATAAGAGATAAGACGAATATCACCTTTCAAATAACAGATTACAAGCATTCTATTGCTGTAAATTTTGATGGAGTTGTACCAGATTTATTTAAAGAGGGAAGTGGTGTTGTTGCATTAGGGTATCTTGATAATGGTATTGTTTATGCTGAACAAATTCTTGCAAAACATGATGAAAACTATATGCCTCCAGGCATGGATATAGAAAAATAAATGTTAATTGAAATAGCTCAATTTCTTACTATCCTTTCTACAGGGCTTTTCTTTCTAAATTTTTTATTTGCTTTCTTTTTTGACTCCACAGATAGACACATGGCTAGCCTTGTTTCCAAAGTCTACTCGCATAGCTCTTTGCTATTAGCCACTTCTTTTTTTATCTATGTTTGGTTAGCAGTTTCAGATAATTTCTCAGTTCTTTATATTGCCCAGCACTCGAATTCAAACCTTCCTACTTTTTATAAAATTACATCAATTTGGAGTGCTCATGAGGGCTCTATGTTTCTTTGGATTTTATTTCTAGTCCTTTGGGGGGGGCTATTTAATTTTGTTACACAAAATTCACAGGATTTAAAAATTAAAAGTATGGGGGTAATATCAATTATTATTGTTGGATTCCTTCTCTTTCTTCTTCTTACATCAAACCCCTTTGAAACTATATTACCTATAGCGCCAGCTAATGGAGCTGATATAAATCCAGTTCTTCAGGATCCAGCTTTGGCAATACACCCTCCATTTCTTTATATGGGCTATATAGGTTTTGTTATTGCATTTGCCCATGCAATAGCTTTTATGGTTGAGGGCAATCCTTCTATAAAGTGGGAATCTTTGGTTAGAACTTGGTCTATAGCTGCATGGGTCTTCCTTACTATAGGAATTACATTGGGTTCTTGGTGGGCATATTACGAATTAGGCTGGGGTGGATACTGGTTCTGGGATCCAGTTGAAAATGTTGCCTTGATGCCATGGCTAGCTGCAACAGCCTTTATTCACTCTCTTAGTGTATCTTCTAAGTCTTCATCCCTTAGAATTTGGACGATTCTGCTCTCAATTATTGTTTTTTCATTAAGTTTGTTTGGAGCCTTTATCGTTAGATCTGGGATAATTGATAGCGTTCATTCCTTTGCCAATGATCCAGAGAGAGGATTATATTTATTAACATTTATAGGGATATTGATAATAGGATCTATGACATTATTTTCATCAAGACTCTCTATGCTTAGCTCAGGCTCAATGATTAAAACTTTCTCTAAAGAATCATTTATTTCAATAAACAATATCTTCTTTGGTGTGTTAGTTTTTTCAACAATGTTAGGTATTTTGTATCCCCTAATCTATGAATCAATCTATGAGCAGAAAATTAGTGTAGGAGCTCCTTTTTATAACGCTATATTTGTACCTATGGCTGTTCTGGCATGTATTTTTTTATTCTTTTCAATAGGTGCTAAGTGGCAACGAAAATTAGTCATCAGCAGTTTTGTAAATTCAATCTCTTTTTCAGTTTTTATAAGTGGTTTCCTGGTTCTCTTAGCTTACAAACTTCTTAGCATCCATGGAATCTGGGAGCTTATTTCTATTTTTGCTGGATCTATAATAATAGTTAGATATCTTTTTGTTATTTGGGATTATCTTTCTAAGAAAAAATACTCAAACCCATTTAGTGTCATTGCTCATATTGGCTTAGGAATATTGATGATATCTATTTCTCTTAACAATGAGCTAAGTTCCGAGAGAGCTCTTAATATTAAGATTAATCAATCTGATACTTATCAGGGATATCAAATTAAATTAACTGATTTAAAGTTGGTAAATCAACCCAATCATGACTCAATACAGGCAATCTTCTTGGTTACAGACCCTATAGGAAATAATTTTTATCTAAAACCTGAGAAAAGAAAATATTTTGCTAGAGGACAAATAACCACTGAAACCGACATTCATGTCACCTTATTAAAAGATATTTATATAACTATTGGCGATCAATTAAAAGATGGCAGTTGGATTGTAAATATTCAATTTAATTATTTTATAAGATGGATTTGGTTTTCAGCAATCATGATGGGCTTTGCAGGGGTTATGCTTATAGTTTCTCTAAATAGGACTAGATGATGAAGTTTATATTAAGAACATTTGTTATTATCTTGCCCATAGCGCTGATATCATTTTTTTATCTTTATATTAATGATAATGACTATTATCCAGGCGCTGATTATAGAAATTATGATCTACCTCAATTTGAACTTACTGAACTTTACTCTAATGCTGATATATCTAATGAGGATTTGGAAGGAACATACTTAATTAATGTTTGGGCAAGTTGGTGCATAACATGCAGAGTTGAGCACGGCTTTTTAGCTAAGTTAAGCAATCAGAATATTCCAATTACAGGAATTAACTATAAAGATGAAAGAGAAGATGCAATTAAATGGATTAATAAATTCGGCGATCCGTACAAACTAATTATTCATGACTATAAAGGTTCTTTGGCACTTGATATGGGCGTAACAGGGGCTCCAGAGACTTTCCTTATTAGTAATGGCGAGGTTCTTGTCCATTATAGGGGTGAGGTTAATAATATGATTTGGCAAGATGTCTTCATTCCTGTTATTACTAAATATGAGCTATTTAAATGATTAAGAAATTTAGCTTAACTATTCTTTTAACCTGTAATTTTCTATTTGCAGATTCTTTGTATGAGTTTGCAAGTATAGAGAATGAGAAAAGGTTCTATAACTTAATTAAGGAAGTAAGGTGTCCTAAGTGTACTAGTGGTTCCTTAGCCAGTTCTAATGCTCCTGTCTCAGAGGATATAAAACTTAAAATCGTTGAGCTCATTAAAGAAGGAAAATCTGATGATGAGATTAAGATATATATAGTTAATAGGTTTGGCAGAGACGTTCTTTATGACCCAAGTTTCGATAAGAGTACTTATTTTTTATGGACCGCACCTATATCTATTCTTATGCTTGCGTTGATAATTTTCTTTTTTAGAAGAAAGGTATGATTTATATTTATCTACTTGCAGTTTTTGCATTACTTCCTATTTTTGCTTATATCCTTTCCCAAAGAACAAAAAATAAGGGATATATTTTTGGACTTTCAATAATTATCTTTTTATTCTGTATATTTTCTTTCATTGGTAAATTTTCATTTTTAGGTTCTATAAAAAATCAACAGCTCAATAATGAGTTTCTTGTTTTAATTTCAGAAGATAAAAAAATAACAAACGAAGTCTTTTTTAAATTAAAAGAGCAGATCAACCAAGAGATGATTCTTTTATGGCTAACCTCTTATATCAAAGAGGCAATTTCACTTCAAAAATTTAATACAGCTGAGGACTTAATTTCATTCTCTGAAAGTTATTTTATAACTCCAGAAGAAAAATTTCTTTTTTATAGCCTTTATACTCAATTGAGAGATGCCAAGTTTCCAAACTACGCCAACTCAGATTTAATTATAGAGTTTGAAAGACCTTTGAATTGCATATTGACCGACGGAGTAGCTCAGCTTTTTATTATGAATGGGCCAAACATACCAATAGCAAAAGTTAGCTTCTCATCATATGAACCTCTTGTAATAACCAATAAAGACTCCTCAATTCCTGGTTTCGACATTACCTCGGCCTATTTAAATCAAGAAACAATTGATATGAGTATCATCCTTAAATGTAAAAATATAACTAATAATTATTCTTTAAATACTTCTATTTTATTTGATAGCAATATGCCATCAAATACCTATAAAATTAAAGTAAATGAATGGTTAAAAAATGCACAATAGTTTAATATATAAGTAAAAATAACACTTCAAAATGCAACTTAAACACATAAAACTAGCAGGTTTTAAAAGTTTCGTAGATTCCACGAAAATCTCTTTTCCAACTAACTTGGTTGGTGTTGTTGGACCTAATGGTTGTGGTAAATCAAATGTAATTGATGCTGTAAGATGGGTGCTTGGAGAGAGATCGGCAAAAAACCTTAGAGGCGAATCTATGGTTGATGTTATCTTTAATGGATCTCAAAATAGAAAAGCCTCCGGCCAATGCAGTATTGAGCTTTTGTTTGATAATTCAAGTGGAAAGATTGGTGGTGAATATGCTTCTTTTAATGAGATATCAATTAAAAGGGTTATGACTAGAGATGCTCAGTCAGATTACTTTATCAATAACACCAAATGTAGACTAAAAGATGTTCAGGACATATTCCTTGGGACCGGCTTAGGACCAAGCTCTTACGCAATTATAGAGCAAGGCATGGTCAGTAAGCTCGTTAGTGCTAAGCCAGAAGAGCTACGAACGCACATAGAGGAAGCCGCAGGCGTTTCTAAGTATAGAGAGAGAAGAAGAGAAACTGAAAGTAGGATTAAAAAAACAAGAGAGAACCTATCTAGGGTTAAAGATATTAGAGATGAGATTGCTAGGCTAATTAGAAGACTTGAAAATCAAGCTAACGCGGCTGATAAATACAATGCTTTAAAGGATGAAGAATCCAAAAATCAACTAAATACTGCTGTATTGTTCTCATTAGAAGCTAAAAATAATAGAGATAGCTTACAAAAAAATCTTGATGCCTTGAATAGGGATTTTAAAATCAAAGAAGCAGAGGCCCAGACTAAACAATCACAAATTGATGAATTTAGGACTCAAAATGAATCAGTTGTTGATGCTTATGAAAGCGCACAAAAGAATTTCTATTCAATCGGAGCAGAAGTTGCTAGATTTGAGACAAACCTTCAAAATTTATCAAGGACAGAGTCTGAAAGTAAGCTTGGTTTAGATAGGGCTAAGGAGAGTTATAAAAAAGCATTAGACAAGGAATCTGCTTTTAAGGACTTGAGCCCAAAAGAAAAAGAATTAAAGTTAAATATATCTATTATAAAAGCCCTAGAGGCTATGGATAAAAAGAATACTCTTGAAACAAAAGTTAGACCACTTGAGATTCAAATAACTACAAAACAGTCAGAAGTTAATTCACATCAAGAGAAAAGAAATGAGGTTAAGGAGCGACAGCTATCAATCTCTTCTAAATCAGATTCTGCTCAAAAAGATAGCTTTTCAATAGGAGCAAACACAGCAAGGCTAGAAGAAAGTATAGCTAACCTAAGTAGGATTGAGGTACAGGGAAAGGTTGATCTAGAAAAGGCAAAGGAAAGTTATAAAAAGGCAGCAGAAAGAGAAGCTAATCTTGAGCATTTAAGCCCAAAAGAAAAAGCACTACATCTTTTGGACACTATTATTGATGCAGTAAAAAATCTAAATTTGAAAGATAGCAGTATTTCATCAAAGGCATCTGAATTAAAAGATTCACTAAAAAATATCTTTCAGCTTGCATCAGCTCAATCAAAAAGCTTAACTGACGAATACTTGACCAGACAGGATGATTTATCAGAACTTATTAAAGTAACTATGGATAAAAGAGTAGTGGCTGAAAGTGAATTATCTGAACTTAATAAAAAGAAGGGTGATTCAGAGGGCGAGTTAAATTCAATTAAAGAATTAAAATTAGAAATTGATGATCAGGTAAGAGATCTTGAGAGTAAAAGCTCCATTGCTTCAAATGAGCTGAGGGATTTAGAGAGAGGTGTTAATAACTTTAAACTAGATTTAAGAACTTATGAGGTTAACTTGCAAAATGCATCTGATGTTTTGAGTAAGGCAGATATAAACATTTCTGATATAAATCCAGATGAATATAAAAACTTAAATTTAGGAAATCTTGAAACTTCCTTAAGTGAAGTTCAGAGAAATATAAGCGCTCTAGGCTCTGTTAACTTAGCGGCTCCAGAGGAATACCTCACAAGGCAAAATGATCTTATCAAACTTATTTCAGACACAGAAACTAGAAAAAAAGATATTGAAATAACCATGGCAGACTTGCTCCAAAAAAGCTCATCAGCTGAAGCAATCCTCACTGAGATCCGTCAAAAACAATCTAAGTTCAATGAGAGTATGAGAGATTTAGAAAATAAAAAATCTATTGCTGAGTTAGACCTAAAAACTATTTCAGAAAAGGTTACAGATACTCGACTAGATTTAAAGACCTATGAGATAAATTTAGAAAATGCTAATGTAAAAATTAAAGAGTCTGGTTTAGAGGTTCAGGATGTTAATTATTCAGACTACGACGGAATGAATATTAAGGACTTACAGGACAGACTTTCAGATATTCAAGCTAGCATTATTAGATTGGGAGCCATAAACCTTGCAGCTCCAGAGGAGATAGCTCAGGAGTCAAAGCGTAAAGAAGAGCTTGATATTCAGTATGACGATCTAACTGAGGCATTAGATAAGCTCTCAGGGGCTATAAAAACTATTGATAATGAAACAAAATCGAGGTTTAAAGACAGTTTTGATGCTGTTAATGCAAGAATTAAAGAAGTCTTCCCTAAATTATTTGGTGGTGGCTTTGCTGAACTAACACTGACTGATGATGATGCACTTAATGCTGGTGTTGTTCTTATGGCTAGGCCTCCTGGCAAAAAGAACTCATCTATATCCCAATTATCTGGTGGTGAAAAAGCACTCACAGCACTTGCTTTAGTATTTTCAATTTTTGAACTTAATCCAGCGCCTTTCTGTATGTTGGATGAGGTAGATGCACCTTTAGATGATTTAAATACTATGAGGTTTATCAATATGGTTGAAGAAATGTCTAAAACTGTCCAATTTATTTTTATAACGCATAACAAGGTCTCAATGGAGAAAAGCGATCATTTAATGGGAGTTACTATGCAAGAAGCTGGTGTTTCGCGATTAGTATCTGTCGATGTAAAGCAAGCATTGGAATTTGCAGAGACATAAATGCAAAGTAACATAGATATATACCTAATTGGCCTCTCAATATTATTCTTTCTAATAGTCTCCTTTCTATTTATTAGAAAAATATCTAATGCAGGTGAACTAAAAGTAAAGATAGAACCTATAACTGATAACTTTGATATAGATGATAACGATGTAGTCAAGATTAAATCTCAACAGTCCTTCAATTTTGATGAAGCTAGTAAGCAAGATGATGTCGAGCAAGAGTTAGTTATTTTGAATTTAATTTCTGTTGATAAATCAAATTTTGATATTGAACAAATTTTTGGATTTATGGCTAATTCAAATGCCAGGCTTGTTCATGGCTTCTTTTCTTACAAGGGCGATAATAAGAAAGATATTTTTAGGATAGCTAACGCCTTAAATCCTGGAACTTTTGACGAGGATACCAAGACATTTGCAGTTATTATTGCTGCAGATCTTAATGGAGTAGATAGACCTCTTGAGACAG
>Ga0209384_1000520_pt1 | contig 23968 bp, 27 predicted proteins | sample CoawatmetaG05DNA_FD_187511 | JGI IMG/M metagenome (GOLD analysis project Ga0209384, IMG submission 187511) | Marine microbial communities from the West Antarctic Peninsula - Coastal water metaG058-DNA (SPAdes) (version 2) | ecosystem: Environmental > Aquatic > Marine > Coastal ... | reverse complement strand
TTGTTAAAACACAAAAATAGAATCAATTTTCACAAAAATCTAAAAAAACAGAGTTATTTTAAACTTTTAATTTTCAAAACTCTTTCTTCGATTAAATTAATGTCTAGATTCATGATGTTATTAGGTCCAAAACCTTCTATACAAAAAGATGCTATCGCTGTTCCGTATAAAACTCCTTTTTTAACTTCGTCGAATGTAATGTCTTTGCAACTAGCTAAATAACCAGCAAGACCACCTGCAAAAGTATCTCCTGCACCAGTAGGATCTTTAACCTCGTTTGTTGGGTATACCGGACTGTTGTAATAATTGTTTTCAGAGAACAATATTGATCCAAATTCACCTTTTTTTATTATTAAAAATTTTGGACCAAGTTTAGATATTTTTTTTGCAGCTAAATTTAAATCAGTTTCCCCTGTTAACTGTTCCGCTTCTTGATCATTAATACATAGTAGATCAACTTTGGAAATAACTTTAATTAATTCTTCTAGAGTATTATCCATCCAATAATTCATCGTATCTAATATCACAAGCTGAGGTTTAGAATTCATTTGCTCTAAAACACTCAATTGAATTGCTGGGTGTAAATTACCCAATAAAACTATCTCTGAATTTTTATAGCTTTTTGGAACTATTGGGCTAAATTCTGCCAAAACATTCAATTCAGTGGTAATTGTGTCCCTATGGTTCATGTTATCGTGATAAACACCTTCCCAAAAAAATGTTTTACCACCTTTTATAATTTCCAATCCAGAAATATCTATGTTTTTATTTTTTAAAGTAGATAAATATTTTGTTGGAAAATCTTCTCCAACAACTGACACAATCGAGTTATCAATATTAAATACGGATGATGAAATACCAATGTACATTCCAGATCCACCTAGTATTCTATTTACTTCTCCATGTGGAGTTTTAATTGAATCAAAAGCTACAGTCCCAACAATTAATAATTTATTCATTTTGATAAAAATTTAGATGCCAAATATAAATTATTTTCTTCCGAAATCTGCAGGAATCTCCCCCCAAATTTTAGTTTTCCATTTTAAAATTTCTGTGCTGTAAGAATTGGTTTTGAGCCATATTAATGCCCTGTCAACTAGTAAAAAAAGTCTTTCAGTTTTTTCATTTCTTTCTAATTTAGTGTTGCATTTTTTTTTCTTAACCCAACTAATTGCAGTAATTGAGTCAGTGTAAATTGGGTTACAGTTTTTCGATTTTTTTAGTTCTGCTAAACCATGAACAAGTGCTAAAAATTCTCCAATATTATTGGTTCCTTGTTCAAATGGACCGTGCTTGAATAATAACTTTTTAGTTTTAGTATCCACCCCTTGATACTCCATAACACCTGGGTTACCACTTGAAGCAGCATCTACTGAAATAGAATTATAGTTTGGGAGTTCTTTGCTGTTGATTATGTTAGGTTTGTTTATGTGATTTTTATATTCCTCAGTAAGAGCTACTTTAGCCTGTTGTTCGTTAACAAAAGATTTATATTTTGCTCCTTTATAATTTTGAATTTGTTTTTTACATTTTTCCCAAGAATTATATACTCCTGAATTGTGACCTTCCCACACTACATAATATTTAGATTTTTTTTTCATCTTAACTTATAAGCTTTTTTATTACTTCAGGAAAATATTTCATTTCTAAATCATGAATTTTTTTTGCTAAGCTTAAGGGGGTTTCTTTGTCATCAAGCTTGATTGACTTTTGCAAAACCACCTCTCCTTCATCATAATTAATATTAACTCGGTGAATCGTAATACCACTTATAGTCTCCTTATTTTTAATGACTGCGTCATGGACTCGTGAACCATACATTCCTTTTCCACCATATTTTGGCAAAAGTGAAGGGTGAATATTAATTATAGGATAATTCAAATCAATAATACTATGAGGAATTTTCAATAAAAATCCAGCTAAAATAATTATATCTGGTTTTATTTCTAAAATTTTATTTTGGACAATCAATGACTGAGAAAACTGCTGTTTATTAAATATTTCACATTTTATATTTAAATTTTTACATTTACTTATAATTCCTGCATTAGAATTATTCGTAAAAACATGCCAATTTATTTTAAAATTATTAACAGGTAGTTTTAAAATTAAATTTTCGGCATTTGTGCCTGAACCAGAAGCAAAAATAATTATTTTCTTCATTTTTGTTTTACAAAGCTTTATTAATTTTCCGATAATATTAGCCAATTAAATTAAATTAATTGCACATTTCCACTCTAAATAGTTAAAATAAAATAAAGTTTTTTATTTTTGCGACTTATAACTAAATATTAAATAAACTAAAACTTAAAATTATGTCAGACATTGCATCAAGAGTTAAAGCTATTATTATAGACAAATTAGGAGTAGATGAAAATGAAGTTGTAACTGAAGCAAGCTTCACAAACGACCTAGGAGCAGATTCTTTAGACACTGTAGAGCTAATTATGGAATTCGAAAAAGAATTTGATATTCAAATACCAGACGATCAAGCAGAAAATATTTCTACTGTAGGTCAAGCTGTTTCTTATATTGAAAATGTATAAATAAATTTTATGGAATTAAAAAGGGTTGTTGTTACAGGTCTTGGAGCTCTTACGCCTATAGGAAACAATATAGAGGAGTTCTGGAATAATTTAATTATTGGCAAGAGCGGAGCTGCACCTATTACCTATTTTGATACTGAAAAATTTAAAACAAAATTTGCTTGTGAGTTAAAAGGTTTCAATGTCTTAGATTTTTTAGACAGAAAAGAAGCCCGAAAAATGGATAGATTTACTCAGTATGCTATGGTAGCTTCTGAACAAGCTATTCTTGATTCAAAATTGGATCTTGATTCAATTGATAATTATAGATCTGGAGTTATTTGGGGTAGTGGAATTGGGGGGATTGAAACATTCCAAGATGAAGTAATTAACTTTGCCTCTGGAGATGGAACACCAAGATTTAACCCGTTTTTTATTCCAAAAATGATTGGTGACATAGCGCCAGGTCATATTTCAATGAAATATCGTTTTATGGGCCCAAGTTATACAACTGTTTCAGCGTGCGCTTCTTCCGCTAACGCTATGGTAGATGCTCTAAACTATATTAGACTAGGACATTGTGACATAATTATAACAGGAGGTAGTGAAGCTGGCGTGAATAAAGCTGGAATGGGAGGGTTTAATGCTATGCATGCTCTTTCAACTAGAAATGAAGATCCTACAACTGCATCTAGACCATTTGACTCTACAAGAGATGGTTTTGTACTTGGAGAAGGAGCTGGAGCTATTATTCTTGAAGAATATGAGCACGCAAAGGCAAGAGGAGCAAAAATTTATGCTGAACTTATAGGAGGAGGTTTATCTTCGGATGCTTACCATATTACTTCACCGCATCCAGATGGGCTAGGGGTAAAAGCAGTTATAAAAAACTGTTTAAATAATGCCGGAGTTTCTTTTGAAGAAGTAGATGCAATCAATACTCACGGAACATCAACTCCTCTAGGTGATGTAGCTGAACTAAAGGCAATATCTGAAGTATTTGGAGACCATGCTAAAAACATTAATATAAACTCTACTAAATCCATGACAGGTCATTTATTAGGTGCTGCTGGAGCGATTGAGGCTATTTCTGTTATTTTATCTATTAAAAACAGTATTGTTCCTCCAACAATAAATCATAAACATCCAGATGAGAATATCAATCCTTCTCTAAATCTAACTTTAAATACTGCTCAAAAAAGAGATATAAATATAGCTATGAGTAATACTTTTGGTTTTGGAGGTCATAATGCTTGTGTTATTTTCAAAAAATACATTAATTAATGCACGATTCAATATTAAATAAATTCAACTTATTTAGTAAAAAAGACAATTTCTATTTTAAGATTAAAAAACTTTTAAATTTCTCTCCAACATCAATTGATTACTACAAAAGAGCATTCACTCATAGGTCTCTAAATGAAAAAGACATCAATGGAATTGCAATAAATTATGAAAGATTAGAGTTTTTAGGAGACTCTATATTAAGCTCTATTATTTCAACTTATTTGTTCAATCAAATACCAGAAGCATCTGAAGGTTACTTAACCAAAATGAGATCTAAAATTGTAAGTAGAAAACACTTAAATGAGTTAGGTCAAGAGCTAAAGTTAACTGATTACTTGACTTGTAATTTAAATGCTGATAATTATGGAGAAAATATTGATGGTAATTTATTTGAATCTTTAATTGGGGCAATATTTTTAGATAAAGGCTATAAATCAGCAAAGAATTTTATTTTTCAAAGTGTAATTATTCCCCATGTTGATATAGATAAACTGGACGGAAAAATATTAAGTTATAAAACTTTAATTATTGAATGGTGTCAGAAAAATAAATTAAAATACTCCTATGAAACATATGAAGATTCCGGAAATGACAGTGTTAAGCACTTTACTTCAAGTTTAACTATTTCTAGCTTTCAAGTTGTTAAAGCAAGGTCAACCTCAAAAAAAAAGGCAGAAGAAAAGGTATCTCAAAGAGCCTTTTATATTAATCAAAAACAGATAGATAAATAATTAGTATTTTTATTTTAAGTATTTAAATAGAATTATCTTTACTAATTGTTAAATGTTGATTATGGCGATCAGAAAATTTATTTTCCCAGAGCAAGAATCTCTTCAATATTATTTATTAGCCATACATACGGTTTTAATGGATTATAGATTAGCTTTTTTTTTGAACAAGAATCTAAATATTAGACTTAAAAGAACTGTAAAAGATTTAGATATTTCTAGTCAAACCGGGTTTTATTCAATTTTTGAATATGAAGATGAGGATAATTTATTAAATTGGAATTTAATTTCTAATAGCTCTTTTACAAATATTAAAAATGAAATCAAAGAATCTCTCCTTTTTGAAAACACGGAGGTAGAATTAAAGAAAAACAGGTTAATAAAGGAATTAAGTCAAGTAGACTTTTTTCTTAAAATTGAGTATAATATAAATTCAGTAAATACAGCAAAAATTGTAAAGACAGTTAATGAGATTCCAAATGTAATTTCGGCTTATCAACTAAATTTAAAAAAAATTAAAAGTAAAAAAAACTTAAATTTTTCGTAATGAATCATAATAAAAAAACCAAAATTGTTGCAACTCTAGGTCCATCAATTAATTCTAAAAAGCTTCTAAAAGAAATATTAGAAGCTGGTGTTAATGTTTTAAGAATAAACTTTTCTCATGCAGATCATGACGATGTTAAAACTACGATTAAAACGATAAGAGAACTGAATAATGAATTTAATTATAATGCCGCTATTCTAGCAGACCTTCAAGGTCCTAAAATTAGAATCGGAGAAGTGAAAGCTGAATATAAAGTTAAAAAAGGGGATCATATTTCATTTAAAACTGGAGATAGATTTATTTCCACCAATAATGAGTTTTATATGAGTTACTCTAATTTTGCCAAAGATGTTACTGCTGGAGAAACTGTATTAATCGATGATGGTAAGCTAATTTTTGAGATAATTAGCACTAACCAAAAAGACTTAGTACAAGCAAAAGCAATGTTAGATGGAGTCATAAGGTCTAATAAAGGGGTCAACCTACCAAACACAATTATATCTTTACCCGCTTTAACTGATAAAGACAAAGCAGATGCTATTTTTGCTATCTCACAACAAGTGGACTGGATTGCATTATCTTTTGTTAGAAACTCTCAGGATTTAATCGAATTAAATACATTAATTAACACTCATTCGGATGTTAAAATTCCAGTAATTGCTAAAATTGAAAAGCCAGAAGCGGTACAGGCTATCGATGAAATAATACAAAACTGTGATGGGCTAATGGTTGCAAGAGGAGATTTAGGAATTGAAGTTCCTTGCGAACAAGTTCCTTTAATCCAAAAAAAATTAGTCTTAAAGGCTAAAAAGAATCGAATTCCTATAATTATCGCAACTCAAATGATGGAAAGCATGATGGATAGTTTAACTCCTTCAAGAGCAGAAGTAAACGATGTTGCAAATTCAATAATAGATGGCGCTGATGCGGTAATGTTAAGTGGTGAAACATCAGTAGGTAAGTTTCCTGTTGAAGTAATCCAACAAATATCCAAAATAATAGAATCCGTTGAATATTCAAGCTTAATTTCTGTCCCTGAAAATCCACCACAAATAAAAACGGATAGATATATTACAAAATCAATTTGTTACCATGCTTCTCACATGGCTGACGAAATTAATGCAAAAGCTATTATGACGTTAACCAATAGTGGTTATACAGCCTTTCAAATATCTGCATGGAGGCCACATTCAAATATTTTAGTGTTTACCTCAAATAGAAGAATTTTAAACAGACTAAGTTTACTGTGGGGGGTTAAAGCTTTTTATTATGACAAATTTAGCAGTACAGATTCTACTATTCAAGAGATTAGTGATATAGCTAGTTCAAAAGGGTATATTTCAAAAGGAGATTTCACTATTAGCTTAGCTGCAATGCCAATAAAAGCAAAAGGCATGGTAAACACCTTAAGAGTAAATCAAGTAAGTTAAATTCATTTTGATAGAAATAGAAAGAAAATTTTTAGTCAAATCTTCAGAGTATAAAACACTTGCATTTAAAGTGGAAGTATTTACTCAAGCCTACATAAGTAAGAATCCAGCAAGATCTGTAAGGATAAGAATTGTTAAAAATGAAGGATTCTTAACAATTAAAGGAATCTCTAAAAACAAAGGTACAACTAGATTTGAGTGGGAGAAAAAATTACCAATTGATGAAGCTTTGGAGTTAATGAAGCTTTGTGAAGATGAAGTGATTTTAAAAAACAGGTATTTTATTAAACATGACGAAGTAGTTATTGAGGTAGATGAGTTTTTAAAAAAGAATCAAGGATTGGTTATTGCAGAAATTGAATTAAAATCTGTTGACCAAAAATTAAGATTACCAAGCTGGATAGGCAAAGAAATTACAGGGGAGAATAAATATTATAATTTAAGCTTAATAGACAGTCCATTTATAAGTTGGTAAACTTTAATATTGAACTAAATGTTTATCTTCGTGTCCACAAACAAAAAATTTAAAATATGAATATTTCTGAATTCGGAATTAATAAAGCATTAGAAACTCTAGGAGTCAAGAAAAACAATTTAGGCTCTTCTACTGGGTCAGACTTTTTCTCCTCTGGCAAAAATATTGATAGTTTTTCACCAGTTGATGGAAAACTAATTGGTAGTGTTTCTTCAACTACTAACGAGGATTATGAAAAAATTATTAAAACTGCATCAGAGGCTTTTGTACCATGGAGAAGTAGAACAGCACCAGAAAGAGGTGAGTTAGTTAGACAATTTGGGAATAAACTTAGAGATTTTAAAGAACCTTTAGGTAAGTTAGTTTCGTATGAAATGGGGAAAAGTTACCAAGAAGGACTTGGTGAAGTTCAAGAAATGATTGACATCTGTGATTTTGCTGTTGGATTATCAAGACAGCTCCACGGATTAACAATGCATAGTGAAAGACCTGGACACAGAATGTACGAACAGTACCATTCTTTAGGAATAGTTGGTGTGATATCTGCATTTAATTTTCCAGTAGCTGTATGGGCATGGAATACTGCATTAGCATGGGTTTGTGGAGATGTTTGTGTTTGGAAGCCTAGTGAAAAAACCCCTTTATGTGGGATCGCTTGTCAAAATATTATTGCATCAGTATTAAAGGAAAATAATGTCCCAGAGGGTGTTTCTTGTTTGGTAAATGGCGATTATAAAGTAGGTGAATTTATGAGTAAAGACACTAGAATTCCTTTAATTTCTGCTACAGGATCTACTAGAATGGGTAAAATTGTCGCTAGTGAAGTTGCTGGTAGATTAGGAAAGTCACTTTTAGAGCTTGGTGGAAATAACGCAATAATTGTATCTCCTGATTCAGACCTTAAAATGACCGTAATTGGGTCTGTTTTTGGGGCAGTAGGAACTGCTGGGCAAAGATGTACTAGCACAAGAAGATTAATTATTCATGAAACTATTTACGATCAGGTAAAAAACGCCTTAGTAGAAGCTTACAAGCAATTAAAAATAGGAAACCCTTTAGATGAAACTAACCATGTTGGACCACTTATAGATACTCAGGCCGTTGGTTTTTATAATAAAGCATTAACTGAAGTTGTTAAAGAGGGAGGGAAAATTATTGTTGAAGGCGGTGTTTTATCTGGTGATGGTTACGAAAGTGGTTGTTATGTAAAACCAGCTATTGCAGAGGCTAAAGCTGATTTTAATATAGTTCAGCACGAAACCTTTGCTCCGGTTTTATACCTTTTAAAGTACACTGGGTCAGTGGAGAATGCTATAAATATTCAAAATGAAGTAAAACAAGGATTATCATCTTCTATTATGACAAACAACCTTAGAGAAGCTGAACTTTTTCTTTCTGTTAATGGTTCTGATTGTGGAATTGCCAATGTAAATATTGGAACATCAGGAGCTGAAATAGGAGGAGCTTTTGGTGGTGAAAAAGACACAGGTGGAGGAAGAGAATCTGGATCGGATGCTTGGAAAGTATATATGAGAAGACAAACCAATACTATAAATTACACTACTGATCTTCCTTTAGCTCAAGGAATAAAGTTTGATTTATAAATTCTTGTTAATTACTGTGCTGCTCGCTTGATCTGAAGGTAATACAAGTAAGTCTGCAATATTTACATGGCTTGGCCTAGTTATAACAAAAGAAATAATTTCAGCTATGTCTTTTGCTTGTAATGCTTTGTAGCCTTTGTAAACTGCTTCAGCTTTTTTAACATCCCCTTTAAACCTCACTTCAGAAAAAGAGGTTTCTACTAGTCCGGGGTTAATTTCTGAAACTTTGATGTTATACTTATTTAAATCTAGCCTTAAGCTTTGGCTGATTGCTTTTACAGCATATTTACTAGCACTGTAAACATTCCCTTTAGGATAAACCTCTCTGCCTGCAAGGGATCCAATATTAATAATATGGCCATTTGAATTCTCGATCATTTTATTAACAATAGCTTTTGTAACATAAATCAACCCCTTAACATTGATGTCTATCATTTTATCCCAGTCGTCAATATTTCCATCTTGAAAAAGATCCATCCCATGAGCATTACCTGCATTGTTTATTAGTACATCTATCCTCATCCAGTCTTTAGGTAAACTATTAAATGCTGCAACAACTTCAGAATTAATGGATACATCAAAACACAAGGACACTGTTGAAGTAATTTTATTTAAGTCTTTTACAATGTCTTTTAGAACTGTTTTTTTTCTTCCGCAAACAATAAGTTTAAACCCAATTTTAGCTAATTCGTATGCAGTGGCCTTTCCAATACCGCTAGTTGCTCCAGTAATTAATGCTATTTTATCCATTATATAAATATATGGATCTATTAAAGATTATTAAAAAATATGTTAAAATTATTGTTAAAGTTTATTTTTTTAACCAATAATTAACAGCGAATCAATGTTTTTTTAACAAATTGCAAATGTTATTATTTTAACTTTAAAATATTAAAATATAAAGGATGGAAAATAAAATAAATATTAAGGAAATTAATGAAAAAATAGAGAAGGAAAGTGCCTTTATTGACTTGCTGTTATTTGAATTAAATAAGGTGATTGTAGGTCAAAAACCGATGATAGAAAGGTTGTTAATCGGCCTATTAGGAAAAGGACATATCTTACTAGAGGGTGTTCCAGGTTTAGCAAAAACATTAGTTATTAATTCACTATCTCAAGCTATTAAAGGGTCTTTTAGTCGAATTCAATTTACACCAGATTTACTTCCAGCTGATGTTGTAGGTACTCAAATTTATAATATTAAAGAAACTAGTTTCTCAGTTAAAAAAGGACCAATATTTGCAAATTTTGTATTAGCAGATGAAATAAATAGAGCACCTGCAAAAGTACAATCTGCTTTACTAGAGGCTATGCAAGAAAAGCAAGTTACTATAGGTGACGAAACCTTTATATTAGACAAGCCTTTTTTGGTAATGGCTACTCAAAATCCTGTAGAACAAGAAGGAACCTATACTTTACCTGAAGCTCAGGTCGATAGGTTTATGTTAAAAACTGTTGTCGACTATCCTACTATGGATGAAGAAAAGTTAATCATAAGAGCTAACTTATCAGGGAGTTTTGAAAAAATAAATCCAGTAGTTACGATAAAAGAAATCATAAAGGCACAAAATACTATTAATGAAGTCTATATGGATGAAAAGATTGAATCCTATATATTAGATATAATCTTCGCAACTAGAGAACCCTCAAAGTATAAGTTATCTGAGTTGGAGCCTTTAATTTCCTTTGGGGCATCACCCAGGGGGAGTATTAATTTAGCTTTAGCCTCAAAATGTTATGCATTTATTAAAAGAAGAGGCTATGTCATTCCTGAGGATGTTCGTGCAGTAGTTCATGATGTTTTAAGACATAGAATTGGAATTACCTATGAAGCTGAAGCTGAAAACTTAACATCAATTGATATAATCAATAAAATTGTTAATCAAATTGAAGTACCATAATTCGGTAAAATAACTTAGGTTGATGGATACTAAAGAGCTTTTAAAAAAAGTAAGAAAAATAGAAATTAAAACTAGAAGACTTTCTGACCATATCTTTGGTGGAGAGTATCACTCTACTTTTAAAGGAAAAGGAATGACTTTTAGCGAAGTCAGACAGTATCAAATTGGAGATGATGTAAGGGCTATTGATTGGAATGTTACCGCTAGATATAATGAACCATTTATTAAGGTTTTTGAAGAAGAAAGAGAACAAACTTTAATGTTAATGGTTGATGTATCAGGCTCAAAATTTTTTGGAACTAATGATGTTTTCAAAAATGAATATGTCACTGAAATAGCAGCCACTCTATCCTTCTCGGCTAATCAAAATAATGATAAAATCGGTTTGATTTTATTCACTGATATAATTGAATTATACATTCCTCCCAAAAAAGGAAAAACTCATATTTTGAGAATTATAAGAGAATTATTAGAATTCAAACCACTAAATAAAAAAACAGATATCCATAGTGCATTAAAATTTTTGTCTAATATTCAAAAAAACAAATCTATTGTTTTTATAATTTCTGACTTTATATCTCCGGATTATTTTAAAAGTTTAAAAATCAGTTCCTCAAGGCATGATATTACTGGAATTAGAATTTTTGATAAAAGTGAAAAATCAATACCAAATCTTGGAGTAATTGATGTTATAGATAATGAAACTGGTGATATCTTAACTGTTAACACGGCTTCTTCTAAAGTTAGATTAGCTTATGAAAATGATTATTTATCCAATGTTAAAACTTTCGAAAGTAACTTTAGACGCTCAGGTTCGGGTGTGATTAATTGTGGAACTGAGGATAGTTATGTTAAGAAATTATTGGGATATTTTAAAAACAGGTAATAAATGAAATTTAATTTTTTTACATATAATTTGAGTAGACCAATGCATCTAATATTAGTTTGTTTTGTTTCTTCTCTATCATTATGTGCACAAGAAATTTCAAATACTGTAGATACCACCAATATTAGAATTGGAGAACAAATTATCTACAAAATTAATATAAAAACGGACTCTCTAGGTACAATTCGTTTTCCTGAGAGTAAAGATTTTTTACCCTTTGAAGTTATTAATGAATCTAAATTGGACACTAACTCTTTAGATAAAAAGTATATCATTAGTAAACAGTTCGCTCTAACTCATTTCGATTCTGGAGTTTTTTATATTCCTGCTCCAAAAATCCAGTTCTTAAATAAAGAAGTACGATTAGATTCTTTTAGGATAAAAATCAACTCGGTAGTTATTGATACTACTAAGCAGGGATTATATGGGATTAAGCCAATTATGAAATCTAAAACTCAAGTTGATTTCCTTTACTGGCTATATGTTATTTTAGCACTATCACTAATTACTTTTTTTATCTATTATAGAAATCAAATTTTTAGTTTTTTTAAAATCCATAAATTAGAAGTAGAATATTTCACACCATATGAAAAAGCTATTAAAGAATTATCGGAGATTAAAAAACTTAGATACGACTCCAACATAGACGTTAAAAACTATTATTCTAATTTAACATTTGTAGTTAGAAATTTTTTAAATCAAAAAATAATAAACAACGCATTAGAGTGTACAACTAAAGAATTAATTATCAGGTTAAACCTTCTAAAAAGCTCCAAAAAATATAATCTATCTAACCCTACTATAAAAAATATTGACAATATATTTTCCAGAGCTGACCTTGTAAAGTTTGCTAAGTATGAGCCAGATTATAAAACTGCCTTAAATGATTTAGAGTCGTTAGAAAAAGAAATTGATAACATAAAATTAATTTTGCCTGAACCTACAAAAGAAGAATTACAAAAAAACTTAAAGATTCAAGAAGACTTAAGAAGGTTAAAACAAAAAAAACGAAACAAGAAAATTGTAGTTTACTCTGTACTTTCCCTTTTTGTCATTTATTTAACTTCTATAATAGTGTATGGTTTTACTTATGTAAATGACACAATATTTAGAAACCAAAATTTAATATTTTTAGAATCTAAAGAATGGGTTAGTTCAAGTTATGGTGCCCCCCCAGTATTTATTACCACTCCAAAGGTTTTAAATAGGAATATTGATAGCTACCTTTTTAATGTCGATAATGGTACAACTGTTTCGGAGTTTAATTATGAAAATGTCACATCTCCATTAAATATTACTATTACTAATATAAAATTGACGGATAATAGCCCTAATATTAACTTGCAGCAAATGATGAATTCTAATATAGAAACCATTGAAAAATTAGGGGTAAAAAATATCATAACTAAGTTTGAAAGTTTTCAAACTCCAAATGGAGCTGAAGGATTATTAATTTATGGCTCTGCAGATTTTCCATCAGAAAAATTAAATGATTTTAAGAAAACTAAATATAAAATTTTTGGTTTCGTTAACAATGAAGACTTTAAGCAGGTGTTTTTATCATGGCAAGAAGACGACGATTATATCGATAAAATTATTAATACTATAGTGGATTCTATTGAATTAATAAAAAGTAAAAAGCAATTATGATTTTAAAAATACAGTTTCTAAATCCTGAGTTCTTTTGGATGCTTTTTGTTATTCCAGTAGTTTGCTTTTGGTATATTTCCAAAAAGAATAAATTAAGTAATATTATATCTATTCCTAACACAATTGCTTTTTTATCCCATTCTTCATTAATTTCAAAACTAAAGCCACTTTTATATATTTTAAGAGTTTTATGCTTAGTTTTTATTATAATCGCATTGGCTCGACCTCAAATAATTGATATATCCACAAAAGTCAAGAACAATCAAGGTATTGATATTGTCATGGCTATTGATGTGTCAGCAAGTATGCTTGCAAAAGATTTATCTCCTAACAGATTAGAGGCTTTAAAACAAGTTGCTGCTAGTTTTATTATGGATAGAACAAACGATAGGATAGGCCTTGTAGAGTATGCTGGAGAGAGTTATACTAAAACCCCTATCACCAGTGACAAAAACATTATAATTAGATCTTTAAACGAAATAAAATATAATACTATAATTGAAGGAGGTACCGCTATCGGTATGGGATTAGCGACATCTGTTAATCGAATTAAAGATAGCAAAGCTAAAAGTAAAGTCATTATACTATTGACCGATGGAGTTAATAATTCTGGGTTTATAGACCCAAATACAGCTGCTGAATTAGCAATTGAGTATGGAATAAAAATTTATACAATAGGTATAGGAACTAACGGAATGGCTCTCTCACCCGTTGGAGTAGATAGTAAAGGGAAGTTCAGTTATGCTAACATACAAGTTGAAATTGATGAAGCTTTACTTATGGAAATAGCTGATTTAACGGGGGGAAAATATTTTAGAGCCACCAATAATGAAAAACTTCAAGATATTTATGATGAAATAAATAAATTAGAAAAATCTGATGTTGAAGAGATAAAATATTATAATCATCAAGAAAAGTATAGACTTTATGTTTTATTAGCCCTTTTATTTCTGACATTGGAATTAATTTTAAAATACACAATCTTTAGAAGCTTTATATAATGTATCAATTAGAAGAAAAAATATGGTTTTGGTTAATGGTTATTCCTGCATTGATAGCTGTTCTATTTTTTATAAATGAGTTTTGGAAGACACGAGCTCAAAATAAATTTATTACTAGATCTTCATTGTTAAAGTTAAGCCCTAATTTATCAAGGTTTAAACCTTATCTAAAATCTTTAATGAACCTAATTTCATTAATATTTCTAATTTTAGCCCTAGTGAATCCACAAGTAGGTAGTAAGATGGAAACCTATAAAAGGTTTGGTATTGATATTGTTTTTGCAATTGATGTTTCTAGAAGTATGTTAGCTGAAGATATAGCTCCAAACAGATTAGAAAAATCTAAACAAATAGTAAATCAAATTATAAATAAACTCAATAGTGATAGAGTTGGTATTGTTGCCTACGCCGGGAAAGCTTTCCCTCAATTACCAATAACTACTGATTATTCTGCAGCAAAAATGTTTTTACAAAACATGAATACAGATATGATTTCATCTCAAGGAACTGCTATTGATGAAGCTATTCAGTTATCAACTACTTACTTTGATCAAGATACTAATACCTCTAAATTATTAATCATTATCTCTGATGGTGAAGATCATAACAATAGCTCACTTGATATTGCTAAACTTGCAGCTAGCAAAGGAATTAAAATATATACTGTTGGCGTAGGAAAAGAGAAAGGTTCGCCAATCCCTATTAAAAAAAATGGAGTCATACAAAATTACAAACGAGACAATAACAATGAGGTTGTTATAACAAAACTTAATAAAAAAGTATTAACTGAAATTGCCGAGATTACTAACGGAAATTTTATTAATGGAGAAAACACAGCTTTTGTAATCAATGAAATTGATAAAATTTTACTAGAGACTGAAAAGGTGGAATTTGAAACTAAACAGTTTTCTGACTTTGATGATCAATTTCAATTATTCATATTTATAGCATTTATCTTCTTATTTTTTGACATATTTATGTTTGATTCTAAAACAAGTTGGATTAATGCACTAAACTTATTTAACGAAAATAATGCAACAAAGAAAGATTAACATAATCCTATTTAATTATTTGATATTACTATTTTTAACAATAGCAGTAGCATTATCACAGCAAAATAAATACGAGACTTTAATTAAAAAAGCTAACAAGTCATTTGAAACTAATGTTAATTTGTCTGAACAAAACTATAGAAGAGCAATATCGGTAAGCCCTGATTCTATAAAGGGTCAATATAATTTTAGCAATAACTTATACGAAAATGGATATTATGATGAAGCTTTATTGAGTCAATTAGAGGCTTTAAAAAACGCTAAATTAGCTATTGATAAACATCCAATATTTCATAATATTGGTAATATTTTAATGCAAAAAAAAATGTGCAAAGAAGCTGTAGAAGTATATAAAAATGCATTAAGAAATAACCCCTTTGATGATGAATCTAGATATAATTTAGCTTTAGCCTTAGATTGCGCCAAAGAACAGGAAAACGAGAAAGAAAGTGAAGGAGAAGACGAGGATAAGGATAAAGAAAAAGACAAGGACAAAAGTGAAGATGAAGATCAAAAAGACGATAAAGATCAAAAAGGAAATGAAGATGAAAAAGATAATGAAGATCAAAAAGATAATAAAGACCAAAACAAAGGAGATAAACCAGAGGATAAGCAAAAAGAATCACCAGATAAGCGAGCAAAAAAGTTATCTCCACAACAAATAAAAAATCTTTTAGAAGCCATGAATCAAGAGGAAAATAAGGTCCAAGAAAAGATTAATGCCAAGAAGTTAAAAGGGGTTAAATTGAAAAATGAAAAAGACTGGTAATGAATTATAAGTATTTTTTAAATATTATTTTATTGTTTTTTAACCTTGCGGTTACATCTCAAATTATATTCGAGACTAATGTTAGTAAAAAGTCTTTAGGAATTAATGAGAGATTACGTGTAGAGTTTACTTTAAATGAAGACGGAGACAACTTTAAACCTCCAAGCTTTAAAAATTTTAAAGTTGTTGGAGGTCCTAGCCAATCCATAAAAAACTCCTGGGTAAATGGGAAGAGATCATATAGTAAATCGTATACCTATTTTTTATCTCCCATAAAAATTGGGTTGTTTGAAATTGGTCAAGCTAAAATTGAAGTAAAAAGAGAAGTTTATAAAACTTCCCCAATTAACATAAAAGTCTTAAGTGCGGTTAAAAACCCCAACAAAGAGAATGACCCAAATTATATTTCAGATACTGAAGTGTACTTAGTTTCCGAGGTTTCTAATAGTAACCCTTATTTAAATGAAGGGTTTTCAGTTGTCCACAAGCTTTACTTTTCCTCAAACATTGGAATTACCAACTGGAGAGAATTATCCTCCCCTAGGTATGCTGATTTTTGGAGTCAAAATATAAGTATCGAAAATTACACTATCGAAGATGGTATTTATAATAACAAACCCTATAGGTATGTTACGCTAAAGAAAACAGTTTTATATCCTCAAAAAAATGGAGAGCTAACTATTGAGCCCTTATCTTTAGATTTAACTTTGCAATTATCAACGAACCGAAGAGATTTCTTTGGCCAAAGGATTATGGGATCTTCCCAAAAAGTTGTGACATCTGGTGACAAAAAAATCAATGTTAAGCCACTACCAATAAACAATGAACTAAAGAATTTTGACGGCGCAGTAGGATCTTTTAATTTTACATTAAATAGTTCAAAAACTAAACTTTCCGTTTCCGAGGCATTGGAATTAAAGTTAGAAATAAATGGACAAGGAAATTTAAAGTTATTTCAACTTCCAGAGCTTAATTTATCTTCTTCATTAGAGGTGTACGAACCTGAAAGAGAAGAGAAAATATCTGCAAGTATAATTGGAATGGCAGGTAGTATCCGTGATTTATATACAATCGTACCATCAAAACCTGGTAGATACAAAATACCAAAAATTTCATTCACTTATTTTGATATAGATTCAGAATCATACAAAATTATAAGTTCTAAAGAACTCACTATTGATGTTTCTGGTAAAGAGTGGAGTAATGAATCTCTAAAAAGTGATGATCTTAAAATTAATTCTAAATCAAAAACAGTTACCTTTTTGCCTTTTAAAACTAAAACTACATTAACCAAAATCAGAAAAATCTTCTTTTTTAATTCATCATTTTTCTGGATCTTATTTTTAGCTCCTTTTATTATAACACTACTAATAATTATATTAATAAATTACTTTAAAGGTAAAGGGAAGTATTCAAATAATGATTTGTTGTTACAAGCTAAAAAATTAGCCAAAAAACATTTATCAGAAGCTAAATCAAACCTTGGTAGAAAAGAAGATTTTTATGAGTCTTTAGATAGGGCTTTACATAACTATTTGAAATCAATAATAGTACTTGAAAATAGTAATTACACAAAAAATAATATTACAATTGAATTAGAAAAAAGACAAGTCCCCAAAGCTATTACTTTGTCTTTAAATAAATTATTTAAGAATTGTGAAATGGCTAGATATACACCAATTACAAATGTTGAAATGAAATCTGATTACACTAAAGCTATTGAAATTATCTCACAAATAGATAAAGAAATTAATTGATTATGAAAAATTTTTTATTATTCACACTTATTGTCAATCTTAGTTTCTCACAGGAAAAAGACATATTTGTTACTGCTAATGAAAGATATAACGCTGGCGATTTTTCATTAGCTATAGAAAAATATAGTGAAATTTTAATTAGTGGAAATCATTCTTCAGATCTGTATTTTAATTTAGGTAATGCATATTATAAAGTCGATAGTTTAGCTTCCGCTATATATTATTATGAAAAAGGATTAAAATTTTACCCTAACAACCCTGATTTAATTCAAAATTTACAATATTTAAATAATCTTATCATCAATAATATAGAGCCTATAAATGTTGATGTATTAAGTAATAAAGCTAATTATATCTCAAATTACTTTTCTTTATATTATTGGTCTATCCTGTGTATTATTTTAGGTATAGTTTCATCCTTTTTGTTCTTATTGTATTATTTTTCAAGATCATCAAAAATTAAGAGAACAACATTTACGTTATTTGTTTTATCTTACATAATAACATGCAGTATTCTATTTATCAGTTTTCAGAATTATAATTCTCAAACTGATTTTCAATATGCAATAGTATTTGATCAAAGTATTGATGTTAACTTAGAACCAAATAGTAATAGTGAAGTTTTATTTAAAATTTATGAAGGCACTAAGTTAGAAATTATAGAAGATTTTGATAATGATTGGTTAAAAATAAAATTACTTGATGGTCAAATTGGGTGGATAATTAAAAATAAATTAAAAATCATATAATGAGTATACATTCAGCTAGTCTTGTTCTCGAAGAATTACTTCAAGGTAACTTAAGATTCCAAAAAAACCAGAGTAGTACCATTATTAATAATAAAGAGTTTTTAAATAAAGACCCAAAGGCAATTATATTATCTTGTATTGATTGTAGGGTCATACCAGAAGCAATTTTTGATCAAGGAATTGGTGATATATACGTCACAAGAATAGCTGGAAATATAGAAAATAAAGATATAATTAATTCTTTTGAATTTGCTTGTGATTATAAGGGTTGTAAAGTGTTATTAGTACTTGGTCATGAAGACTGTGGTGCTGTAACAGCTGTATGTGATGATCACAAAAAACTTTTTACGAATCTGAAGCCATATGTCTCTCCAGCTATTAGTGAAGTCTCCAACAGTATAAGTTTTGCAGATCATAGATCTAATTTTATCTCAAAAGTTTCTGAAAAGAGTATTCTTTTAACCTTAGATAGAATACGCTCTAAAAGCGCAATTTTATGTAATCTTGAAAAATCTAATAAAATAAAACTAGTAGGGGCGATGTATAATTTAGAAACAGGAAAAGTTAAAATCTTAAACTAATTATTTTCTTGTAACACATAGGTCGATATTCGGATGCTAAATTCATTTAAAGGCTTGTAATATATAGATGATTCTAGTTTGTTTTTCTCTACTAATTCTAAAGAACGATTAAGCATATTAAACATAAAAAACACAACACTTAATATTAGTACATTTTTTACAACTCCAAAAACACCTCCTAATAATTTGTTGAATATACCTAAAGCTATCAGTTTTGCTAGTTTTGTAATTAACTTCCCAGCAATTGAAAATATAAAAATAGTTAATACTAACAATATAAAAAAAGACAAAAATAGAAGGTAATTTTCTTCCCATTCAATAAATTTCTGTAGGTAATAGGACAAGTCATCATTGAATTTAGAAGCTAAGTATATTCCTAAAAGTAATCCGACCACAGAAGCAACTTCACTTATAAAGCCCTTAAACAGACCTTTTATAAACCCATACAAAAGGAAAAGTGAAATAAATATATCTATATAACCCATTAAAATGTTTTTACAAATAAAAGAAATTTTATTTATTGAATAACATAAATGATAATACTAACTTTGTATATTAAACTTAATAATGATTAATTCAAAACTTAAAGAAAGGTGGGGACTATTAACTCAAAAGTTATCAATTGATTTTCGTGATGGTGATGATATTGATTTAGACTCTATAATTTATTTAATAGGGGTTCAAGAACTACAACAACTTCACTCCAAATTTAGCAAGAATCAAAAGTTGGATTTGATGCATATCGCCATATGTAAATTGTTAAGTGATTATGGGTATTATGAATTTGATTATGTTGATGAGCAAGGTTGGCCACATTATAAATGCCTTAAGGAACTCCCAAGCTTAAAGGCTGGTGAACAATCTATTTTAATGAAAGACGCTATTGTCAACTATTTTCTTAAATCTAATTATATTCAATAAGAATGATTAAATTTGGATCTTGATTAAAAAAAAATGATTGAACAAATTTTAAATAACATTAAAGAAATTGAATCCTTCAACTCTACTAATAAGGACGAAATTGAAAACTTTAGAATTAAGTTTCTTGGCAAAAAAGGTTTAGTCAGTTATTATTTTTCAGAATTTAAAAATATTGAAAATAGTAGAAAAAAAGAATATGGTTTAAGTATCAATAAACTTAAAATCTCCGCTCAAAATAAATTTAATGATTTAAGCTCTTTGCTTTCTGGTAATTCGGCTAATTTAAATTCACTAAATGATCTTACCAGACCGGGAAATCCTATAGAAATTGGTTCTAAACATCCAATTACGATTGTAAAAAACAGAATAATCGATATTTTCTCAAGTATAGGCTATAATGTTAGTGAAGGCCCTGAAATTGAAGATGATTGGCATAATTTCACTGCATTAAACTTACCAGAGTATCACCCCGCAAGAGATATGCAGGACACCTTTTTCATTCAAACCAATCCTGATTTGTTATTAAGAACACATACAAGTTCTGTTCAGGTTAGATACATGGAAAATAATAAGCCTCCGATTAGAACAATATCTCCAGGAAGAGTTTATAGAAATGAAGCTATTTCTGCTAGATCCCATTGTTTCTTTCATCAAGTAGAGGGACTTTATATTGATGAAAATGTCAGTTTTGCAGACCTTAAACAAACTTTAGAATTTTTCACTAAACAACTTTTTGGTAAATCAAAGATTAGATTAAGACCATCTTATTTTCCTTTTACTGAACCAAGCGCAGAGGTGGATGTGTATTGGGGGTTAAGAAATGAGACAGATTATAAAATGACTAAAGGCACAGGCTGGTTAGAAATTATGGGTTGTGGTATGGTTGATCCAAATGTATTAGATAATTGCGGAATAGATTCTAAAAAATATTCAGGATTTGCATTTGGAATGGGCATAGACAGAATAGCTCTTCTACTTCATCAAATCAAAGATATTAGATTACTAAGTGAAAACGACACTAGATTTATTAAGCAATTTAAATCAACATTCTAATTCAATTTTTCGTTTAAATTTTTAAAAGTATTTTTTGGACTTCTTTTTAAGTATAGTATATCGTGTACAGCTTCAATAATCGGTGTCTTGGCTTTTTTTAGACTTTCAGAATTTAATTGCATCGCTTTTTTTGTAGAACTATACCCTTCAGCTATCATCTTCATTTCCATTTGAGCTGCCTTAACAGTATATCCTTTTCCTATCATATTTCCAAACATTCTATTTCTTGAAAAAACAGAATATCCAGTAACTAGTAAATCTCCTAAATAAGCAGAATTATTAATATTCCTTTTTATTTTATGTCTTTTTTTGATGAACCTGCTAATTTCTCTAATGGCATTACTCATTAATATACTTTGAAAATTATCTCCATAACCCAAACCATGTGCTATACCTGCTGCTATGGCATATATGTTTTTTAACATGCTTGCATACTCAATTCCTATAACATCATCACTGACCTTAGTTTTTATATAATCATTATTAAAATCTAAACAAACATTCTTAGCTAAAGCTTTTTTAGCACATGCAATAGTTAGATAAGAAAGTCTCTCTAATGCAACCTCTTCTGCATGGCATGGTCCAGCAATGACTAAGAAGTTTTCATTTTTTATTTGGAAATTTTTGATCATGTGTTCCCCTACTAAAAGTCCACTTTCTGGGACTATTCCTTTTATTCCAGAAATAATAACTTTATTCGAAATATCTACTTTAATTTTATTGAGTTCAGAATTTATAAACTCAGACGGTACTACAAGAATAATTATATCTGCATTTTCTGCAACTTCATTTATGTTACTATTAACATGTACTTTAGATAGATTAAATTCAACAGAGCTTAAGTAATTTGGATTATGCCTATTTTTAAGGATATAATCTAGGTTATCTTCATTTCTAATATACCAAGTAACGGACTCCAGATTATCAGAAAGAATTTTAACAATTGCTGTTGCCCAGCTGCCACTTCCTATTACTGCATATTTTGAATTAGATTTCATTTTTTTAGATATTTATTTCAATATTATTACTAGTTAGATACTTAAAAACTTGAGGATGTATTTTTAAATTACTTAACTGATTAGTAGCAATGCTCTTTCTTATTCCAGTAGCTGAAACATCAATATGTGGGCCGTTTAGGTAATGGATATTTTGATGTATCATTTTAGACTCAATTACTAAACTTTTTCTTGGATACACATAAATCTTATGATTTTCTATAATTTTATTGTATTCTTTCCAAGTTGTGAATTTTTCCATATTATCATTTCCGATTATTATGCTAAAAATATTGTTTGCACTTTTAGTTTTTAAATACTCTAGAGTATCTATTGAGTAATTAGGCGAACGTAGATTTTTCTCCACATCTTTTGGTAAGATATTTTTATATTTATCAAATGCAATTTGCAACATTCTAAATCTGTGTTTGAAATCAATAAGTATATTATTTGTTTTATGAGGACTTTGTGGAGTTAGTATCAGCCATACTTTGTCTAATTCACAATTATTTAAAACGTAATTGGCAACGCTAACATGTCCATCATGTACAGGGTTAAATGCGCCAAAATATAGTCCTATATTCATTATTAGCTTATTATAAACTGATGGATTATTTTTTTAGTCTCCTCAATTGCTTCTTGTAAATTATCATTAATAACCACAAAATCATATTTATCTGAAAAAGTAAGTTCACTTTCAGACTTACTTAGTCTAGACTCTATACTTAATGCGGAGTCAGTTTTTCTGTTTATTAATCGATTTTTAAGTTCAGTTAAATTTGGAGGTTTGATAAAAATAGAAATACTTGTTTCAGGAAATTGTTTTTTAATGTTTAATCCGCCTACAACATCAATATCAAAAACAATATTTTTATCTTTTTTATTTAATCTAACTATTTCTGACTTAGTAGTACCATAGTAAACGTTTTTATAAACTTGTTCCCATTCTACAAACTCATTATTTTGAATTTTTTCTTTAAAATCATCTACAGATAAAAAATGATAATCTTCGCCGTCTAATTCATTATCTCTATTAGTCCTTGTAGTAGATGAGATTGAAAACCCTAGATTTAATAACTCTATCGATAATAATTTTTTCACTATCGTAGTTTTACCAGACCCTGAAGGAGCAGCAATTATAATTAATTTTTCTTTTTTCATTACAGAACGTTTAATAACTGTTCTTTTATTTTTTCTAACTCATCCTTCATTTGAATTACAATTTTTTGCATTTCTGAGTTATTTGCTTTTGAGCCTATGGTATTTATTTCTCTACCAATTTCTTGACCTATAAACCCTAATTTTTTACCATTTGAAGTACTATTCTCTAGAGAAGATAAAAAGTAGTTTAAATGGTTGTCGAGTCTCACTTTCTCTTCTGTGATATCAATTTTTTCTATGTAATATATTAACTCTTGCTCAAATCTATTGTTGTCATGGTCAATATTTAACTTTTCTACTTCAGCTTGAATTTTAGATCTAACATGATCAATTCTTTTTGAATCAATTTTTTCAATTTCAACTAATAATTCCTTAATTGTATTTGTTCTGTTGATAAAATCATTTTCTAAAACCAACCCTTCATCTTTTCTGTATTTAATGATTTCACTAAGGGCATTTTCAATTTCATTAAAAATTATCGGCCAATCTGCTTCGTTTTCTTCTACCTGCTCATTTATAATTGCGTCAGGCATCTTAACAGCAATTTTTAATAGCTCTACGGCAGAGCCATCTACAATTTCTCTCAATTGATCTATGTAAGTATTTATTAGTTCTGAATTTAATAAAGAGTTTTTTTTATTAGTACTAGATTCCATATATAATGAAAAATCTACTTTTCCTCTTTTTAGTTTATCAGATAAATGTTTTCTTATAAAGAGTTCCTTAGGTCTTACAGAACTTGTTATCCTTGTATTTAAATCTATATTTTTACTATTAAGTGACTTTATTTCTATGGTTAGGTTTCCACTTTCCAATTGTACGGTAGATTTTCCGTATCCAGTCATCGATTGAATCATAAGATTTTATTTTTATTTTACAAAGATATAGAAAACTCA
>Ga0209384_1000519_pt1 | contig 23968 bp, 36 predicted proteins | sample CoawatmetaG05DNA_FD_187511 | JGI IMG/M metagenome (GOLD analysis project Ga0209384, IMG submission 187511) | Marine microbial communities from the West Antarctic Peninsula - Coastal water metaG058-DNA (SPAdes) (version 2) | ecosystem: Environmental > Aquatic > Marine > Coastal ... | reverse complement strand
AGTCAAAAGCGTAAGTCTAATGACTTCTATCCCACTCCAGACTCAGCAACCCAAGCTCTCCTAAATCGTGAGCTATTTAGTCACGAGGTCTGGGAGCCAGCCTGTGGTGATGGAGCCATATCAAAACTATTTGAGAGGCGAAATCATGCTGTCATATCTACAGACCTGATTGACTATGGATATGGAAACAGTGGTCGAGACTTCCTGTTAGAGCAGGAATTGCTTGCACCAAACATCATAACCAATCCACCATTCTCTCTGGCTCACGAGTTCGCACAGAAGGCACTCAATCTGGGAGCAACCAAATTAGCTCTCCTAGTGCGTCTACAGTTCCTTGAGGGTATCAAACGTGGTGAGTTCTTTAGTAGGCATCCACCAGCTACTGTCTGGGTGTTCTCGAAGCGACTGTCATTCAATGTCGATGGCAAGTTTAAGTCTGGAGGGGTCATGGCATTCGCATGGTTTGTCTGGAAGAAAGACATTAAAGAAACTAAAGTTAAATGGATCTTGTGATATGAAGGCTCACCAAAGAATTGTCAGGGAGCAAGTAGCACAAACAAAATCTGGTGACCTGTTTGGTAACTGGTGGGATGATGTCGATACAGATATTTCAAAGGCAGTTGTAAGAAAAACAACACAGGAAACGGCAAAAACTATTATAGAAGAATACGAGTGGCTAGGATGTTTGGCTGCTATAAATTGGTTCTACTACGGAATATTCTTTGATAATGTTTGTGGTGGTGTTGTCTGTTATGGTCCAGAGTATTCAGAGAACTTGGGCAAAGTCGCAAGAGAGCAGGGAAGGGCTGCTGCAGACTGGTCCAAGTATGGCTTCGAAGGTAAGATGATTTTATTAAATCGTGGTGCTTGTGTCCACTGGGCTCACCCACACTCTGCATCTAAACTAATAAGACAATCCATGAAAATGTTGCCAGCCAAATATGAAGTTGTGACAGCGACTGTAGATGATCTGGCAGGTGAAGTCGGAACTATATATCAAGCCTGTGGATTTCATTACATTGGAAGCATGAGAGATGCTAATAAAAATGTTAACAGCAGGAAAGGTGATCGTGATGCTTGGGTCATAAACGGAAAGCTGTATGGATCTAGAAACATGCGTCAACGATTCGGAACGACTGCATTAGATGAAATAAAGAAACATCACCCAGATGTTAAAAAAGTAAAACAAAATTCCAAAGGCAGATACTTTGCATTTAGGGGAGATAGAAAGACAAAGAAAACGCATTTCAAAACTATCGAAAAATTAATTAAATCTTATCCAAAAAGATTGAACGAAGAATTGCCACAGTCTGTCTTGGACGGTTGGCATAAATAAGAAAGGAAAACAAATGTTAGAAACAGCACTTATGTGTCTCGCATTAAACATCTACTTCGAGGCGAGGTCAGAACCAATTCAAGGTCAGATCGCAGTGGCAGAGGTCACGCTCAATCGAGTGGCTTCACCAAACTACCCAGATGATATCTGTGAAGTTGTCCTGCAAGATAACTCAGAGGGCTGTCAGTTCTCTTGGTGGTGTGATGGTAAGTCAGACTATCCCAGAGAAGAGAACTCCCTGAGAACGTCTAAGGCTCTCGCAAAACTCATGTTGGAGGAGGGTGACTACATCAGTGTGATCGGATCTGAAGCTACCCATTATCACAACGACACAGTGCATCCCTATTGGGCTGATGATCTCAAAAGGATCAGAAGGATTGGAAAACATATCTTCTACAAAGTTACAGACGATGACCTGTTCCATCCACTCTCCAGACCTGCAAACTTGGTGGATTAATGGCAAATTGTATTAATGGCATTAATTATGACAGTATTTATGACAGTGCAAAAAACGCCTTATCACCCAATAAAATAAGGCATAAAACTATTTATGGCATTTATGTCATATTGGCAGACACCTTAGAGCACTTTTCTACTCTCCCCCCCATACCCATAGAAGTGGGGTAGTAGGGGTGGGTATGACAGTATGACATATATATAGTAATAATAATAATAATATAATATATACTATATAAATAAGGAAGAAGAGCAGAGCGAATTATGGCAGATTTGGTATATGCCATAAATCAGACAAATTGACGTAATTAGTTTTAGAGAAAGGAAACGACATGACCAACACAGTGTACATCGTAACAAGACCACGAGAGAATAAATTTGGGTGGACGCCAGACCTGACAGACGCAGCCAAGTATGCTGACAAAATGCAGGTGGTCTTCGAGCCTGAAGACAAACCACAGTTCAATCCAAGCAAGGCTATCGATACAGCTCGAAAGGTGATGCAGGGATTTAGTCCAGATGACTACCTGCTCTGGGCTGGAGGTGGAGATCCAATCGCAGTCATGGTCGCTTGCATGATAGCTGCAGAAGAAAGCGAAGAAGTGAACGTCCTACGATGGGAAAGAAACTTCGATGAAGGTGAAAGAGATCGAAGGAAAGGCTGGTATCTCCCAGTTAAGCTTAATCTGGCTTAAAACTTTTTTTATCTTTTATTGATATTAGGGGTTGATACTACTGTATATAGCTACTATATAATGTATATAGTTTTTAGAAAGGACGAAAAAATGACACACTTCAAAGTAACACACACTGAAACAGGAACTACTGATAGCTTCAAAGGCGATGACAAAAGAATTGTAGTTATCAATGCTTACAAAAAATGGGTCGATGCAAAGCTAATCAATCCTGCCAGCAAAGACTTTACAGCTACAAAAATTGCTAAAGCTAAAAAATCTACCAAAGCAAACAAAGAATATACTTGCTCTTGCTGTTCATCAAAAATCCTCAAAGGTGATAGCTACTTCAGTAAAGCTGTTAGACTTGGTTCTTCAAAGAAAGATTCAGTCGAATGCATCAAAGGTATCCCAACAATCATATCTCATGGATATACCTTCACTGATAAGATTTGTGTCGAGTGTGAAACAAATAAATAATTAACTTTTAGAAAGGAATACGAAATGACACGCAACCAAATCATCAAGAAGATCGGCAACCCTCACCTGAACTTATACACTGGTAAAGGCTACTTCTATTTTGTTTACGATACTGGAAACATCAAAGACTATGCTGACCACAGTGTCTATTCTTACCGACTAAATCATATGTCCCTAGACCAGTGGGTTGATGAGGGTAATGGTTTTCTAAAGGAGGCGGGAGCATGAACCTCACATTAACAATAGAAAAGACTGATGTGAAAATCTACACAGTCCAATGCACAATCAATATGGATGACCTCATTAAGTTTGTGGATGATGCCTACGGATCATATCAGGAAGTGGAAGTCGATCCAACATTAGATCCTGAAGATGGTGCTACAGAAGTCTCCTGCACCAAAGAGGAATATTATAATCAACACATAGAAGATTACATGGATGATCAAGATCCAGATCTCCTGTTCACTGATAACTGTCACAATCACAAAGACTATCAACTCGAAAGTGAAGAGTGCTCAATCAAATCCTTTAGTGAAATAAAGGAGGCATCATGACCCTCGCTGTAACCCACTGCCCAGACTGTAAGAAAAAACTACAGGCTAAAGACTCAAGACCTCACACAGTCTATGGCTTTCCAACAGTCAAAAGAAGGAGAGTGTGTCCGTCTTGTGACTTCAGAATATCAACAATAGAATTGCCAATCGATGTAGGTAATTCAATTTTTAATGAGGAAGATTAAATGCTAATATCACTGATAGGCTTTATAGCTGGAACAATTATTGTCGCAATGATTATGTAATAAAGGAATAAATTAATGATACTTAAATCTTGGAAATTTAAAGGCTTCGAGGCAAAACAAGAAATGCCAAAGTGGCTGCAGGATAACTCAAGCAAAAGACTGGGAAGTCCAAACCTATTTGTCCACACACAAGCTGGTGAAACCCCAGTGCAAACTGGTGAACATATCGCAATCTCCCTCAGAGGTCACATAACTGTCCACGATGATAAGCCAGATAATATCATCTTCCTCACAAAAGAAATACTCGCAGGAATTGCATTCACAGTGGCTGTTGTCGTTGGAGTTGTCATAATGCTCGCTTGGTGATAAGACTACCAAACACACTGTCTCGCAAACTAGGCCCACTTAGGTGGGTCTTTCTTTTTTGTGCATTCTGCACTACATTAATAAAAACACAGCTTACCACTGCAAGAAAGGTTAGAGATGGCAAAGAGTAAAAATCCAGTCGGTAGACCTAAGTTCGAGATCACTGATGAAGTTCTTGAGAAGACAGAACTCCTTATGGCAAAGGGTTTAACCAAAGAACAGTGTGCTGGAATGCTAGGCATTCATACATCAACTTTCATGCTTCATCAGTCAGAAAATTCGGAATTTTCGGAAGCTATAAAAAGGGGACAGGCTCTTGGCATTGATGCCGTGACCAATGCTCTCTTCGAGAATGCCACTGTAGAGCGTGATAATACTGCCATCATCTTCTTCCTGAAGAACAGAGCAGGGTGGGTGGATAAGCAAGAGATCGCAGCAACCGTGGAAACAAACCACGTTATCGATTTAACAAGGATACCTGATGAACAGCTCAAATCTATTGAAGCAGCATTTAGCAGGGCTGACACTGGAGAAAGTGCAAGCAGAGCGCTATCGTCGTTGCCTAAAGACGTTTACGAAGGCAGCTTGGCCGACGATTGAGCCTGGTGTACCATTCCTAAACAACTGGCACATAGACGCAATAAATGAGCACCTCCAAGCTGTGATCGAGGGTGATATCAAACGCCTGATCATCAATATACCTCCACGGCACATGAAAAGCCTCTCCACCGCTGTTATACTCCCAGCATTTGCTTGGACTAGAGATCCAAGTATGAAATTCATGTACGCATCCTACGCTGCCTCACTTTCGATCAGAGATAGCACCAAGTGCCGTAGGTTAATCGAGAGCCCTTGGTATCAGGCTCACTTCCCAGACATCAAATTGACTGATGACCAGAATCAGAAATCCAGATTTGAAAATACAGCTTCAGGAATCCGTTTGGCTACATCAGTCGGTGGTGCAGCCACAGGGGATGGTGGTGACATAGTGCTAATTGACGATCCTGCCAGTTCTTCTGATGCTCAGTCTTCAGCCATGAGAACCTCTGTCATGGAGTGGTGGGACCAGACAATGCAGACACGTTTGAACGATCCAAAGACTGGTGCATTCATTATCATTGCCCAAAGGCTCCACGAGCAAGATCTATGTGGTCATATACTTTCACAAGAGCTAGGAAACGACTGGGATCATCTTATGTTGCCAGCTCGATACGAAATAGGCCACCCTACGCCAGTCAGGTCATCTCTAGGCTTTACAGATCCACGCACCAAGGAGGGTGAGCTTCTCTGGCCTGAACGCATGGATGAAAAGACAGTTTCCAACCTAGAACAGTCTCTGGGCTCTTATGCAGCAGCTGGTCAGCTACAACAGCGTCCATCTCCAAAGGGTGGTGGTATTCTCAAGGCTGAGTGGTGGGTTCCATGGGAAAGTGATGACCTACCTGATATTGAGTACGTCCTACAGTCGTATGACACTGCATTCAGCACCAAAGAAACTGCTGACTACTCAGCTCGCACAACTTGGGGTGTTTTCAAAATGAATGGTCAGATGAACGCCATAGTTCTCGAAATGTGGTATGATCGAGTGAGCTATCCTGATCTCAGGAAGATGGCACAAGACTCATATGAGGAGTGGCAACCTGACACAATCCTGATCGAGAAACGTGCATCAGGTCAGTCGCTACTCCAAGATTTACGTCAATCTGGATTGCCTGTACTGGCTTACAATCCTGATCGAGACAAACAGGCACGAGCTCACGCATCGTCTGCACTTTTGGAAGACGGAAGAATTTGGTATCCAAAAGGAAAAAAGTGGTGTAAAACTTTGATTGACACCTGTGCTCAATTTCCTAAAGGTCACGATGACTTAGTAGATACTTGTACGCAGGCCTGGCTGAGATTAAGAAAAGGGTGGTTTGTTACTCACTCAAATGATTTTGAAGAAGACGATTACGAAGAGAGAAGAAGGATAACTCTGTATGGCTAGAGAACCAATTTCAATTCAACAATCCATAGCTCCCTTCTCTGAGACAGCTCCTGCCGATGATTTGCAAGTTGAAGAAATTGGTGATGACGTTCTCATAGGAGATCCAGAGCTAGACAATATTGTCGAGACAGACAGCAACTTTGACGCAAACCTTGCTGAAGATATGTCCAGCAAAGAGCTCAACAACTCAGCATCAGAACTAATCACATATTACAACAATGACCGTGAGGCTCGCTCAGAGTGGGAAGATCGCTACAAGATGGGTCTCAAGACTTTAGATCCTGACGGTGGTATGGAAGAATCTGAGAATGAACGTGCCACTCGTGGTCTATCAATAGTTGTGCATCCAATGATCGCAGAAGCTGCAACCCAGTTCAATGCGAAGGCTATTGCAGAGCTCTATCCGTCAGGTGGTCCAGTTAAGACTGTAGTTGTCGGTGAGCCAAATGAAGAGCTTGAGGCACAGTCTCGCAGAGTTCGTGAATATATGAACTACCAGATTACGCAGGAAATGCCTGAGTATTTTCCTGACCTCGATCAGATGCTGTTTCACCTTCCACTGGTTGGTCAGACTTTCAAGAAGGTCTGGTGGGACGCTAACCTAGATCGCCAGTGCAGCCAGTTCGTAAAGGCTGAAGACTTTGTGGTGGCTCCAGAGAGCAAGGATCTCTACACCTCACCTCGATATACTCACGTTATCCGCATTCCAAAGAATGACTACAATCGATACGTCCAGTCAGGTTACTATCTGCCAAGTGACGATACAGGTGGTGATATCGATCCATCTGGCGATACAATCGGTGAGATCGAGGGTGTTGATCAGTACGGTGATGATTCTCAAGATCAGGTAATGACACTGCTTGAGATGCACGTTTATCACAACTTCGAGGATGATGTTGACGATGACGATAGCAATGCTGTTGGCATTCCATACGTTGTCACTGTCGATTACGATAATGAGAATATTGTAAGCATACGCAGAAACTGGCGTGAAGAAGACGATAGGAAAATTAGGAGGGATTGGTTTGTTTCTTATAAGTTCCTTCCTGGTCTTGGTTTTTATGGCTTTGGCTTATATCATCTCATTGGTGGCTTGGGTAAGGCAGCAACTGGATCTCTACGAGCTCTCTTAGATTCTGCAGCGTTTAGCAATATGCAGGGTGGCTTCAAGTTACGAGGTCGAGTTTCAGGTGGTGAAGTTCAGGTCAATCCAGGCGAGTTCGTTGATCTTGATGCCACTGTTGACGATGTCAATAAGGCGATTATGCCACTGCCATTTAAAGAACCCAGTAGCGCATTGTTTAATCTGCTTGGCTTTATCGTAGATGCAGGACAGAGATTTGCCAGCACTGCTGATTTAAATGTTGGGGACGTAAACCCAAATGCACCTGTTGGCTCGACAGTCGCACTTATTGAGCAGGGTTCAAAAGCCTTCTCAGCGATTCACAAACGGTTGCATTATGCTCAGGGACAGGAGTTCAAGCTACTCGCTGATTTGAATGCTGAGAACTTGCCTGAACAGTTTACGTTTTCATTGATAGGCAGTAGCTCTGAAATAATGGCTGCTGACTTCAATGATCGCATTGATATCCTCCCAGTCAGTGACCCCAACATCTTTAGTTCTGCCCAGCGCATTGCACAGGCTCAAGCTATCTTGCAGATGGCTCAGTCAGCTCCTGAGATGCATGATATGTATGTTGCCTACAAACGTATGTATGAGGCGATTAGAATACCGAATATTGATGAGATCCTAAAGAAACCAGAAGACGCTCCACGACTAGATCCGATTGATGAAAATATGTCGATCATGTATGGCAAGCCTATTCGAGCGTTTATTGATCAGGAGCATGAGGCTCACATTGCTGTCCATATGCAGTTTATCAAAGATCCGTCACTGGCAGGTAATCCTGGTGCTGCAGCGATGCAGCCAATATTGATTGCCCACATAGCAGAGCACGTTGCGTTGCTGTACAGGGCAAGAATGGAGGCAAGTGTCGGTGTGCCACTTCCACCAGTTCCAGACTTTGGTAATAAGGATTACAAGGTTGAGGATATCAATCCAGATCTTGATCGCCTGATTAGTCAACGTGCTGCCCAAGTGGTTCAGGAAGCTCCACAGATGAAAGAGATTGCAGCGATACAATCTCAAGGTCAGCAGGGACAACAGGCTAACCCACTGCAATATGCACAGCAACTTGCCCAGTTAGAGGCAGAGGCTCTGAAGCTAAGAACTCAGTCACAGATACAGGCAGACCAAGCCAAGGCGAAGTCTTCCATTGAGATCAAACAGGCTGAAGCACGACAGGACATGGAGATCTCTGCAGCGAAAGCTCAAGCAGATTTACAGGCTAAAGTATTGAAGCTGGAGGCTGAGTTGCAGTTGGAGCGAGAAAAGAATCAAGCTAAAATACAAATGGAAGCAATGAAAGATGGATGAGCTTTTAGCCTCGATAAGACCTATTAATCCAGCTGCATTTGGCGGTTTACCACAAGACAGCCCACCACAGAACGAAGCTCCATTTGACGCAAGCCAATATTTAATGCAGAGAATAATGCAAATGAAGCAGGGTAAACTTGGTGCGTTGGGCAATGTCATGGCTGCAATGCCACAGCCTAATCAGATGCCAAGTCAAGAGGGAGCAGCTACAGCATGAAATATGGAGCTTTAGATTCTATTCCAAGGCAAACAACTATTGGTGGTCAGCCACATATGTTGGCATATATTAATCCTGAAGAGGAAAGTCTTATCCAAGACTATAGAGGAAATATTCCTCCTGTTGCTGGTCCAGATGGTGTCCCTGCTTATTTATTTGGATTTAGTTGGGGTGGTAGTAGTGACACATCTAGTAGTGACACATCTAGCAGTGATGATAACGACAGCGATGACAGTTGGTCTTTTACTAGCATAGCTGAAGGACTAGGAAATGCGATAAATTCTGGTGTGACTGCTGCTAGTAATTTTGTAAGTGACGTTGGACAGGCAGCTGTTGATACTGTGGTGGAAATTGCAACTCTTGGTAGTGCTGATACGCAGACTTTTAACGAGGACAAATATAATCTGACTTACGATGCAACTGGTGGAAATACCACACCTGCAACAACAGCCACGACAACAGTTCCTGATGTTTTCTATGATATAAATGGCGTTGCTCACTCCTCGCAAGCTGCAGCTGATGCAGCGAATATTGCTATTAATGCTGCTGGTGGAAGTGCATATCAGGAATATGCAGACTCTATGAAAGAGGCTGGCATACTAAGTCTTGGTGGTAAGCAAACGCCAGATGAGCCAGACAACCTTGGTAATACTCCTATCTTACAATACAATGGTTCAGATGGATCATACGGAGTTGTTGGCGGTTTAGATCCTAATAATCCAGCATCATTGTCCACAAACGAGGATGGAACTTTATTCGTTCCGTATGATGGGCAAGATCCAGCGACTATAAATTTTGGACCACGAGAACAGGTAATGGCTGGTCCTAGTTATGATGGGGGCGTAGGTTTCCAAACAGACCTACCTGTTAATGGTGCAGCAATACTAAACGAGATTGGCAAAAACCTTCTTTTAGAAACTGGTGACGATAGCAAGATGGTAGTCAGCTCTGAGGGCGGTGGTTATCAATATGTAGATGATACGCCAATCACTAATGAAGTTTTTGAAACAGATGTAAATCAAGCAATAGCTGATGGTATCATAGATCCATTTGTTGGTGGTGCTGGTGATGAGGTTGTTATTGGGCAACCAAACGATGGAGCTGATAACTTTGGCAGTGATGACAGCTACCAGAAAACAAGAGAAGTCCGTGGTATGCGAGATGTAATGGGTGACTTTATAGGTGGTCGATCTGGAGGAATGTGGAACAGAGCACCATCCTACTTAACAAGATTTGGTTATACTCCAGCAGGAATTGATGAAATGGTTCGAGTTGTTGAGCAAGAAGATGGAACAAAACTTTATTATGGTGCAGATGGTGCATTGTTAAATCCTGAACTTATGGAGGGTGTCAGGTTAGGTGGACCGACAGTATCTCAGAAGATCGGTGAAGAAAATGTATTACTTGGTACGCAGACACTAAACCCTGACGGAACTGTATCCGATACAGCTTACACTGACCTGTACGATCCAGAAGTGGATGCAGGTTTATTTAATTATCAATAAGGAGAAAATTATGGCTGAAGAAACAATTGAGCAGATGAACAGGCTTTTGGATGGTAATCAGGGAGCCTTGATGGATCTACCAAGAATGGCTGGTTCTACATCTGACATGGAGACGCAAATGATGTCTCCACCAAAAATGCGTCCAGAAGGAATGGGCGCAGTATCTCAGGCAGAGATAGACATGATTACGTCAGCCCAGCAAGGTCTTATGCAGATGGACCCAGAAGGCACAAAAGACATTGTCCAAGGCATGGAGACAACAAAAGCAAGAGTTGCCCAAGGAGCTGGTTTAACTGAGCCTGAGTTTATGGGTATTAAAGAAATTCTAGAAAAACTTAGTAATGCACTTGGTGGCATGATGGGTGGTGGAGATACCATGACATACATGGTTGATGGCAACCCAGTGGAAATGACTGAGCGTGAAATGATGTCAGCCAAGAATGCTGGTATGATGGTTCAGGACATGGGAAGTTACCAAGTTGATGATCGCATGGAGCAAATGACACCAGATAGCTACGCAGATAAAGTTGCTCGTGGTGAAATTACTCCAGATCAGCTTATGATGGAATCTTCTGGATCTACTATGACTGACGCTGAGAGAGCTATTCAGGCTAATGCAGAGTTCAATCGTAGGGCTCAAGAAGAGCAAGAGATGATGTTTCGTATGAACAACCCACCAGAAACGTCAGCTGTTCGTCCACAATTACGTACAACCCAATAGGAGGCTAATATGGCTGAAGTAAATGTAGAAAACATGGAAGAGAATGCAGAGCTCTTCATGGAGAAAATGGGCTTTGCTCATAACGCTGAAGGTCTAGAAATGTCTGACGATCAGCTCGTCAACTTTTTATTGCTGTGCCACCATATGCAATATGGCGTTGGCGATGAGTACGAAGAAGAAGAAATGATGGAAGAAGATATGCACCACGATGGATCTGACGTTAAGGTCAAGATTATGAAAGTCGGTTCTGGTGACGATGTCCACGCAATGATGAATAAAATTCTGGGAGGCTAATATGCCTTATAGTAAATACTCTCCAAAGCAGAAGAAGCTGGCTGCAGTTGCAGGTAATAAGAAAAAGATCACTGCTGCTGACCTAAAAAAAGTTAGGAAGACACCTAGGAAAAGAACAGCTTAATGGATTTCTTTACTGCCATTGGTGACTTTTTCTCTAAAGAGGCAGGTCAGTCAAGAAGACAGGCATTAGAAGATTTTTCTGAGAAGTACCTTGATGATCCGTTGGATTATTATTTGGGGCCAACAGGCATTCCAGATAGGCTTCGTGCGGTTAATGAATTATTAAATCCTATAATTCCGCTTGAGGATGCCAGTGTGTCATTCCAAGAGGGAGATATTGTTGGCGGTCTTACGAATACAGCGTTAGCAGCATTACCTGTCGCTGGGGCTGTAGCTTTAAGACCAATTTTAAAACAAGCTCCTAACGCAGCAAAACTTCTTTCTGATAATGCATCTAGGGCAGTACAAGATACCCTTACAGGTTTTTCTATGGGTGCGTCTGGTGCAGCTAGAGGCGCTCTTGAGCTTGCTGATAGCATCAAAGTTGATAAGAATACGATGGGTGCGTTTGGTGGCAATGTTAGGTATGAACCTAAGAAAAAAGTTGATTTCTCTGACGATCTTGTAAAGAGGCTTGGAGAAGAAAACGCACAAAAAATTGCAGACAACATAGCAGCAGTTGGCAATAAAACTACAAGAGTTGGAGAGGATGCAGGTGCAGGTAAATTAGTATCGAGCTATGCAGACCTACCAGTTATAAATCCCCAAACCCTTGTAGGTTCAACTGTATCAAGCACACAGGCTGACTTAACTCGTGCAGGAAAAGTGTTTGATGAATTTGATGGCGTTAAGCTAGATAAAGGCCAACCACTACTAGGAGGTCCATTTTTTCCTCTCCAAGAGCAATATTTCAAAGAAGGCGTTGGATGGGTAAGCCAAGGACCAAAACAGGCAAGAGAACTTATCGCTCCAGAAAAAGGTGGCACAGCTGCTGACTTTGTTTTTGTGTCAGCAATGGGAGATGCTTCTCACCAAAGCAATGCATCGTTAGTCCAGACAATGATTGAGACTACTAAGGCGTTTGTACGAGAAGGAAAAATTGGTGGCAATGCACTGTCAGCTATGAATGATGCTATTAAGAATATAGGATTAAATACAAAGCAAGATCAGTTAAAGCCACTTGCAAAGTTTACGTCTTTTGACGATGAAGATATAGGTAGCTTTATTCAAGGTCTAAGTTTTGAGGCAAGAAGTGCAATTTCCAAGAAGTTGGCAAGTAAAGAGCTTCAGGCAATGGGAGCCCCAAATATTAGAAGGCTTTTGGATCAGACACTACAACCAGAGTTAGCAGGTCAGAATCCAGGCGATGTTATGCTTGTTTTAAAACCTCGTACTGGTGAGGGCGATTTTGGTAGCTTAATTGATTTAAAAGAGGCAGGGGTTATGCCCCACCCAAGTTATCAATATGGAGCAAATCTGGACGTTGTTGCGAGGCTTGAAAATCCTTTATCAAGTCAGTCAGCTTTCCCTGACTTTTATAAGAGCAGAGGAACACTAACTGACGTAGAGGCATTAAGTCGTAGTGGCAGGGGTAGAAATGAATCGCTAGATTTTCGTGTACAGGATGCAGCAGCAAATAGAGATAAAAGATCTTTTAATCTTTCTAATCCTAGACAACTTATTACACCTCAATCGGCTGACATAATGGAAAGATCTATCGGTTATGCTGCTACATTAAATCCTACAACATCTCGCCTTTTATCTATGGGTAGGCGTGGAGAGTTTATTGATACTGGACTTCCAGTCAATCAAGGTGGTGTCTCTCCTGCAAAAATTCAAGAAGCATTCAATAGAAACGCTGGTGGTGTATCTCTGGATAAAGTCGATGCAAAAGCCATCAAAAAAGGTGACGTAAAATACTTCCAACTAAGTGGCAAGACAGGCGAAGGCAGAGCTGTCCCGACAGATGTATTCTTTGGCATTAAAAAGAACCCTGACTATAGCTGGGTCGATGACTTTAATGGCAATCCAATTAAGACAGGACCAAATGACTTGGCACTTACTGGAGTTGTTGCCAATGAGCTTGCGACAGGTGGGGTATCTATCCCAGTCATTATGGGCAAGGCTCTTGAGGAAGGCGTTACTATACTGGATGCCTTTGCTGTACCATCTGCAAAATACCCTAATGGATTTTTGCCAAGAATATATAAAGACTATGGATTCGAGACTGTAGGCAAGGTTCCCTTTGACAAAAATGTATTTCTTGCAGAAAATACAGAAAAACAGTATAATGAGCTGTTATCATATTGGAGAAGCACTGGGTGGGATGAATCCAGAGGTTTCCCTGACGTTGTAGTGATGAAATGGAGAGGTAATGACAATGAACGAGCAGGAGCAGCCCAGCGTATACTCTCAGAGAATTTTAAAGGTTTTGGGAACAGAAAAACTAGCTCTTCCGTCACAGAAGCAGCTCGCCTTTCTAGACAGGGCGTTCGACAGCCTTCTGGAGGAGGAGGGCTCCCTAGAGAAGATATCAGACCTACAGATACTGGGGGAGTTCGAGAGGATAATGCTACACAGCTCACCAATCGCTCTAGAGGTAGCGTAGGGGCATTAGATAACTTAGACCCAATGCAAAGAGCTAATCTTGGCATACCATAAACTCCATAAATATTAAAAACATTAAAAGGGAAGCAAATGGCAAAACAAGGATTGTATTCTAACATTGCGGCAAAGAAAAAGCGCATAGCCGCTGGATCTGGCGAGAAAATGCGCAAGGTTGGCCAGAAAGGTGCACCAGCTAAAGGTGCATTTAAAGCTGCAGCCAAGACTGCAAAGAAGCCAGTAAAGAAAAGGAAAGCATAATGGCTAAAGGTGTAAAGCATTATTTTAAGAACGGCAAAGAGCATAAGGGTGCTACCCACAAAACCAACGGCAAAGTTATGTCTGGCGCGAAGCACACTGCGACTAGCAAGCTTCTAGTCCACATGAGTGGACTGTCGGCTACAGCTAAGAAGTTTGCTAAAGCCTAATGGCAACCTACAAAGGTAAAAGCGTTAAATTAAATAATCCTCGCAGAATTGCAAAGGGCGAGACAAGCTATGGCAAGAAGAAGTCTGTGGTATATGTGACAGACGGTGATAAGATAAAGCGTGTAACTTTCGGTGACCCCAATATGCGTATTAAGAAAAACCAAAAAGGACGTAGGAAGAATTTCAGAGCAAGACATAACTGCGATGAGCCTGGTCCTAAAACAAAGGCACGATATTGGTCGTGTAAGGCGTGGTGATGGCAAGAGCAGCAATTAAAAAAGTAGCACAGGCAGAAATTAGAGCTGCTAAAAGTTTCCTAGAACGTAGGAATATTGATTCAGACGAAATATCGCCCAAGCAATTTGCAAAAGCTGCAAAAGAGCTTGATAAAAGTTTTATTGAGACATTACGATTGCTCGCTCGTGAATTATCTGGTGGTCAAGTGTAATGAATAGAAGTAGTTTTGGTCAATTAATGAAAGGAAGGAAAACTATGTACGGCAAAAAGAAACCAATGGGTATGAAGAAAAAACCGATGGGCATGAAGAAAAAGCCTATGGGAGCTAAGAAGAAACCAATGGGTAAAAAGAAAGGATACTAATGTCAGAAGATAAAAAAGATGTAACTGTCCATGTCACTGGCGTTTCTATGTCAGGGGGTGTGAAAAATGACAGTAACGGATCTACTCAATCAGATAAAAAAGAATCTGAAGGAGAGAAGGCTAGAGATAGCTGAAAGTTTGATTCAAGGTCGGGTGTCCGACTTTGAGTCATATCAGAAGAACGTAGGTATTGCGGAGGGTTTAGAACAAGCCTCTGAGGTTATCAACGAAACATTAAACAAATTAAATGAAGAGGATGAATGACCATGTCTCATCAACATGCTACCTTTAAAGTGAATACAGCTGCAACAGTTTACAAAGACGAGTCCACAGACTCAAAAGTTACAGTTGACCAACTACCAATTCCGTTGAATTGGAAAGTTCTAGTACAACCCAATCAAGTAAAAATGAAGACAAGAGGTGGATTGCATCTGCCTACGATTTCTAAAGACAATGAGGAGTATTTAACTGCTCATGGTCGAATTGCTTCTATGGGTGATCTTGCATTTAAAGATCGTGATACTGGGGCATCGTGGAAGATGAATATTCCACAAGTTGGTAATCGAGTTACTTATGGCAAATACTCAGGTCAGAAAGTAACAATCAATGGTGTAAGATTTCTTTTGCTGAATGACGATGAATTAACGTCAATTCTACCAGAAGATGTCGATGTCACTGCATACTTAGCGACATAACTTGGGAGAACGCTACCATGGCAAATGAAGATGTAATCAATGAAATTGAAGATGAGATCAAGAAGGCGAAAGGTGAGCCTGAAGATTTTCAAATTGAAATAACTGATGATCCTGTTGAAGAAGTAAAGGACATCGTTGAAGAAGAAAAAGCAGCGAGTGAAGGCCAAGAAGAGGATTACGGCCCCAAAGTCCAAAAGAGGATTAAGAAACTTGTTGACCAGCGAAGACAGGCTGAGATCCAAGCTAGACAAATCCAAGAGCAGAACGCCCAGCTCAATGCAAGGCTTGCTCGACTAGAACAGGGGTCTGCTCAGAACAGCGAGAAGGCTTTCAATCAACGCTACAGCCAAACCAAGGCTGCTTTAACTAAGGCGGTTGAGGAGGGTGACACAGAAGCTCAAGTTAACTTCCAAGAGCAAATGGCTGATATGCGAGCTGCTATGCGTATTGCAGAAATGCAGAAGCAACAAAGGTCGCAACAAGCTCAGTCTCCAACTGTTGGCAGAGCACAGCAAGCTGTGCAGAACCCAACTCCTGAAAAAGCCAAAGGTTGGTGGGAGCAAAATCGTTGGTTTAATACTGGTGGTTTTGAGCGAGAAACAGCTATGGCTAGGTCTATTGATGTCCAACTTGATTTAGAGGGATATGATAAAGATTCTGATGAGTATTATCAGGTTTTGAATAATCGTTTACAAAAAGTATTTCCTGAGTTAAACTCCAACCCAAGTCCAAGTAAGGCTAGAACAAAAAGTAGACAACCAGTTGCGCCAACTACAGGCGGTTCATCTTATAAGGGCAGTAACAGAGTGCGTATGTCGCAAGATCAACTTAGGATGGCTCGTGAACTTGGAATTACAGATGAATCAAGTCTTAAAAAATACGAGGCTGAAATCAAACGTCAGCAAAGGAGCCAGTCATGACTGAGAAAAGAAACGTGCGAGCAAACGAAACTCGATCCTCCATGCGTGATGAGCAATCGCGCCCAGAAACGACATGGAAACCACCATCATTGTTGGATGCACCAGAACCTCGTCCAGGTCACACTCAACGATGGATTGCTACCTCGATTCAGGGTAAAGAAACTCCAGACAACGTATACAAACGTATGCGTGAGGGATGGAGCCCACGCTCTGCCGATAGTGTGAAGGATGCGTTGTTTCCAACCATCAATCACGGACAATGGGCAGGATCAGTTGGAATTGAAGGAATGTTACTCTGCGAAATGCCTATAGAAAAACATAGGCAGATGAAAAATTATTATAATAATAAGAGCGTAGAGGCAAACCAGTCAGTTGCAGGAGATCTTGATGCGTTAGGACGAAAAACAGGACAACCAATCTACCAAGATCGGAAGTCCACTTCGAGCCGTGGCAGAGATCTCTCTGTCATGGATGATTAAAACTTTACGCTGAAAAGGAGCGAATAATGGCTAATGTTGATGCAGCCTTTGGGTTTGTCCCAATTCGCCATATGAGTGGTAATGCACCTCGCACGAATAAGTACACTATTGCTAGTGGTCTTGCTGAGAACATCTTTACAGGTGACTTAGTAATTCTGATTAACACTGGTTTGCTTACTCCGCACACAGCTGGAGAAACCAATAACATTGGTGTCTTTGCTGGGGTTTCTTATACCGCATCAGATGGCTCATACGTTTATAGTGAATACTGGCCTACAGGCACAGTCGCTACAGACATCGTAGCATATGTATATGATGATCCATATACTGTGTATAAAGTTCAAAGTGCAGGATCACCTGCTCAGACTAATGTCGGTAATTGTGCTGATGTTGTTGCTGGGGCAGGATCAACTGTAACTGGACAATCTGGATTTGAATCAAGTGGCACAATGGCTGCAGGTATCGCTACCTGTAAGATTGTTGGCTTGTACGATGCTCCAGACAACGCATTCGGCGCGAATTCTATCATTGAGGTACTCATAAATGAGCACATCCTTGGTACGAACGTAGCTGGTATATAAGGAGGGTATGAACAATGGCTATGAATAGAGCACAATTTGCCTCCATGCTGGAGCCAGGACTGAATACTCTTTTTGGTCTTGAGTATGACAGTTATCCACCAGAGTATTCCGCTGTCTTTGAAGCGAATACTTCAAACAAAGCATACGAAGAAGATCTTCTTCTTCAAGGCTTTGGATCTGCACCAACTAAAGATGAAGGTGCAGCAATTAGCTATGATAGTGGGAGCCAGCAATGGACAGCTCGCTATCAGCACGAAACGGTTGCTTTGGCATTCTCACTTACTGAGGAAGCTGAAGAAGATGGTCAGTATGGCTCAATCGCTTCTCGCTATACCAAAGCTCTCGCTCGCTCAATGGCTTCCACTAAGGAAATCAAAGCTGCGAATGTTTTGAACAACGCACAGACTGCTGGTTTCACAGGTGGTGACGGTGTTGTACTTTTAAGTGCATCTCACCCAACTACTAATGGCAATCAGTCTAACGTGTTAGCAACTGCTGCTGATTTATCTGAAACTTCACTTGAATCCATTCTTATCCAAATTTCGGATATGAAAGATGATCGTGGACTACGGATTGCTGCACAAGGAACCCAGTTAATAATCCCAACTGCATATACTTTTGTAGCTGAGCGTTTATTGGAATCACAGCTCCGCACTGGAACTGCTGATAACGATATTAATGCAATAAAATCAGGGGGTTACCTGCCAAAAGGATATCACATTATGCGAAGGTTGTCAGACTCTGACGCATTCTTCGTGCAGACAGATGTTCCTGATGGACTGAAAATGTTCCAACGCTCTCCTCTCAAGAAGGGCATGGAAGGTGACTTCGAGACTGGTAATGTTCGCTACAAAGTTCGTGAGCGATACTCGTTTGGAGCAACCGACTGGCGTGGCATATTTGGCACAGAAGGTGCTGCATAATACTACTGGGGGAGGGCATTAGCTCTCCCTCAACTTTTAATCCTGACAGCGAAAGCTGACTTATCCCAGACAGGAGATTAACATGGGTAACACTACATTTACAGGGGCAGTACGCTCCGAAAACGGTTTTCAAGACGTAACCAAAAATGCAACAACTGGTGCTTACACCACAAATTCCACATACAATAATGACGCTACTATTGGTGGAAACTTAACAGTTGCTGGTTCTGTATTTTCAGGTGGGATGCCCACTTTAGGTGGACTTACTGTAACGGCTAAAGCCACATCTGGCACTGTTTCTTATGTTGCTGGAATTAACATAAATCCATTCACTGGAGGAGCACAACAGATTACCACTCTCCCAGCTGCGACAGTTGGCGTTGTGTGTATCCACGCTCAGTCGGTAGACACTACTGGAGGAACTGCTTTCCTTAGTTTTGACTGTGCAGGTAGCGATGCTTATGAAACAGGTAGTATTATGGAGAGTCGTACAAGTGCTGCAGTCACGTTTGATGCGTCCACTGCTGGGGAGACTTTATTAAAGTACACTCCTGCTAACGCAACAACGAACTTGATGAGCATTGGTTCTTACATCTACTTCACTTGCACAACAGCAGGTTTGTGGAATGTATCGTATAACCTTCAGCATCTTGGCGCGGGTACTACTGGTACGTTTGCTTTCGCAGCCTAATGTTTAATTTGGTGGGGTTAACGCCCCACCTATATTTTATAGGAGATTAACATGGGCGTACAAACAGACGTACAAGTCAAATTTATAGCTGATGAGAATGCAGCCGATCCAGATCGGTTGGTTACAGCAGCTAGACCGAATACATCAGCAACAATGGCAGCAACTACCTTCTTAGGTGGCGGTGCTCGAAATGTAACTGTCACTACGGCAGGGACTGGTGATAACAATAAAACGTGTACTATTACTGGCGAAGATGTTTTTGGTAATGCGATAACTGAAGTAATAACATCTACAGGTTCTGCTGAAGCAGTAGCAGGTGCTAAGTTATTTGTCACAGTTAGTGCAGTGGAATGTTCTGCTCAGTATGCTGGTAACATCACAGTTGGATCTGGCTCGCTGTGTGCAAGTGCAGTAGCTGGTGGTGGACGAACACGGCTAAAGGGATACTCAATTGTCTCTGCTGGAACAGCAGGTCTAGTTGATTTCTACAATGGCACTCCAGAAGATGGGACGATTATTTTTAAAGCTCAGACAATCGGGACAGACAACTCGACTGTAGATAATACTATCCCAGACGAAGGTATGTTGTTTAAGAGTGGATTGGCTGTTGGGTATACAGTTGCCACAGTTGTATTAGCGAACGTCTTTTTTGCATAAGGTAAATTAATGGCACTTTCAGGAACAGTAGCATTTAGACCAGACGTTGAAGAAGTAGTAACTGAAGCCTATGAGCGTTGCGGAATAGATCCGCAAACTCGCACTGGTGATCAGGCTGTTTCTGCACGAAGAAGTTTGAATCTACTGTTTTCAGAATTTGCAAATAGAGGCATAAATTATTGGGCTGTTAGCCAAAAAACTCTTACCCTTGTAAATGGCACGACAGCTTATGAACTCCCAGCAGGAACAATAGACATTATTGATGCTGTCATAAGGGAAGGCACAAACGATCAGACAATAAACAGGGTAACAATCGCTGACTACAACCAGATACCAAACAAGACAACAGCAGGGAAACCAAGCCAATTTATGCTTGATAAGCAATACACCCCAGTTGTTTATTTTTGGAATGTTCCCAACACAAGTACATACAGCATGGTTTACTGGGCAGTAAATCAACTTGATGATATAACTGCAGCTGACCAAGACACAGATGTTCCTTATCGGTGGAGTGACTGCATATCAGCAGGGCTCGCTGCAAAGTTATCTCTAAAATACGCACCCGATAGATTTCAGCTATTAAACGAACTTTATGAAAGAGCTTTTAGTTTCGCAGCATCTTCTGACAACGATGGTGTGAGTTTACGAATACAACCAACAGCATTGAATTTGGCATAGCATGGCAAAATACGCACGAGGCAAAAAATCATATGCGATAAGCGACAGAGGCGGTCAGAGAGTACGCTATACTCAATTGAAGACCACTTGGGATGGATTGCGTGTTGCTCCTGATGAGTGGGAACCAAAACATCCACAGCTCACTCCTGCCAAAAACATCATTGATGCACAGCAACTATTCCAACCTAGATCCACTGGGCAAGATCGTGAAGATGTTGTAATTTACCTTGCCCATACATTTGATCCTTTTATTCCAGTACAGGAAAGACCTCCTATTGGATGTCCTGGTCATGGCTTCACAGGATCAATAGACAGAATAGACTTCGAGGCTTATCCAGAAGTATCAGGAGTTGCAGGTACAGGTGCTGTAGGAACTGAAACACCAGAAATGTCTATCAATGAGGCAGGTGTTGCAGGTACTGGTGGCGTTGGTGCCGAGGTTCCAGTTGTAGAAGTGACAGGAGTTTCTGGTGGTGGCGGTGCTGGTAATGTCGGTGTCGAGGCACTTAACCTTTCAATCCTAGAAAGCGGAGTTGCTGGTACAGGTGCTGTAGGAACTGAAGTGCCTGAAGTTAATATACTAGAAGCAGGTGTCGCTGGTACTGGTGGTGTTGGTAATGCCACTGGAGTAGTAGTCGATCAAGAGTGGGGCTCTGGATCTTGGAATGCAGGGACTTGGGGTAATTAAATGAGCTATACAACCTTAGTTGCTAACATACAAAACTTTGTCGAAGATGATTCGACAGAGCTGACTGCGTCTATTGACACAATAATTGCTCAAGCTGAAGAGATGGTCTTTCAGAGATTGGCTAATCTGCCTTGCTTTAGAAAGATAACGACAGCCAACTTAGTTGTTGGAACTTTTGATTACACTGTCGCATCAGCCAGAATGATAAGACAAGTCTCTGTGACTGATTCAAACGGAAATATTATTTATTTAAACCACAGAGTGGATTCTTATTTAAGAGATTATTGGCCTAAGTCAGCAACCACTGGACAGCCGATAATGTATTCAACTAAAAATGCAACGTCATCAGGAAGTGCATTACCAAGTTTTTCTAGAACAACCATTACGCTTGCACCTACGCCAGACGCAACCCTAGCATATCAAGTTGATTTCATTGCTCCAGAGGCGGGGCTAAGTTCAAGCAATGCAAACACTTGGATCGATACAAATGCTCCTGCTGTTTTACTGGCAGCAGCACTTTACGAAACTTCTGCTTTCCTTAAAGCTGGAGAAACGCTAAAACTATATAAAGCGCAATTTGATGAAGCTGCACAACTATTTGTCCAAGAGATGCAAAGAGATTACGCAGCAGAATATAACGGAGGTTTATAAATGGCTATATCACAGGCAATGTGTACATTGTTTAAGAAGGATGTCCTTCTGGGTGACCAACACTTAGATTCAGACACACTTCATATCGCACTGTACACAAGTTCAGCAAGTCTAGGCGCAGCAACAGATGGATATATAACATCCAATGAAGTGGCTAACGGCAACGGATACACCACTGGTGGCGAAGCTCTCACAAGCAAGGCTGTAACTGAAAACAGCACAAGTGGAGTTTTTGATGCAGCTGACCCAGCGTGGACATCAGCAACATTTACGGCACGAGGTGCTTTAATTTATAACAAGACGCTGGGTGATGCTTCATCAAACGCTAGAGGTGCAATTGCAGTTTTAGATTTTGGTGGCGATTTTACCGTAGCTGGTGGCACTTTTAAGATAGTGCTACCTGCCGCCACTGCTTCAAATGCCATCGTCAGGATAGATTGATATGACAATAACCTTTGTAAATGATCTCAGACTCTCAGAAATGGCTACTGGTGATAACAGTGGCACTTGGGGAAACGTCACTAACACCAACTTAGAATTGATTGGCGAGGCTCTAGGTTACGGCACAGAGGGAATCACAACCAATGCTAATACGCACACATCAACCATCGCCGATGGTTCTACAGACCCTGTTAGGGCTTTGTACGTTGAATATACGGGTACGCTCGACTCAGCGTGTACAATTACCATTGCACCAAACACAGTAAACAAAGTCTGTTTTATTGAGAACGGAACATCTGGCTCTCAGAATATTATTATTAAGCAAGGATCTGGTGCAACAATTACTATCCCACCAGGAGATACTAAGGCTGTCTATTTAGATGGTGCAGGATCTGGAGCTAAAGTTGTAGATGCTTTTGCCTCTTTGTCTGTTGTCGACCTCAAGGTTCAAGACGATCTGACGGTTACGGATGATGCTGCGATTGGTGGCACTGCCTTAGTAACAGGCGTCCTGACCACCACGGCTGCAACTGTCTTTAACGGTGGGTTTGCTAGTAATGATGGCTCAACGATTAGTACCGCTGATAATACGGATACACTTACACTTATCTCTACTGATGCAGATGCTGCGGTTGGTCCAAATTTAATCCTTTATAGAAACTCAGCTTCTCCTGAGGATGATAATCAACTAGGAAAAATTAAATTTACAGGACGTAATGATAATAGCCAAGATGTGAATTATGCTCAGTTTGTTAATCAAATAAAAGACGCTAGTGACGGAGCTGAAAGTGCTAGGTTTGCACTTTTTTCAATGGTTGGTGGAACTGACACATCAAGACTTGAGGCACTTCCTGCGGAAACAGTATTCAACGAGAGTCAAGCTGACATAGACTTCCGTGTTGAATCAGATGGCAATGCTCATATGTTGTTTGTGGATGCTGGTAATAATCATGTTAATATTGGCATAGACTCTGATCGTGGTGGTGTTTTAAATGTTTATGGCACTGGCACACCTATCGCAGTCATAGAAAGCGAAGCAGATGGAACGGTTTTGTCGTTGCGTTGCACTGATAGTGACGCCAACGCTGGACCGAATCTTGAACTCTTTCGAAACGCAACAGGTGCTAATAGCGATAATTTAGGCTCTATCCTTTTTAAAGGAACGGATAGTTCGGCAAACACTATAACCTATGCTTCTATTGGAACACAAATATCAGACGCATCATCTGAAGGGAGTACAGTTTTTATTCAATCTCAAGTTGCTGGAACTCTCAGAGAACGCATTACAATTGCTAAATCGTCTATCGTTATTAACCAAGAGAGTCTGGACCTAGACTTCCGTGTTGAATCAGCCAACAATACCGCTTGTTTGTTTGTGGATGGGGCTGAAGATCGGGTTGGTATAAACGAAGACGTTCCTTTAGAAGAGTTACATATTAGTGGTAACGGTAACGACTCAGCAACTATAGCACTCCAACGTCTCCAAGCTGGTTTAAGTACGCAATCCCGTGGTGCTATTGTGTCATTTAATAGTGCTACTAAGGCAATGTGCGGCATATCTTTTAATGCTGGGGGTGACAATGACAACGGAGACATTCAATTTTATGCTACTAATGACAATACCAGTTCTGCAAGTCTGTTTGACTTAGATCGCCTAGTTGTTTTTGGAGCTACAGGTACAGTCTTTAATGAAGATAGTGGAAATAAAGACTTCCGT
>Ga0209384_1000509_pt1 | contig 24279 bp, 19 predicted proteins | sample CoawatmetaG05DNA_FD_187511 | JGI IMG/M metagenome (GOLD analysis project Ga0209384, IMG submission 187511) | Marine microbial communities from the West Antarctic Peninsula - Coastal water metaG058-DNA (SPAdes) (version 2) | ecosystem: Environmental > Aquatic > Marine > Coastal ... | reverse complement strand
GTTCGTGGTGTGATTGATATAACTGCCGACGTGACAGCATCTATTACGGCGGCGATGGACCCTGAAGGTATGGGTAGGCACATGGGAGACGGGAACGTACCTGCAAATAGCGTCGCAATGATAAATGCGTTGACACATCTTGCCGCTCGTGTTAATGGAATTGAATCAACTGTTACCGAAAACAGTAAGGAGTTGAAGAATTATGGAGCTCATGTGAATAAGACTGACGCGATCATGAGTGCAAATGGTAAATCTGCGATGAATGCGCTGGGTGTCGTTAACAATCAACTAAATACAATGCAGGTTCAGATCGATTCCGGTAATCAACATAATTATCACCGTTCTCAGCAGGTGGATGTACGTTTATATGAACTCGAAAACACAGGCAGTTCTAAAAGCGACAATAATCGTACCAACTCGAACTCGGCCAGTAAGATCGAAGTGAAGGCAATAAAGTGTTCACTTGAAAAGAATAGATCTGATGCAGTATACTACCACAAGAAGGCGAATGAAGAGTTTGACGCTATTAAGACTGATCGAGACGCGATGAAGGCCGGGTATGACGCCAAGCATGACGCGATGCAGGCCGCGACGGCAGCGAATGTACTCAAGACGAATGCTCTGTTCGATGCGACGAATGCAGCGACGGCGGAAAATAGACTCGAGACGAGGGCCGAGCTCGACGCATTGAAGGCTGTGTATGACGCCAAGCATGACGCGATGCAGGCCGAGAACAACGCGTTGAAGGTTACCGTGTCGCTTCTCGTCAAAGCAGGTGAGAAACGGAAACGGTCGCCCAGAGACACTGCCGTCGGCGTTGAAAAGGCCGCAAAACCCCCCCGGAATATATCAGGCGTGGAAGGACACTATACATGGAAATACATGTATTTGGGCAAGATGTACAGTTCGGGTACCGCGGTATCGTTCGATACCGTCAGTCGTGCGCGTGATTCGCTGTTCCGTCATAGGAATGCGACGATGAACCCATAGGACGGTATCACCGCTCCTGCCACCCAATAAGACGCCACGCTGTCCAAAAGAAACACTGAAATATTGACTGTCAGACGACTGCTCACATCGCATTTGGATTTTGTAAAAATACAATAACGCTCTCTCAAAAGCGCACTCTTGTCTTATCTGAGTTTATTAAATATAAAGCGGAAACTGTTGAAACGAGTTTGTATCAAACTTACAGATACCACGGCTCGTACGATGGCGCGAGTGTGCTAAGAAACCGAATAAACAAACGAAGCGTCGCTGTCTGTGTCGCTGTCGGTGTTGTCCCCACTGTCGCACCGCCTGTCAGTCAACCTTCGGAGCGCCCAGAAACTCATGTTTTCTTTGTGGCGCACGACCGCGTTACACTCAGCTTCGAACTCTCGGATGTCGTTGAGCTCTTTGATTTGTGCCTTAAGACACTCGATCTCGCGTGATCGTTTCCGTGACACGCACCACAAGTAAACCACAACTGTCAGCACGGCATGCACGACAAGAGCGGCACACCAGAACGTCGTATATATCATGATTGCGGTGGGAGGGTAACAGACGCGCGAACGGTGTTATATACTGCTGCAGCTGTGCATGTGCACGACTAGACGGGTATCACAGAATTCGACGACGAACCCATAGGACGGTATCACCGCTCCTGCCACCCAATAAGACGCCACGCTGTCCAAAATAAACACTGTGTGTGTGATGTTGATTCGTGCCGCGCGCCTGCGCGGGCGCGCGGCCGAGCGAGTCGATCTCCGCGCTGCTGTGCTCGTCGGGGACGCCGCAGGCACCGTGGAGTCGAATCGATTAATAAACACTCTTTTTTTTAATAAAAAATTTTAAAAATCGATGCACAGTTTATTTCAACGATTCACAGCGCCGCGCCGGGCACTCGGCAGCGCCGAGGGCCGGGAGCGCGGCCCAAGCGGAGCGAGCGCGGAGCGCGAGGGGAAGGGCTTTTTCAGTGTGGCCGGGCGCAGCCGACACCGCCGGCGCGTATAAAGGACCGCCGAGTCCACCGCACTGTTCGCGCTCGGGTTTCGCGCACGCTACCACGCCCAGACTCGCCCTGCAGGCGATGCCCCACACTAGAACCCGCACCCGGGGCCCGTGCGAGTTCCAAGACGGCCTGTACGAGGGCGGGCTGAACCCGGACATGCAGCCGCACGGCCACGGCGTGTGGACGCAGCTCGACGCGCCCAGCCGGCCCGGCCGCGACTCGTACGCCGGCCAGTGGCGCGACGGCGACATGAACGGCGCCGGCACGTACACGTATGACAGCGGGATGTCCTACACGGGCGAGTGGCGCGACGGCGACATCCACACGGGCGTGGTGCGGTACACGGACGACACGACGTATTCTGGCGCGTTCCGCGACATGCTCCGTCACGGCTCGGGCACGTTCACGTGGGCGTGCGGGGACACGTACGAAGGAACTTTCACGGCCGGCGACATCACCGGGCACGGCGCGCTGTACCACGTTGACGGCTACCGGTACACCGGCAGCATTCAGTGGGGTGTGCCCCACGGACACGGCATGGAGACGTACCTCGGCGGCACCACGTACACGGGCGCGTTCGAAAAAAACAAGCGGAACGGACTCGGCACGATGACCTGGCCGTCCGGCTCGACGTACACGGGCGCGTTTCTGCGCGACGACATACACGGCGACGGCGTGTTCCACGAGCGGACCGAGCCCGCCGGCGACGTGCTGTGGTCGTTCAACGGCAGCTTAGAGCACGACCGACCGACGGCGGGCGTCGTGCGCGACTTCGTCGGCATGACCGAGTATCAGCACACGTTCGCCCCCGACTGCGAGTACATCTACAACTGCTCCGCTCCCCCCATGCGACGCGTGCCAGGCGTCTGCGGCTGAGACGGCCCGCCGCAGTGTAGCAGTTTGCCAATAAACCACATACACACACACACGCCTGTCTCTGGAGCGGACGGTATCACCGCTCCTGCCACCCTCGGACGGTTGTTTAGAATGTCTATTCGTCCATTGTATTCAACACGCGGGACTGGTTCCACAACAATCTCTAGGGTCGGAGATAGTGCAATGTGTGGGGGGTTCGGGGGGTATGGGCCGTGCGGCAATTGCTTCGTCGGGTAAGAAGCAACTCTCGCACGGCTCGTTCGCCCGTCGTTTTTGTTTTCTCTCTCTCTTTATATGTAACTCTCGAGATTTACGCGCTGCTCCAGGGTGTCTGCGGGCTGCAGTGTCTCCGGGCGTCACAGTGACAAAATACGGATCGACAGATTGTGTCGTGTCATCTGGCGACATGTGCTTACGTCTGAGACTTCTTTTATACATCAAATGGCACTATTTTCTCATATCAGACGGTTGTTTAAAATCTTTATTCGTTCGTATGTTTAACGGGGGGTGTTCCATGCCAACCTCTAGGGGTCGGAGATAGTGCTTGTTGTTCACAACACGCCTGTCAGATTTCAATCGCATCCATGATGCGATTGCCGCGGCCGGTGCCACTGCCGGCTATCCGCCTCTCGTGCCGGCCCCTGCCGACAGGCACGTCTCGGACAGGCGAGAGCTGCTGTCCCGACGTCACGAACTCTCGAGCACGCAGGTGCACCTGTCCATTTCGGATGTACTTACGATAGGAATGGTGCGTAGCCTCGATGCTGTCGATGGCAGCCGCAAATGCGGGCGTTGCAGGAATGCGCACCATGAAAATCGTTTCTGGGCCCAGTCCCGTGTTGCTCTTGATGATTTCAACGAGCTCTCCAACCGTGCCGACGAGATACTGCAGCCGGCTGCATGCCTGGCGAATCTCAACAAGGTTCCCAACAGCGATTTTGTTGTACGTTGCCAACTGCGCGAATGCAAGCGCAGCCGGCGGTGCACGCCAAGTGCCACCGCCCCGCCCGCCACCACCGCTCGCAGGTCCGCCGGCTGGAACAGGCTTGCCCCTGCCGGCGCCCCTGCCGGCGCCCCTGCCGGCGCCTCCGTCGAATCGCATTCCGCTCTGGACTGCAGCAGCCGTCGCAGCGGCGCCGATGTCCGGTCGCTGCCACTGCACCACGCCAGTGGACGAGTTGTAGAAATATGGGTTTCCAGTAGCGGGATCTCGCGCGATCTTCCACCCCACAGGCAGCAGCGGTTCGGATGCCTCGTCCGATGTAAGCGCCTGCATCATATCGTCGCTCACAGTCTGAGGCGTGGCATCGTCTGATACCAGCGCCTGCATCATATTGTCTACTTCGTCGGGTGTGATGGATGCCATTCTGATTTCGTATGCGTTACGTTGTGTCAGCGAACTCTTAAATATGCACGCGCTGCCGTTCCCGGCGGTTATTTTGAATGTACTGCGGCGATACAAGCATATTTAAGACCCGTAGCGCATGTCCACTCTGCAACATGGGCGAGCTGTGTCTCGGCGCGGAATACGGCGAGAAGACTCCCACCGCCCTCGACTGCCACGGCGTGCTGCATACGTGCCACGGGCCGCTGGCTGGCGGGGCAGGTGTTGTCGCGACCATGGTGGTCGCGTCGGGAGACGCTACACCAGGAGACTTCTTGTTGGTGACAACGGACGGCACGCTGCATAGTTACAGCGTCTATCTCAGAGGCATGGTGGGTCTGTGTCGCGTCCCAAGCGGCTTCGGGGCGGCACCTGTGGACAGCGTGTCAGTGGGGGCGTCGCATCTGCTCGTGCTGCTACGAGACGGCCGCGTGTTCTCCAGCGGCTCCAACTCGGCCGGATGCACAGGGCATGGATACGACGCCGACAGGTGGTATCATGCCGAACTCACACACGTCGCAGACGAGATGATGTGCGAGGCGCCCGCGACGTGCGTGGCCGCCGGCAAGTATACCAGCTTCGTTCTGCGCGCCGACGATCGCGTGTACGCCTTTGGCAGGAACAACCGTGGACAGCTCGGACTCGGCGACACCATCAACCGTTACTGGCCGACGTGGCAGGCGGCACTGCCCGGCGCGGCGTCGCCCGTGACAATCTGTGCGAGCACGCACGCGCTCATCGTCACGAGGGACGGCGGCATGTGGACGTGGGGAGAGAACGATGACGGCGAGCTCGGCCTCGGCGACACGACGCCGCGGGCGACGCCGGCGCGCGTCCCCGTCGAGGCCATCTGCTCGGCACTCGCCTCGTTCTCAAACACCCTGGTGCTCACAATGAGCGGCCAGGTGCTGGGCTGCGGCCGGCACTACCGGGGCGTGTTCGAGCCCGTCGCAGGCGCGCCGACATCGGCCGTGCTCGCCCTGCATTGCGAAGGCGGCGGGGCGATCGACGTCGACGGCGGGGTGTGGCGTTGGAATCACGAGGAGCTCGGCGACGGGACATACGCACACAGCGCACCGCAGCTGCTCTTCCCGGGCCTGGAGCGGTATGGCGACGTCATGCAGGCCCCGCTCGTGCTAGCCGTTGCGATGGGCGCACATCCGCGCCTCGGCGAGGCGAGCGCGCTCTGCGCGCTCTCCGACGACCTCGTGCGGCGCGTGCTCGGGGCGTGCGTGGACTGGGCGCCGGCCGGGGGTGAGAGCGAGCGGGCCGCCCGCAGCCGCGGCGCGCCCGTGCTCGCGTCGCTGGCGCTGTATAGCTAGGGTGTTGGTGTGCGATCAACGGCGTGAAAACACTGCCGCGTGTGGAGTGTTTGAGACTCGCATAGATTGCGCGCCGAATGCGCCCACGCGCGCCCGTGTCACTGGCGCTGAATCGGAGTAGCTGCTAGGATAATTGTATGCAATAAAACGACATGAATACACCGCGTGTATATATTTTCAACCTGATCATAATTAAGAATATCATTATGGCGACGAATGGACTCGCCTACATGCGTGCCATTCCTTGTGAATGATATGACATCATATGTGCGCGCTGGTAATCCTCGCATTCGCTGTTCCACCTGTCTGGTTTGAATGATCGTTCGTTCTCGATATGTTTTTGTATAGTTTATATATAAATGTGGTAAACCGCAAGAACGATGCGCACACGTGCATTAGATGCATACACATGCCGAGATGGCCGTTCCCCGCAGCCTGTCCTCGCACTCGTTGTCGTTGGCGTCGCCCGCCCGCTTCACGCGCAGGACGATGTCGTGCACGAGCACGCGGCACGCGCTAACAACGCCGAGGCGCCGATGAAGACCCATTGCAAATGCAAGCATATGGTCGGGGTAGATGGCGCGCGGGGCGAGGTTGACCCCTGACATCTGGAGCGCCATGGGCAGCGGCACAGGGTGTGGGATGAGCTGCACCGGGACGTCCGAGAAGCCGCCCGCGCAGTACCCGCCCTCGTAGATTCCTCCGTGTTTGCAGACGTACACGACGCGATCGTCGTCCGACGTCACAGCCACTATCGTCGGAGGGAGACCGAGTACGCGCGTGAACGTCTCGTTCGGTAGATTGTCGGTCGCGCCGGTGACAAAAGCGTTGCCTTCTAGATCGACGATAGTGGTGTGCGAATAGCAGCAAGCGAATGACGAGACACCTCTCGACGACCACGGCCCGTGCACCAAAAGCGGCGCGTGTGACGCGTTTGTATCGCCAGTGCCGCACTGAAAGATGTCGTTGCGGCCCCAGGTGTAAAAATCGCCGTTGCGCAGCACGGCCGCGCCGTGGAAGTACATAGCGAGCTGCAACACAGGCGACGGGAACTTCAAGGACGTCAGACTTTCGCGGTCTGTCGTGTCGCCCAGCCCGAGCTGTCCCCATGAGTTCATTCCCATGACATAAGCGCTGCCGGTTTCCAGGACGATGCCTGTCGAATAGAAGCCTGCAAATACGCTAATGGCTGCGCCAAGGACGTCTGCGCCAGCTAAGGGCTCGGGCTCCGCGATGTATTTCACCGCATTGCTCCTACCGAGACAATTATACGTGTTGGCGCCCTTGCCGAGCACCCGGCCGTCGCAGAGCAGGAACAGCATGTGATTGAAGCCCATCGCGACACTGCGCACCGCACCGAACGCATGGCGCACCAGCACCGGCTCGGCGTACAGAGTGCGGCGCAGCGTTTCGTTGCCGCACACCTGGTCATAGGGCAGAAGCATGGTCTCCCACGCTTCCCCGTGGGCTGTGACCCACGTTGCACGGTTGTTCTGTGCGGCCACCGCTACCACGTTGCGCGCGCCCGGCACCGGCCAGGCGTTGCAGCGCATCCCGCCGTCTGACGTGATCACAAGCGAGTTGTTCCGTTTCGAGTCGTGCGTGCCGGCCGCGATCATCATCGCTGCGGTGTTTGCGCGGTGTCTGCAGCGCGCTTAAATATGGCGCGCTCCCTTGGATGCACTCGCACTGTCAGTATGTTTTTTTATTCTATTTCAATGCATGCCGAGATGGCCGTTCTCCGTAGCGTCGCCCGCCCACTTCCGGTGGAGTCGTTTACGGTGTTCAATTCTGTTTTTTTTTTTGACTGATTTTATCGTGGACTTTTAAATCCGATGTTCACCGTTGAAATGGATAAAATATCTCGTGGTATTTAGTTTTGTGAATGATATGTGCGCGCCAGTAATCATCGCATTCGCTGTTCCACTTTACACCCACTGGTTCCCGTGTATTTCGGTGCGCGGGCGTATAAAGGCAGCGATAGGGACAGACAATGCGCACGCTTGTCCTTGTTCTGTTATGTTGCGTATTCACAGCCGGGCACCCGGTTCACCTGCTCGAAGAGAAGGCGACGTGTGACGCGCCGGTCGCGACGCTGGTTCGCCGCGCCCTCGCGGAAGACGTGCTCAAAACCACGGCGTTGGAATGGAGTGGGACTCACATGCTACTGGACTGGAAGTTTGCAAACGTCGCAGACGGCATGGCTCGTGCACTGCCGATCGTATATAGAAACAAAGAGCTCAAACAGTCTGCCTCGATAAAGTGTGTGGTTGTCAGTTACACGGTGAGTGTGAAAACCCCGGCGTTTGTGTCGATGTACGCGTCCAGAGTGGACACCCGGAAGACGGTTTGTTCCACAGACGACACGGTCTTCGAACAGATTGAGTTTGAAGGACTGCCAATGGTGGACAACTTGTCGGTCGCGGGCAACACAAAGTTCTTGCAGGGACGATTGCAAGTGACGACTGCCACCGAAATCACGCTCCCCGCGCTATTGTCCGCTACGCCGTTTTTAGAGAGTTCGGTGGAGGCGTATGTGAAGAAGAGGTGGAGTCACAAAAACGAGTTGTTCGTACACGAGTTGTGCAGCATGGGAGGACGTCGATAGCCTTTGTATGCGCTCTTCGAAGGCCACGCGCTGGGCGTGTTCATCGATGTACACCGTATTCTCACATATGTTGATCGACCGTCGATATCGACTGTGATAGACCGACCGGTGCGGCTATGCGTCGGTTGCAGTCACTGACAGTCGACGACGGTAAACACGGCAACCACCTTTTGGAACATGATCCCGCCACGGCTCCCGGTTGCCTGGAACCCTCTCTGGGAATGCACGCCTGTTTGGTCGTAGAGCTTCCATCTGCCGCGCACGGCTGGCACGTGCACGAAAACAGCATGCCGCGCCGTATGTACAATGTATTTACCGCTCACAGGTACTGTCGTCAGCCATCGTTTGATGTTTGTGTTGACGCCGCGCTCCTTGACCCTGTCTAGCGTGTATGTACAGCGCGCGCTGTAGAAGTCGAGCACGCGCACGGACTCCGCAAGGTTTATCCCCCCTCTGTTGGCGTTGCGTGCGGCGTTGGCGCTACGCCGCCAGCGCGGCTTGTGTCTTCCAATGATAGCCTGCAGGCGGTCGAGGAGCTCGTCGAACGCGCGCTCGGTGCGGGGCATGTCGAGGCGGCAGGCGTACACGAGAGCGAGTATGCCGCACCAGCCATACTTGCACACGGTCGGCGAACACGCGCGATAGCGCATCGTGTGCGGGACGGCGGGCCGTGCGCAGCAGGCGCCACGCTATAAAAAATACAGGGCCCCCGCTACGGCGGCACGGGTGGACAGCGCGCAGCATGCAGGCGGTACCCGCCGTGCAGCTTGCGGTGGCGCCGGCGACCCAGGCCGCGGCAATACCGCTCCGCGACGTGTTTGCGGATTTTGTAAAGACAAAGGCGTGCGTGCATGCGGCGGACGACGACGTGTACGTCCGGTTCCTGGTCTCTGGTCGTGTCTGAAATGTGCTCGTATCAGATCCCTCAGTCTGCATCCGCTCCGTATGCCGCCCCCTCTGCTTGTCTCGCTGACATGCCGCGCGCACAGGAGAAGCAGGCGGCGGCCAACAACGAGACAGCTATCGGACAGCTCGCGAGCATGCGCGTGGTCGCAGATCTCGTACATCAGATCCTCGGCGACCTCGATCGTCTGAGCATCTGCGGGCTCTCGAAGCTGTACTCCATGTGTGAGTTCGTGCGCCTGCGGGAAAGTCCCTGTTTCGAGACGCAGGACCGGTGGGGGCTGTGTAGCGTGAGCGGATGCCCGACGAGCGAGTGTGTGGTGTTGGGCGAGCACTTGGAGTGGGCCGTCGACATCTCGTACCTGCACTTCTTCCGCATGCTGTGGATCGTGTTCCACGTGGACCACATCGAGCACAGCAAGTTTATGCACTACATCGATTCGCGGCCGTGCAACGAGAAGACAATCGATTCGCTCAAGTTACTGCAATTGGACAGAGAATACACTCCCGACAGCCACTATGACACCTATCTCGCCGCCTTCCACTATGTGCACGAGACGCTGTCCCGCACGGTTGATGCATACACTGACCGCTATTCGGCCACCGAGGGTGGGGTGTCGGCGGCGCTAGCGCTGGCGTTGCAGTGAAGCCGCGGATGTCGGAACAGCGCACTCACTAGAGACCGGTTTCATATTTAAGCTGTCGATAGACGTGCGCACTACACATATGAGCTTGTCCAAGGATGCTACGTTCTCTGATTTGCTCGGTGATGAGTTTTCGGACATGAACGATCTGGTTGCCGTGCACGCAGATTCCCGGCACGAGACCGCGCTCACACGCCTCTTTGCATGCGTCGAGGAACACTCTGAGCAGCTAGTGGGGAGGGACGCCGCAAAAACGAACAAGAAGAAGAAGGTTGTCGCGAAGGAGGTTTTGTGCTGGCATGCACGCATCGATTGGAACAGCACGGACAGCACCTACAGCAACTTCTTGGTGACCGGAAAGTGTTTGGGCCCTCTGAGCGACCCGGCCTTTAAATGCGACAAAAAGAGGATAATAGGATGTCTCATCTGCCCGCCGAAGACCGACAATCTAGACGCTGACAAGACGATCTGTATGCTTATAGCGAGGACCAAATTTGACGTAGAACGTGCCTCTGCTACGCATCTGAAGTGTCCTAATCACCTGTTCTGGTTGGGCGTGCAGTTGCTGTACGAGCTTGAAGGATACGGCAAGGAGTACACGGGTGTGAAAGTGCAGAAAATGAAGACTGATGTGGAAGCGCGCCGCCGTTTTTTTGTTGGATGGGCCGAAAAGTATGAGGCTGTGGGTCTGACGAAGAACGCTGACAGTTGTGCCAGTATCAGATTCGCGAAGGCGAGCAAGGTACTGGCCGCATTGGCTGTCTAGGTCCGTCGGACCCGCATGTTTATTTCTATTTATCACTGTACACACGCGAATAAACAACAATACACACCACACACACTGGTCGTACTATATACGACCCGCGAGTATGGCCGCACAGAATGCAGATACTCGCGGTGGATTTCGACCAAACCATCACGTACAACGAGGTTGGGTGTTTTGAAAAGGACGAGGTGGTGTGGAAGATGGGAGGTGTCTGTCGGACACAGCGCATGCTCCGTCTGTTTCACGACCTTTGCCGGCACGGCGTGACGATCTACGTGGTTTCTCTGAACCGAGGTGATGTAATCGGTCCTTTCCTCCACGAGTCAGGACTCGCACCGTTTGTCTCATGCGTGTATGATGGCGAGCATGTCAAGGCGTCCGGATCGAAACAGCTTCTGGTGCGACATCTAATGCAGACACACGATGTCGGACCGACACAATGTCTTATGGTCGACGACGAGCCGAGCAACATTGTTGACGCCCCGTGTTGGAGTATGCCCGTCCCACAGAAGCATGGAATCGACGACGATATAGACCGGCTCATCCGTGCGTTTTTCTGGCACTGGTATGCTGTCGGTGTTACACCACCCGCGGTCAAGATGCCATAGCACACGGTTGTTATACAGGCCAATCAAATCAACAGGTGATATTATTTAATAAAATCACTATTATAGTTTCCGCGCATCTCTGCTATTCACGGTTGAAAACAACGAGCTCTGCGGCGCCGTGGATGAATGCCGTTGAATGTGGCGGCGCCCACCCGCGCAGTGGGCGGCGAGAATACACACGCGATGCACGTTTGGCAGAGAATGGTGTATAGAGACGTTCAATATAATCGTTTAAATCAATACACGCACGCGGATCCTGCTTGTATATATCAATCGCACTGCTGCACGCACGCGCACCACCGCCTTGTCTCGACAACACCATGTCCGGCCAACACGCGGTGAGCTACGCCGCGACACGCTCGACGCGCGCGAAGTGCTCGAGCGACAGGCGCTCGGCCTCGACGATCTTGTCGTGGCGGATGTTGACGGCGCCAAGCACGCGCTGTATAACGATGTTGGACACGTTCTTCTTGTTGTCCGTGCTTGCGATCGAGCTGCGAATGAGCACGTTACTGGCGAATATCAAAAGTGCCGGGTCGACAAAGAATGTCTTTTCTGAGCTTACGGCGCGTACGTACAGACCGCCGCCCATTTGCATCGATGCTACGTATGTTTGTCTCTGGCGCATGCCGGCCACCGCCGCCGAGATCGTGATTAATTGAGCCCGCGACATCTGGTCGAAAGGGATGATTATGGTGGTGTCCGAGCGCAGTGGCGCGTAACCTACGTCGGTCAGCGCCAGTGTCAGTGGAAGTTGGAGGAGCTGTAGCATTACATGCACGATTGGATCGCTGTTCTCGCTTTTGTTCGTCGAGAGTATGGTGTGTACAGTCTTGATGATGTTTTCGTTCGAGAAGAACGAATCAATCACGTCCTGCATCGTGTCTCTCGCCCGCTGCCACGGCCGAACAGGCCTGCTGTTTTTTTTACAAGCGGGCGATTTGCTAAACGCGATGCTTCTATACGATGAGAGCTTATTTGAGGATGTTTATTAAAATCAAATATCGGTGTCTACACGGAGATTTCCGCCGCAGTCCGTTTTCCGCACTTGCGTTTTGCTTTTATGTCGACGATTCTGACGTCGCGCATGACGCCGCTATGACCAAAGGACCAGGCGTTCATTTTTATGTCATACGTTGTCTCGCTGCTGTCGCTGTCACGTACGCTCGTGACGACACCCACGTGCCAAGTCGTCTTCCTCGCCCCTAAACAACGGTCGGTTCCGTTGTCCCATCTCACTTCGACGGATTCGCCCACCGACGGCCTGAACTCCACACATGCGCGAAATGTGCTCTGCTCGAGTATCTCGGCACGGTGTTCTTGCTTGATCCGGTCGATGTACGCGTTCAATCGGTCGATCTCCCTATTGCGATCCCCGATGATCTTGTCGGACTCGGGGTCTTTTTCCGTGTGCACCTCTGTGGCCGCCGCCTTCTTAATGTTGTGGGGCATGAACGCCAGCACACGTCCGCCCGGGCCGTCGATTCGCACCTGGAAGCGCATGAGGTCGCGGTCGTAGCTCGTTATTACTGCCCGCGCGCCGTTGAACCAGGGCGCCTCTTTCACGTTGTCGACCGTGACGATGTCGTCTGCCTTGAAGTATGACGCCCACTGGTCGTTTGACCGCTGCCGTTCGTGCTCGCCGTATTCCCGGCGGATACTCGGGTTGGGTATTGACGAACTTCGGTGGCTGTATCTGGGAATCTTCAGTCGGAGGAGAGAATTCGGACTGTCGAGTTCGAACTGGCGACGCAGGTTCTGCGGCGCAACAGTGTACGATGTGGCGTCCAGTGCTACCACCCGACCGTAGATGAACTGATGGCCGGTCTGATGGATTGGTTTGAGCAAGACGATGTCGTTGAATCCGACGTCGAGTCCGACGCCAAGCGGTTTATAGCTTTGCATGACGATCTCGAATTGCATGCGCTTCGTTGTGTTGAGGATCAATTCCTTTGCTTCGTTTATCATCTGACTTCTCTTGGTCGATTCGATGGATGCGTTGTTCTTGTCCGGGTGGTATACCCGCATCTGCTGCTTGTATGCGGTGTTGACCATGTCCTCGTTTGGCCGGAAGTTCAGTCCAAGCAGCACGAAGTGCCATTCTTCCAACGAAGTGTCATTGCCTAGCATGATGGTGTCTGTATCGAGCGGGCGCCTGAGCTAGCAGGCGGGCTGTTATTTTTTTCTGCGCCATACGCGCACGTGCGAGGGTTCGGGCCGTTGGAAGAACAATACATCTATTTATTATAGTCGTTTACATCAAATACGCGCGCGCTCACATGCCCACGAGCTTACACGCCCACCAGCGAGTCCGTGGTCGTCAGCATCCTCCGCGTCTCCAGCGCGGAAAAACCGGTCTCGAACATGTCGAGTATGGTGTACAACACCGAGTCGTCGAGCAGCCGAAATTTGCAGTCGCGATTCCCCAGACGGGGATGCGCGCCCATGAGGCATGCCAGGACGCGGCTTCGCATCATCACGTGCCATGCATGCGGCGCGACCACATCGCGCAGAAACTCGACGTGCGGTGGCACGTCCTCGTCGCGGACCCACAGGGCGGTCAAGACGACAGGCAGCGTGCGGAACAGCAGGAGGCCCAGAAAGGTAAACGCGCCGTCCTCCCATCTGAGCAACGTCCCGGCACTCGCCTTGAAGTCGGCACACATGCCGTGGCAGCACTCGCATTCCAGCCCCGGGCACTCGTGGCGGTCGCTGCGTTCCCAGAGCATGTTTTCGTCCGCGCATACAGCAAGTAGCAGCTCGGCCCGCTGCATCATGCGCCGTTCGTTCTCGCAGTGTCTGAAGTTGAGTACCGTCCGCTGCACAGCACCAAGGCCGTCCTCGTCGCGCGCGTCGTAGCCACCGCGTTGTTCGCGTCCGGCGACCTCCAGCAGCAGCAGCAGCACTTTTGCATGGCAGGCGGCGTTCATGGCCTCGAATATGTAGAGCTGTAGCGTCGATCGGAACCTCGAGTCGCCCCCCCTTGGCTTCATTTCCGGCGCTCTGTCAGACACGCGCACGCCGAAGACGCTGTTGATGAGCATGATCTGCATACAAGCACTGGTATTTCCGACCTCTGTCGGGAAGACAGGAGGCTCCGGTGTCATGTACGTCCATATGCTTCTGTCGTCGCACTGACCCCGCCTCAGCGCCCACACGAGGATGTCGTGCGGTTCGCGCTCCACGACTCGGGTCAGTGGCACACGCAGCGCGTCGGCGCCGAGCGTGAGCAGGTGTTTGACGACGTCGACTCTGTTGTATGACACTGCCATAAACAGCGCCGCAGGATGGCGGCGGTTGTGCGCGTTGATGTCTGCGACATTTTTGGCGGCGTCGGCGATGTCCTGCATGCTGCCGTTGGGGATGAGCTTGTATAGTTCGACGTTCGCGGCCTCGAGCACGGGGTAGTTGTCGATGTCGATGTCCAGCCGCTTGAGTAGCATCGGGTCCGACAGCATGCTGTCTGCCGAATCCCCGTCGCAGTTCCGAATGTGCAGAGACACGCCAGCGTCAAGGAGGTTTTCGATGAGGCCTTCGCGCGCCACCGAGCCTCTTGGCGGCCTTTTGCGGTCCTTGCCAATGAGGATGTGCAGACACGTGTCGCCGCGCGCGTTCTGCGCGTCGAGCTCGTTGTTCCTCACGGGGTCGCCGACGTGTGCCGCGCACCGCATGATCGCGTTCATGCGTGTCGCGCTGGTTCCGGCCGCGGCCATGAGCGCGGTGTTGCCGGCAGCGTTCACCGCTGTCCGGTCGGCGCCCGCACGCACCAGCTGAGAGAACATGATACGCTCCTCTTCCGGGGTATTCGAGTCGAACACATTGTCGGAAGCCCACCTGTGCAGCACCGTGTCGCCGTTGACAGCCGCATGTCTGAAATTCGCGCCCTTCTGGAACAGCAAGACAACAACGGATAGCACTCGTCGCATCTCCATTCGGGGAACCTCGTCTGACGCTTCGATGCCGACGAAGAGGGGCGTCTTTTTGGTCAGCGGCGTGCACTGGTTGACGTCGGCACCCTTCGAAATTAAATAGCGCGCCACTGCCACGAGATTCCGTTTACACGCGATGTGCAGCATCGAGCGCTGCTCCGGGTCGGACCCAATGCGACCGGCCACTGACCGCATCGCGTTCACGTTGAGTCCGGAGTTCAATGCACGAGTAATACCGGCGATGTGTGCGGACTGCTTCCGGTTGTACAAATGCGTTAGTTCCCAGAATATCGTATGGGGCGTGGAGACACTGGCGCCAACTGATACCAAAAAGCGCGCCACTTCGTTAAGGTTATGGAGGCACGCAATGTAGAGCATCGAGTGCGGCTCTGGGTCGAGCAGGCCGGGAAGAGGAACCGCCTGTGTCGCGTCCACGTCGAGCCCGCCGTCGAGCGCACGCTGGATGCTCGCGATGTGTGTGGCCTGCATTCGGTTGTGTAAATACGACAGCTCCCAAAACACCGTCCTGGCTCCGGGCGCGGGCTCATCGGCCAAGTGAAAATCCTCATCGTCCGAATGCAATTCCTCCGTGTCTGTCGTCGTGTAGTCCTCCGAGACGGTCATCATGTGGTCGTTGTCCGAGACGGCCGCGGCGGCCGTGTCCAGCGGAGCGTGCTGCATCGTGGCTGCGGTCGACGGACGCGGTTCCCCCGCAGCGCCGCTGTTATTTTTTTCGGGTCGTTTCGACCAACGCCATAACGACCGGTTTTTAGTGCATTTTTAATACAACGGACAAACGCACCCTGTCTGCACTTTCAGTGAACACAGTGAACGAGAGACGTCGCTGTATATAAACACCTGTGTAGCAGGCTATATGTTCCGGCGCTATGCGGCGTCCTTCATGTGCACAGTGTTGCCGCTGAGTGTGCTTGGGATAGAGATGGGAGAGGTTTGTGGCATCGGGAAATATAAACGTCTGATGTACGCCAGCCCAACCACGTACAGCACAGCAATTGCCGAAACACCGTGTACATGGTGTCCAGAAGGGAAGTATAACACTGGTGTGTCCTACACAAAAACTGATTGTTACGACTGCGGCCTTGGTTGGTTCGCACCAAGTCCAAACGGATCGTGTGTACAGTGTCCATTTGGCATGACCACTACTGACTTGAAGTGCACCACGTGTCCCATCGGCAAATCTTCGCAATTTTATGGCAAATCTGTGGACCTGTCGCATGACGCTCCCACAGACGACACCTCAAAATGGTGGGAATGGTGCCATAGTTGTCCTTGGATGTGGGCCAAATCGGACCCCACTGCTCTCAGATGTAGCCGGTGCAGTCCGGGCACAGCCAGTCTGCAGAACAGGACAGGGTGTTCTATGTGTCCTGCCGGTACGTCGAATCCAGGCGGGGATTTATCGTCCTGCCAAAAATGTCAACACGGCCGGTATACGTCGACACCGGGCAACGCAGCGTGCCTGAACTGTCCTGTCGGAAGCACGACGAATAGCTGGGGCGGCACGAGCTGCGTTTTATGCCCGGCCGGAAAAGCTGGGTATGCTGAGAGTGCGTCCAACCCGTACTGTAGACACTGTAGTCTTCCGTTGTACTCACACACCACTGGACTGATCGGGTGCCAGAGGTGTAGCGCCGGAAGTATCACCAACAGCTCAGCATCGTCGTCGTGTACCGTCTGCCCAGCTGGCACATGGCAGAAGTCTAGCTTAAATGACGTGTGTGTCCCGTGTCCATCCAATCCATATGGGCGCGCATCGTTGGTGTGTCCCGCGTACAAGCAGCCGCTGCCGGCATTTGTAAAACTTGTGATCGACGTTCCGCTCACCGTGGCAGAATTCACAGAAGACAAACAAACGTTGTTCGTGGGTGCAATTGCCGCCACCGCCAGTGTAGCGCAAAATACATTCGTCGACATCACAGGGATCACATCGATTGTTCGTCGTCGTCGCATACTATCAGCGAGTATAGCCGTCGCGACGCAGATCACAACAAACACAGCCAATGCAAATGCTGTCTCCGGGAGATTGACACCGGTCGAAATAAACAGACAAATGGCATCTTTTGGCATGCCTGCCATCACGGTGTCTGTGGGTGCCACTGTCGAAACAGTGAAAACAGTGGCAATGGTCAACACGCGGGCCCAGACGCCAATATTGTGTACGGGGTGGCCTGCCAGCGTAGTAGCGGCATCCCAGGCGGCGTTGCAGAAAGACGCACTTGTCGAAGCAGACACAAACGCGCTGGAACTCTTTATCAAACACCAGGACCATGCCATCAAACCGCTCGATACGCAGTGTCTCATCCTCTTCGAAGCTGCAAAGCAAGCGCTCAACGCCAGCAGAGAAAACACCAGCTCTGCTGGCCGGTGTGTTGTGGGACTGCTATCACCAGTGCTGGTGCTTCTACTGCATATGGCGAGGCGACTCTAGGTATTCGACTCGACGGTTTTAGTGAAAGGCAGCGCGGGGGTGGGCGGTAGCGCGCGTGGCCGGGGACGGTGTTCCCCGAATAGCGCCATGTGGCTATACAACGCGACACAATCGTCGCGGTTCGAGTATTAAACAAAAGATATTCCCACGCAAACTTCTCATGTATCGCTCCGAGTCCGTCCCAAACGCCGCGGCGGGCGCGGCGGCCGGCAGCGCGTCGAAACACGCGAAAAAGCGGCTGGCCAGCAGGGCAGGGGCGGCGGCCGATGGCGACTGCGAGTACACAGGGACAACTCGGGTCGACGACCCGGTGGCGTATTACGAGATCTCCGACGGCGACGACGGGGCACCGTGCGCCGTCATTGCGCGCCTGCCCGGCGCGCCCGCGCCGGCGCCGCCCGCGCCGGCGCCGTTGCTCGGCGTGCCGCTGCGCGGTAACCTGGACGACGTGCTGCCCGCGTCGGCGGAGCAGAACACCCTCTTCGACAATGTGGACGACCCGGTGCAGCTGCGCGCGGCCGTTGCGTTTTACCGGAAGAACGGCTACGTTATCGTACGGATCGCGACCGCGGAAATGATCGACAACCTGGTCTACCAGATCTTCTCATCGATCCTCTACGGACACCACTACAAGCCCGGGCTCGAGATGATACTCAAGGACAAGGCGGGCAACGTGGTCACGCCGGACATGCGGGCGCGCTTCATCGAGCTGTGCAAGGACCCGGGCACGTTTGAGGTCGGCTCCGAGAACCTGAAAAACGCCCGGGCGTGCTTCGGCCCGCACTTGGACTTCGGCGCCCCCATGCCGGCAGGCAGCGTGCAGGCCGACGCGCTCTGGGCGATCCGGGAGAGTGCCTTGCTGTATGCCCTGGCGAGCACTATTCTCGAATGCAAAACGCTGTGGACGGACCTCAACCGGCAGTTCCTGTGCCTGCCAGGCTCTGGGACCGCGCAGTTCGCGCACAAAGACGGCCCGCAGTTCGACAAGGCCGACGCGCTGTACCTGGCGCAGAACGTCGGCACGAAGAAGAAGAAGAAGACGCTGTCCGCTATCGACAAATCACGCATGTGCGGCAAGTTTTTTGCACTTCTGGGCTATTTTCTATGCTTTCCGGGTTCACACAAGAAGGAGTTCGCCAACCGCGTGTATGATCTGTACATCGAGAGCGGGCTGTACCAGTTCTCGGTCGGAATGGGGATTTTCACACTCGATCCGAAGAAGCGGGATCCACTGGGGATTTTCGACGGCATGCGCAAAATGGAAGTGCCCGCGGGCTACTTGTTGGCCTGGGACGGGAAGCTGTGGCATGCCAAGGGCAAGCAGAAGCGCATCTGCGCGGGCATGTACATCGGCATGTTTCCGGCGGGCTCACATCCCGCCTACGCGGCACGCTGCGGCGTCGACGAGCTCGCTGACAGGCAGCGCTCGCGGCTCGACGGCCTGTTCCCGCTGCTCTGGCAGAGCGGCGAACAGACGTCATTCAAGCACAGCGGCATGCCCTTCAAGTTCGGCAACTTCCCGAAGCACATGAAGGCGTACCACGACAAGCTGGTGGACTATGACGACGCCGCGTTCGGGGTCGGCGTGCGCAACCCCGCGAAAACGCTCCGTCTGAGCATCGCAAGGACCAAGCGTAAGCAGATAGCGAGCAAGGAAGATGGCAACGCCGACTGGGCGAAGGAACAGTACTTCGAGGAGTCCGTGAGTTTCGTGACGCCACGGGGGTACAAGCCACCGCAGCTGTCGGTTCTCGGCGAAAAACTCGACGGGCAGAGGGCGTGGTGAAACCGCGCTGTATTCGTGGCTTCTTGAGGCGTGTCCCATGCTTTAATGCGTTTTTAATACAACAGAAAAACACACCCCTGTCTGTGCAACGATTACTCTAGAACAGTAGCCACAGAAGTGCCGTCCGGCCTGCGCAGCACGGTGTCGCCAGAGGCTGCTTCGTATTCGAGCAGTTCTTCTCGCCACGCGAAGTCGAGCCAGTATCCGCCAACCTCTGTACCCATTGAGATACTCTCGATCGCTTGGCGTTTCGTTGATGTATGGTGGTCTGGGAAGGCGTGCTGCATTGCGCTGTACACGGAGTGGTAGGTGATCCCATTGCATTCAAACACGAATCGCGTAAGTTCCATGCGTTTGTCCAACTCGTCGTCCGGGGCATTGAAGATGTCCTCGCTGTACTCGAGAGCTATATCTCGTAGTACGCCGCGCATCGAGCAGCTCGGATGGCCTGCCACGGTACATGCGTGGCCCGTGGGACCGTTGCTGAGGCTCCCGTAAACGCGCCCCGGGTGGAGAGTGCATGCAACGGGAAGCTGCAGGCCATGGGTGATATGATGCGTTTGAATGACATCCCACACTGCCCACGCCCCAGCCACTCTCTTCCAGTCAACGAGAACAGACCGAACGCCATGTCGCCAACACCTACTCACTGTCTTCAGCGCGTTGAGTATCTCTATGTCGTGCGTGTCTGTAATGTCGAACGCTTGGAATATACACTGCATTGAATCTGTGTGTGTTACCACGTGCTGCATGCTTTGTGGCTGGCGTACGGCGCAGGCCAGAGCAGGGCCTGTGTTTTTTTCTAATGCAACTATACAGACATCTGTGGTGCGCCGCGTGTATTTAGGACGTCGCGCGGCGTGCGCAATGCTCGCAGCCCGACTGTTCCAGCTGTCCGGCCGGGTGCTCGCCGGCGTGGAGATTGAGTGGTCGCTGGCCATCGCCGTCTCGAGTGCTGCCATGGTGGCCGCGGCGAGCGGCTTCCTCTGGACCGCGGCCGTCCTCGCGGGCCTCTCGGTCCTGTCGTGCGTCTGGCTTCCGACCCTCCAGACGGCGTACCCCGCGACGGGCTACGGCGCGCACAGCCGCTTGGCGTCGCCGCTCGGCGCGCCCGCGCCGCCGCTCCGGCACGAGCTGCGCGTCGACCGCGGCACGTGGTTCCGCGACGCGCAGGGCCGCCGCGTGATCCTGCGGGGCGTCAACCTGCCTGCCAAGACGCCCGTTGGCGCGGCCACACACGTTCCGGGCAGCCTGGCGCAAGCCGACGGGTCGTTTGTCGACTGCCTACTGCCGCTGGCCAGCGCCGACGAGCACTTTGCGCGCCTGCGGGCGTGCGGATTGACGGTCGCGCGCCTGGGCGTGACGTGGGAGGCCGTCGAGCACGCGGGGCCGGGCATATACGACAGCGAGTATCTGCGCCACCTGACAGCCGTCGTGCGCGCAGCGGCGCGCCACGGCGTGGCCTGCGTCGTCGACCCGCACCAGGACGTGTGGTCGCGCTGGACCGGCGGCGACGGCGCGCCGGCGTGGACTCTCGACCTCGTGGGCTTCGACGTCGCGGCGCTGCACGCATCCGGCGCGGCGTTCACGCATCAGGGCCACCTCGCCGAGAGCAGCCGCCCGCTGCCGTGCATGAACTGGCCCAGCAACCACCATCGGCTGGCGGCCGGGACCATGAACACTATCTTCTTCGCGGGGAACGACTTCGCGCCCGAGTGCCGCATCCGCGGCCGCTCCGCGCAGGACTACCTGCAGGGACACTTTATCGACGCGATGGCGCGCGTCGCGGAGACGCTCGCCGCCGAGGCCAACGTCGTGGGGTTCGAAGCCATGAACGAGCCCAACCTCGGCATGGCGGGCTGGGGCGACCTCGCCGAGGGCTCCAGATACCTGCGCCAGGGGCCGTGCCCGACGTGGTTCCAGTCGTTCCAGCTCGGAGTCGGTCTGCGCACGTCTGTCGACGTGTATGATCCCAGCCTCGTGCGGAGCGGACGCTGCGTGCTGAACCCCGATGGCGTGCGCGCCTGGAAGCCGTCGCACCCGTGCGTGTGGCAACAGCACGGCGTCTGGGGCCTTGTGGACGGCACGCCCGTCCTGCTCAAGAAGGCGTACTTCCAGCGCCGCGGCGCGCCCGTGGACCCCGTCCAGGACTACTTCGTGCCGTTCGCGATGCGCTTCAAGTCGGCTATCGCCGAGGCCGTCGCGAAAGGCTCCGGCCAGCCGCTCGCCGTCCTGCTCAGCAACCCCACGAGCTTCGAGACCGCGTCTCTCCGCACGCACCCCGCGCTCCCGGGCGCGGGCTTCGTATGGGCGCCGCACTGGTACGACATCGCGTGCCTCGTCATGAAGAGCAGCCGGGCGTGGGTCGGCATCGCCCGCGACCAGGGATGGGCGCTGCCCGTTGTGTTCGGCAACGCGCGCGTCGTCCGCGAGTACGCGCGCCAGATGCGGCTCGTGGCGCAGGGCGGCTCGGCGATGAACATCCCGACGTTGGTCGGCGAGCTCGGCGTGCCAATGGATATGCGGAGCGGCGTGGCGTTCCGCACCGGCGACTTCAGTCTGCAGACCTCGGCGATGGACACGACGCTGCGGGCGCTGGACATGGCGCTGCTGTCCGGGGCCATCTGGAACTACACACACGACAACACCAACGAGTTCGGCGACAACTGGAACTGCGAGGACCTCAGCATCTTCTCGCGGGACCAGATACCGCCCGAGAACGAAGACGACGTGTTCGCCGGCATGCGTGCGCTGCCGGCGGTGGCGAGGCCGTACGCGTCGAGGACCGCGGGCACGCCGCTCGAGATGGCCTTCGACGTCGCCACGCGGACGTTCACGTTCCGCTTCAGACACGATCCCAGCGTCGCCGCCGCGACCGTGCTGTTTGTACCGTACTACCAGTATCCACAGACTCCGATCGTGGAGATCTCGGACGGTTCGTATGTGTTCCATCGCATGCAACAGACGCTAGAATACCGACACGACGCGCTCGCCGGCGACGTGCACATGCTCCGCGTCCGACCGGGCACGAACATGTAAACCGACACGCAAAAAAAAACACCGAGACTGCTGGGGATACGCACGGCGGTGACAGACACTAATGCAAGGAAGCTTCCACACGGACGCAGACCGGGGGCTCGCATTTGCCGTGCCCGTCGACCTGGTGCTGGTGCATCACGGCTCGCTCGCGTGCATGCTCGCGTGCCCGCGTTGTGGCACTGTTAACGTGCACAGCCTCGGCCATACACACAGCGCGGTATGGGGACACCGAGCGTGCGGCGCGCGGGAAGTGACCTGTGCAGGGTATATCCTGCGACCGGCGCCTGTCGTGTGTAGAGTCTCGACCCCCGAGTGGAGGCGGCGCGTGCGGGGCCTTATACAGCAGGAGAAGCGGCAAATCAAGCGTCGCGGCCGCTCGTCAAAGACGCATAATGTAAAGATACAATCAATTCATTAATAAACACTCGTTATCTACCAAGCCGTGTAGACGTCCCACTGCCACAGCGCCGCGCACAGCAACAGCCAGCCACATTGCGCTAGTGTGATGCATACACATGTTTCGTAGAATAGTCACGTGAGGTCGACCCGGAACACGGCAAGCGTGTTCGTGGGCGGCGGTGGACCCGGGGGCATGACCGCCGCCGCTGGGAGCACGCCAGCGCGCAGGGCCGCCGTTTGGCCGCCAGGGGCCGAGAGGAACGATCGGATCACTGCGAGTTCGTCTGGGGTGGGTCTTCTGTAGCCGTCTGGTGGTGCTGTCTGCGCCCCCGGTCCGCCCGGAACTGGCGGTACGGTCGCGGCCGCGGCCATCGCCGCCGGCACGAACTCCGCGGCCGTCGCCGCTGCAGACATCAGTGCAACGGGTCGTAGTATGGGCCCGCGGCGCATGATGCTCAATACAACAGGAGGCGGCGGCAGCGTGTCCGGCGCCATCCTGTCAATGATCTGGAGCATGTTATGTATGTGGTTCGTGACGAGAAGGTTCTGGTCCAGCGACTGCATCAACAGGGCGCGCAGCTGCTCGCCCTGCTGCCCGGGCACGTCAGTTGCAACGGTGAGCGCGGTTGACACAGCGTCGTTCTGGTCGTCGACAATACGACGCATCGTGCTTGACAGACCATGTATACCCTGCACGTCGATGCGAATATTCTGCCTGTCATGGAAGAGCGCAAGCATGTTCGACGTCGAGAGCGCCATGCCAGTCGTGTGCTGTAGATGCTGCCGCGCGTCGCGATCCTGCGTCTGTGTGAATCTGCGGGCAAATTCGGTTCTGTAGTAGATGTTCTGCATCGAGTGCCAATTACCAAACTCGTATTCGCCAATGCTTACACGCGATATGCACGTGACCATCGCGTCAGACATCATCGTATCCAGATCGGCGACGCCAATGCTCATGTGAAAACGCTCGAATAGCGCCTCGAGTTCCTCAGCCGAGAGAACGTTGGACTGGTAGCATATAAAACCCTCGAAATATTGGCTACGCGGCGCATCTGTCTCTGTCTTCTTCTGTGTCGCAACTATAACGCGCGGGCGCAAAGCATATCGCAGCCCGCGGAGCATCGTGTTGCGGTGGTGTACATGGCCGAACCCCCAGAACGCCATATACACGCCTACACCGTGTGCACATCGACCGGTGATTCGGCGGAGGCTCTGCACTTGCTCTCCGACTGCCAGCGCCTCGGCCGCCGGTAGCAATTTGCTTGTCTCGACGGTGTGTGTCCATCGATTCACAAACCAGTCTTGTAAGACTGTCGCTTCGGGTACCGGTGTCCCGGGGACAACGTCTGTCGCTTCGGTCACAGACACGGGCATGGTCGTGGGGTCGTGGCCTGCGCGGTCCGACCAGCAGGCGCGCTGCGTCAAGGTCATTTATAAAAAATAACACGGCTCCCGACGTTTGGCGTCGCCCCGACCGTGTTCGTGAGCGTGGGCCTCCACGCCGTGGCTGTGCAAGCTGATGAGTCGTTGTGGGTCTGGGGACAGAACAGGTACGGGCAGCTTGGCCTTGGAG
>Ga0209384_1000505_pt1 | contig 24362 bp, 23 predicted proteins | sample CoawatmetaG05DNA_FD_187511 | JGI IMG/M metagenome (GOLD analysis project Ga0209384, IMG submission 187511) | Marine microbial communities from the West Antarctic Peninsula - Coastal water metaG058-DNA (SPAdes) (version 2) | ecosystem: Environmental > Aquatic > Marine > Coastal ... | reverse complement strand
AAACAAAGTGGCGTACAACTATCTAAATCCGCTTTTCAAGTCTTGAATGCGGAGTATGAAATAGGCGCTTTAACCACACACGAGTTTCTTCAAACTATTACCATAAGTTGTAAATACCTGCAAAGCTCACGCGCGGTGGGTGCGGGCTGGGATGCGCTGTTAGGTGAGATGAACGACAATACACTATTCATTCGAAATCTATCTAGGAGTTACGCGACTTGTTTGGTTAGCAACACAAATGAAGCACATATCACCGCAATACAAAAAACGGCCGGTTCATTTCTTTGGAATTCATTTATCAATCAATTCGAAGAGCTTTTCCTTTCCTACCAGATGGGAATGAGAAAACCTAATGCCAATTACTTTGAGCATGTTCTTGAAAAAATGAATGCTGTACCAGAAGAAGTACTCTTTATTGACGATACCCTAGCTAACCTTGTTGCTGCGGAAGCTCTGGGTATTCAAACCTGGCAGTTCAATACCCATGAAGGGAATTTAGAGCGTGAACTACCCGCGGTCTTGGCAAAGCTCAATAAGAGTGCCTCCAGTATCCTTAGGGTGTAAAAAACATACCCATTTGTGGTCTGCACCTTCCTTGGGTTCTGCATTTAACAACCGGAAGCCTTCTAGCGATAAACGAGCCATTTCAGCTTTGATATTATCCACTGCATACGCTACATGATGTAGGCCTTCACCGCGCTTCTCAATAAACTTAGCGATAGGGCTTTCTGCATGTGTAGCTTCAAGTAATTCAATTTTAGTTGAACCCACTTTAAAAAAACTAGTACGTACACCTTCAGCCTCTACGGCTTCCTGTTTGTACGGCGGAACACCTAGAATTTTCGTGTACAAGGCATTACCCTCTTCTAAAGACTTCACGGCTATTCCTAGGTGTTCAATATTTGTTAAGTGCTCCATCTATTTTTCTGTTGAAAGTATTCCAAGCGCCACGAGCGACGCATACTTGCCTTCTTTCGCCATCAGCTCGATGTGCGAACCCTGCTCTATTACACGGCCATGATCAATATAAACGATATTATCCGCTCGTTGTACTGTGCTAAGTCTGTGGGCAACCACAACCGTGGTTCTATCTTTCATTAAAGATTCAAGGGCGTTTTGAACGCGTGCCTCGCTTTCATTATCTAATGCAGCGGTAGCTTCATCCAAAAGTAACAGGGTAGGATTTGCATAATAAGCGCGTGCAATACAAAGGCGTTGACGCTGACCACCACTAAGGTTTTTACCGCCTTCCCCTATAAATGCACTCGGCTTAAGCTTAGACACAAAATCTAAACATTGGGCAGCTTCTAGCGCCTTATCAACCCGTGACATATTTGGAGCTAGAGACATACTAACGTTAAAGGCAACCGTGTCGTTAAATAACATAGCGTGCTGAGGAACCCATCCTAATTCTTTACGATAGCGGTCCAATAACAAGTCTTCTAAAAGCGTGTCTCCCAATTTAACTGAGCCTTTCGAAGGTTGGTCAAAACCTGCCATAAGGTGCAATACCGTGGTTTTACCTCCCCCCGATGGACCCACCAATGCCGTTGTTCTTCCAGGCGCAATTTTAATATCAATACCGTTGAGCGCTTGTGCATCTGCGTCGTAACTGAAATGTACCTTATCAAAACACAGCCCCTTGCTCCACATATCTTCAGAAGGCAATACAGATCCCTGCTTAGGCTCGGGCATGTCTATGACCTCTAATATTCTATTCGCGCTAGCGTTTCCTTTTTGAATGTCATAAAGTGCATTCGTGAGGTTTTTAAATGCCGGTATTAATTGGTAAAAGAGAACAATAAAAGCCACCAATTCTCCACCCGTTAATTTGTTTCCTTCTAGAACCTCCTTTCCTCCTAAATACAATACTACCAATAAAACACCCACGCCTAAAATCTCCGCAATTGGAGAACTTAAATCGCGCTTTCTAAAGACACTAATCATATGCTTGCGCCAATTCTCCAAGCTGAGCGCGTAACGTCTTCTAAAGGCTTCGTTAGCTACGAATCCTTGCACGATAGCGACATTACTCAATGCCTCTTCCAATAAAGAAGTGTTTTGGCCCAGTTCTTCTTGCGCCTTCTTAGCACTGCGCTTTAAGCTTCTACCCACAGTGGCTATAAGGCCGCCGGAAATAGGTATAATAGCAATGGCTAAACCCGTTAGCACAGGACTCATGGTGAAAAGCACGATCAGGGTCCCAATGATCATCAAGGGATCACGAACGAAACCTTCCATTCCCTTGAGCATGGACCACTCAATCTCATTTAAATCTGCCGTAGCTCTTGTCAATAAGTCACCTTTTTGCGCTTTGCCATGAGCTCTTAAGGATATGACCAACCATTTCCTGTGTAACGCTTCTTTATAATGCGCGACCACACCGTTGCGGACAGGTGCCATCAGCCATAGCGCAGCATAGCGAGAAAGATTTTTAAGTATAAACAGTATTGTGGTGCCAAAAATAACCAGCTTCAATGTCTCTAGCGATCCATTCTCCAGTTTATGTGCTTGTACCACAGCGGCAAGTTTTGCTTTCCAAACAGCAGCATGGCCTAGTTCGGTTCCGGGTGTTTCAAATATTAAATTCAGGATTGGGATCAGTGAACCCACAGAGCCAATGCTAAAAACAACGGTTAAGAGATTGAAAAAAGCGGCTAAAATCACAAGGCCCATATAGGGCTTTACGGACTGGAGAATGCGTAAAAATGACTTCATCTGTGGAATTGATTCATAACGAAGGTAGTGCTTAGATGTCAATGCGTAAATTTGCACCTATGGAAAGCACAAGACAACTTAAAATTGCCAAACTTCTTCAAAAGGAAATGGCGACTATTTTGCAGGATTTGGCCCGTGAGCATTTTGCAGGAACCTTACTGAGCGTCTCTAAAGTACGTGTAAGTCCTGACCTGGGTGTGGCAAAAATATATGTCAGTATTTTCCCTATTTCAATGACCCAAGAGGTAGAGAAATTCCTCAACGTAAATAATGCAAAACTACGTGGTGCATTAGGACACAGCGTAGGTCGCCAGTTGAGAGTCGTTCCTAACCTTGCGGTCTTTGTGGACGATAGCTTGGAATATGAAGAGAATATTGACCGTCTTTTACGCGGCGAAGGCGAAAGCCCAATACTATAATTCAACCATTGGGCTCCTTTTCTACATTTCTCGCTAGAAAATACTTCTTCTCCTTTGGCAAGCTTGGAGCCATTAGATTAATGTCACTTACCGCATTATTTGGTCTGGCACTAGGAACTGCTGCCATGACGATCGTTCTCAGTGCTTTTGCAGGTTTAGAGGAACTCATTTCAGAACAGTTTGAAGATGCTAACGCAGATTTAAAACTAAGTCCTGTACATGGTCCTTATCTCAATCTTGATCATGCCGACTCCTTGTTTTTGAGTGGCTTAAAGTCAGGTTTTTCAGACACAAAGGTCCTTCCTGTGTATAAAAAAAGAGTTCTCCTCACCTATGGAAACAACCAGCACATCGCCTATCTGCTTGGTGTTCCAGAAGCTTATAATGATGCTCATAAATTAAAAGATCACCTCATCACTCAGGCAGATCCAGGTCTCGACCTTGGCAGCCATACCCTAAGTCTTGGTTCAGGAGTTGCCTACCACCTTGGCATCTCCAGCACAAACCCTCCTCCTATCATCTCCGTGTACTTGCCCAAAGTCACTACAGAGACAACGGCACTCAACCTGTCTAACGCTATTGATGCTGTTAATGTATTTGTAAATGGTGTGCATTCCGTACAACCTGACTACGACCAGCAATATGTCATTGCGCCTGAAAAATGGGTACGTGAATTTACGGGCGCTACGGAGCCCTCTTATCTAGAGTTCCATTCCAGCAAAGAAAATAAACTCCGCAAAACGTTAGAAGGCTACTTCAAAAATCGCGTTGTTATAGCGAACACTCTTGAGCAAGAGGCCACGCTATTCAAAGTGATGCGCTCTGAACGGCTCGTTGTTTTGGCTATTTTATCTTTCGTCGTGGTGCTGGCAAGCTTTGGTGTTGTTTCCGCTTTGACCATCATAGCACTAGAAAAGAAATCAGACATTAGAACTTTATGGTCTATGGGGACATCAGAAAAACAGCTCCGAGGCGTCTTCTTTAAAAATGGAATGCTCATTGTGGCCTCTGGCTGGTTGGCTGGATTAACTCTGGGAATCCTTGTCATATTGATGCAGAAATATATCGGCATTGTACCTCTAGGCTCGGGGTACATTCGAGAGTACTATCCAGTGCAGCTTACCATAGAACATCTGGCCTTAACCTCCGCTATTGTGCTTAGTATTGGAACGGTGCTGAGCGCGTGGGCAACAAGAAACGTTGCGCTCATTAAATAACTATTTGCTTATCCGCGGTTTTGCCATACTGTAGGTTATTAAGTTCACCCAACTCCTGTACATTCCCGTATTTCGAAATGTATTCTTGCTCAATCTCATTTAATGTTGACAGCACATCGGCAGGATCCTCAATAGTCACTAACCTCGATCTGTAAGGTTTAAAGTGTGTGAGGCCTCGGAAATAGTTGGTGTAATGCTTTCTTGTTTCCATGATGGCATAGCGCTCTTCCTTCCACATAAGACTGAGTTCAAAATGTTCTCGTGCAGCAGCAACTCGCTCTTGGACGGTGGGCTTAGCACGTTCCGTACCGTGGGCGAAATAATGCTTTATATCGTCAAATATCCAAGGATACCCAATACTCGCTCGACCAATCATTATCCCATCTACACCATACTTATTTCTATACGCTAATGCTTTAGCACCGCTGTCTATATCTCCATTACCAAAAACAGGAATATGAAGTCGAGGATTATTCTTTGTCTCAGCTATCAAGCTCCAATCGGCTTCGCCTTTATACATCTGTTTTCTGGTACGACCATGGATAGAAATAGCTTGAATCCCTACATCCTGCAAACGCTCTGCGACTTCAACGATATACTTAGAATCCTCATCCCAACCCAATCTAGTCTTCACAGTAACCGGTTTATTCACTGCTTTGACAATCTCAGCAGTCATTTGAACCATTTTAGGAATATCTTGTAGAATTCCAGCCCCTGCCCCTTTACAAGCGACATTCTTAACGGGACAACCATAATTAATATCAATAATATCTGGGTTGGATTCCTCACAAATGGCGGCGGCCTGACGCATACTTTCAATCTCACTCCCGAAAATTTGAATACCAAGCGGCCGCTCATACTCATAAAAGTCGAGCTTCTTCACACTCTTCGCTGCATCACGAATCAGTCCCTCAGAAGAGATAAATTCTGTGTACATCACATCTGCACCGTGGTCCTTGCACAACTTTCGAAACGGTGGATCACTCACATCCTCCATAGGAGCAAGAAGCAATGGAAACTCACCTAATTCAATATCGCCTATCTTTACCATAGCGCAAAAATACAACCAGATGGGCGACACTGACAAGACACTTGAGTGGGGAACTGCAAGAACTATGATGGTTTTTATATTAATCACCATGGTGTCCTTGTTTTTCTTTGGCGGAATAGGGATGACTTTTGTGAAAAGCACCTTCGGATTAGAGAGTGCCAGCGGGATGCGCTGGCTACAGTTCTCCATATCTATTGGACTTTTTCTGATGCCTCCGCTCCTTTTTGCACAGCATGCATCTAGCACACCAGCAGCATTTTTAGGCTTAAACAAGCTTCCAACCTATTCTTCTGCTCCACATTCTCGGAAGAATGCCAAGAATCTTCCTCCTAAATACTTCACTTTTTTAGCACTCCTAATGGTTGCTGTTGGTTCATTCTTCGCAATAGACCTGCTCTCACATATCAACCATATGCTTCCTGACTATTCTTGGACGGAAGCCTTAATCGCGCAAGAAGAGCAGATGACAGACACCCTAGCTAAGCTCCTCTCACAGATGACACTATCTGCTTTAGCGGCAAACGTTGTGGTCATGGTATTAATCCCTGCTTTTGGGGAAGAACTGTTCTTCCGTGGTGTTTTACAAAAGGTTTTTCATAGCAATTTCGGTGCTCCCACAGCAGTGGTCGTAAGTGCTCTTTGCTTTGCTTTTGCGCACCAACAACCGTTGAGCATGCTGCCTATCTTTTTCATGGGCCTCACTTTTGGCTACGTTAGGATCTGGACAGGTTCACTTTGGGCGCCAATACTTCTACACGCTGTAAACAATGGTTTTGCTTTAGGAAGTGCTTATTTTAACAATGGCGTACTCCAAGACACTTCCGTAGTTGCTGGATCATGGATATCTTCCCTTGGACTCATTCCGTGCATCTTAGGGCTTCTATGGCTCAGGAACATCTATAAGGCTCACACTGCTTGGCTGCAGTAAGGATATCGAATAATTTTAAGCAACAAAAAAGCCGATCCCAGTGGGATCGGCTTTTTTAGTTTGCACTATCTGTTCGCTAGTTCTCTGAGCTATAAAGCGCATCTACGTTTTTAGGCTGCAATGAACTATAATTTATTTTTAACGCCTGCGCTTTGCGCAATTGCAATTTGATATCTGAAATTAGACCCATTTTCACGGTTCTATCAGCTTTGATACTCATTGTCATTAATGGACGCTCTTCTTCCGACTTTGTCTCGCGTTCCGAAATAACAAATGCCTGAACATCATCCAGTGTAGCAAAAGAATCATTCAATTGAATACGTGGAGATTTCCCAAACTTATCTTGGTATTTCTGACGCGGTGCACCAGCATAGATATAAGTCACTAGTGACTTCCGTTCAAGCTTTTGAATTTCTGTTGCCTGTGGTTTGTTGACCGCTACCTTAAGATCAACTTCACGCATTACCGTAGCAACCATAAAAAAGAACAACAACATAAAAACGATATCAGGAAGTGCCGACGTATTCATCGCCGGCAAAGCTTTATCCTTCTTTTTCTTAAGTACTGCCATTATCCACCAATATTTAACGGTTCTGCCTCAGAAATTTTCTGCGGGTAAGAAGTCTTGATTTCCTTGATGATATCTTGGTCCTCATCAGAATCCATTTCACGATAACTGCGACCATATTCGCTCTCTGCATACTCATCACGTAAATCTTGGTAGGCAGCGATAAGTTCGTTCTGAACTTTCACATACATACCATAAGAAGTACCACGATCATTTTGCAAAGAAATAACCGCCTTATCAGGGTTATCTGAACTGATCGACATTCCGTAGCCTTTGCAATAGTCACAAGACCTGTCCCCGTTATTATCAATAAACTCCATGGCTTTCTCGCGCAATTGCCCGATTTCCAGGTATTCATCTTCAACTAACAACTGGTCATTCGAATTGACTAGAACTGTAAAGATATTACGCTCCTTAATGGGCGGAGGATCTTGAATCAGCTCTTCATCAAACGGCGGAAGCTTTCTATTAATACCTTTATCCGTATCCATGGTAGTGGTTACAAGATAGAAGATCAGCAATAGGAAAGCAATGTCAGCCATTGAACCTGCATTGATTTCTGGTATGGCTCTTTTATTTCTTGCCATTTAAACCTTATTTAATTGCTCTTGAAACGATTGAATACACTACAGCCAAAACAGCGCCTGCTGCTAATATGTAGAACGCATTCAACATTGCGCTAACCGCAAGTGATGTCTCTAAAGTCACGTCTTTATAATTCTGGTAATCTGACCCGTCTGCAAAGGCATAACTTAATATCCCTAAAACCACAACTGCGGCCAGTCCAATACCTACACCTTTGATCCCTTTTGGGTTGACCACAAGTGAGAGTAAAAAGCTCAACACGGCAACGATCACACCAATAATGGTAATGATAATTCCGTAAGACACAAATCCAGGAGCACTGCTATCATTCGAAGCAACCATGATAAACATGATTACACCAATCACACCTAGCACGATACCTAGAATACGTCCAAAAAATGGAAGTTTACTAGCCATACTGATTATGAGTTTTTCTTGTTAAACGCTACTAATAAATCCAAGAAAGAAATAGAAGCATCTTCCATGTTTATTACAATACTGTCAATCATTGCAACGATCAAGTTGTAAAAGACTTGTAGGATAATCGCAACGATCAAACCAAATACAGTAGTCAAAAGGGCGATCTTGATACCACCAGCTACAAGAGAAGGATTGATATCACCCGCAGCCTCAATCGCATCAAATGCACCGATCATACCGATTACCGTACCCATGAAACCAAGCATTGGTGCCAAAGCGATAAACAATGAAATCCAAGAAACGCCTTTTTCAAGCTTGCCGTTCTCTACTGAACCTACGCTCATGATGGACTTATCTACCATGTCGAGGCCCTCGGAGTAATGGTCTAATCCTTCAAAGAAGATCGTGGCTACTGGTCCGCGAGTATTACGACAAACCTCTTTAGCAGCTTCAATTCCACCGTTATTAAGTGCGCCTTCTACTTCGTTCAACAACTTTTCAGTGTTGGTCTGGGCAAAAGTTAAATAAATGATACGCTCGATAACTAGCGCTAAACCTAAAACCAAGGCTAGCAATACAAACGACATAAAGAATGCACCACCCTCGATAAATTTTTCTTTCAAAATTTGAGTAAATGCCTTTTCTGCAGGAGCAGATTCTTCAACTACTACTTCTTCTTCAGCTACTTCTTCAGTAACAGCAGAGTCAGTTGTTGCAGCTGCAGAGTCAACGGCTGCATCTGCAGAATCCATTGTTTCAGTAACAGCCGAATCAGCTACTACTTCTTCAGTAGCCGCCATATCTTCTTGGGCATAAGCGTTAACGGTACCCATTGATAGGGCAACGATAGCAAACAAAGAGAGTGCTTTTTTCATTTTAACTTGTGTTTATTTCAATTTAACAGTGTTAGAGCATGTTCATGTTGCTAAACAGCAATGAAACAATGCGGGTCGAAAATACAAAAAATTGGTGTCGATTTCCTAATCTGTGAGCTCTCCTGACAGACTTGTCGTAAACTTACCACGAAAATCTTCTTCCGAAAGCCCCTGACCAAGCAATACCATCGCTTTCACTAAAGCACTCTCAAACGTCATGTCATTGGCGCTTAGCATATTAACCTGCTCTAAAGTACTTGAGCTATCATAAAGTCCGGGGACAACAGATCCACTGACACACTGTGAAGTATTGACAATAATGGTTCCGTTTTTTTCCACTTCCTGTAAAAATTTCAAGAATTGACTCGATCTGGGGGCGTTTCCAGCTCCAAATGTCCTCAACAAAAGAACTTTCCAATGTTTTAAAACAGGCAATTGATCATAAACCAGTCCGGGGTATAAAGTCACGACTCCTACTTCCTGATTCAATTTTTTCTGAATGAGCAGTGGACCTTTTGACTTCCAAAGAAGCTCATTTGCAACGGTTACTTTAACACCACTTTCCGCTAATGCAGGAAAGTTTGGCGAACTGAATGCATCAAACTCATTAGACGATCGTTTGTACGCGCGGTTACCTCGCAAAAGTTGGTATTCAAAGTAAATGCACACTTCCTGTATCAAGCCATTTTCATTTTCATCAACCATGGCGGCAAATTCAAAGGCACTCACTAAGTTCTCCACTGCATCAGTTCTAAGAACACCCACAGGCAACTGAGAACCTGTGATAATTACTGGCTTGCGCAAACCCTGAATCATAAAACTCAAAGCACACGCCGTATAGGCCATGGTATCAGTACCATGTAAAATTACGAAACCATCCACCTCGTCCATGAGTGATTCTATGGTCTCGGTAAGTTCAACCCAAATTGAAGGAGTCATTTCTGAACTGTCAATAGGATGAGATAACGCAACAGGAATAATATCGATAGGTAGTAGCTTCAAAGACGGTACTTTATCGCTCACTGCTTCAAACTCCATTGGGGTAAGTTTTCCGACATCATTGCGACGCATTCCTATGGTTCCACCGGTATATATTAAAGCAATTTTACGCATCTAGTGAAAATAGTTTTTTTGCATTAGTACTGGTCAAGGCAGCTACTTCTTCTAGGCTGATGGTTAAAACTTCAGCAACTACTTGAGCAACCTCAGCCATGAATGCTGGTTCGTTTTTAGATCCCTTAAACGCACTGGGCGTAAGATAGGGTGCATCTGTTTCTAAAAGAATTCTATCTATTGGAATGCCCTCAATCACAGTGTCCGTAGCTGATCTGTTATACGTGTAGGATCCACCTATGCCAAAGTAAAACTCACCAAGTTTCAAAATGCGCTTTACCTGCTTCTTTCCTCCGCTAAAGCAATGAAATACACCACGAATTCTACCTTCATGTTTTACTTGAGCGGCCTCTAGAACTGGTAAAAGCTGCTTAAAACTACTTCTCACATGTAAAACAATGGGCAAATCCCATTCCACTGCCCAATCTAACTGGGCTTCTAACGCTTGAATTTGAATATCCTGCGTAGTTGTATCCCAGTATAAATCCATACCTATTTCCCCAACCGCACAATACTTATCTGGAGTTTTGAGGTAATGGGATCTTATCGTATCTAATTCTGACTCCCAATCTTCCTTGACATAACAAGGATGCAGTCCTACCATCCCATAAGTCTTCAGCTCAGGGAAACTCGAGGCAACTCCATCTAATAATGGTAAACTCGAGGCAGAAATATTTGGCAATAGAATCGTTTTGACTCCAGCAGCAATTGCAGCGAGTTGGACTTCTGATGTACGATCACTAAAAGCCTGATCATATAGGTGACAATGGGTATCTGTAAACATTAAAGAGGCATGTTGCCGTGTTTCTTTTTCGGAAGTTGTTGTGCTTTATTTTCAAGCATTTTAAAGGCTCTGATCAATAGAGACCTCGTCTCTTCCGGTAGAATTACTTCGTCTACATAACCGCGTGAAGCAGCTTTATAGGGATTCGCAAATTCTTCCGCATATTCAGCTTCTTTCTCTGCCAATTCAACCGCAGGATCTTCGGCACCTTGTATGTCTCTTTTAAAAATGATTTCGGCTGCACCTTTAGCGCCCATTACCGCGATCTCCGCAGTGGGCCATGCAAAATTCATATCTGCACCAATCTGTTTAGAATTCATCACACAGTAAGCGCCTCCATATGCCTTGCGAGTGATTACTGTAATTCTTGGAACGGTAGCTTCACTAAACGCATAGAGTAGTTTCGCACCATTCGTGATTATTCCATTCCATTCTTGATCCGTTCCCGGCAGAAATCCAGGGACATCTTCGAAAACCAGTAATGGGATATTAAACGCATCACAAAATCTGACGAAACGAGCGCCTTTTTGAGATGCTTGGATGTCTAGCACTCCAGCCAAATAAGCGGGTTGATTTGCTACAATTCCGATCGACTTTCCCGCGAGTCGAGCGAAGCCTACGATCATGTTTTCAGCGAAATCTTTATGGACCTCAAAAAAAGAGTTATCGTCTATAGTACCCTCGATGACTTCCTTCATGTCATACGGCTGGTTGGCATTATCTGGAACAATGTCCTTCAATACCATACGTGTTTCATCACCACCTGAATAAGGCAATGAGGGAGCATCTTCATCACAGTTTTGAGGAACATAGCTCAACAGCTTTTTCAATCCCTCAATCAGTGCTATTTCGTTTGGATAAGTGAGGTGGGTTACACCGCTTTTTGTTGCATGCGTATTAGCGCCACCCAGTTCTTCCGCGGTAACTTCTTCATGGGTTACCGTTTTGACAACATTAGGTCCGGTGACAAACATGTAGGAGGTGTCCTCTACCATCATGATGAAATCTGTCAATGCAGGAGAATAAACCGCACCACCAGCACAGGGACCCATCATGGCAGATAATTGAGGTATAACTCCTGAGGCCTGTACATTGCGGTAAAAAATATCGCTGTACCCTCCTAAAGAGACTACGCCCTCCTGAATACGGGCACCACCACTGTCATTAAGGCCAATCAATGGAGCACCATTTTTCATGGCCAAATCCATCAATTTCACGATTTTTTCTGCGTGTGCTTCAGCTAGGGAGCCTCCAAGCACTGTAAAGTCCTGGGCAAAGACATAAATTAATCTTCCGTTGACGGTTCCGTATCCTGTGATGACACCATCACCTAAAATTTTCTGCTGGTCTAACCCAAAGAGGTTGCTCCGGTGCTGTACTAAAGCTCCCATCTCTTGAAATGACCCTTCATCTAAGAGAAAGAATATTCGCTCGCGTGCCGTCAGTTTTCCTTTTGCGTGCTGGGCTTCAATACGTTTAATGCCGCCGCCTTCTTTGCTTTTAGCTCTTAAATCTAGTAGTTCTTGACGTTTGTCCTGCATGGTGGTTCTAATGCTTAAGTTCTGGCTTCAATTTACTTCTTTGGAAAAGGCATCCCGCAAATTTACTTTGCTATGCCTGTGATATCTTTTAGTTTCCTTAGCTTTTCTACGGATTTCAATTTGTTCTTCTTCTGGGACTTGGGTTACATCTATACATTGCGGTGTACAGCAACCTTCATGTTTTACTTCACATTCTTCACATTGAATGAACAAGAGGTTACAGGCTTTATTTAAGCAGTTTGCGTGGCGCGCAGAGGGCTGGCCGCACTGGTGACATTCTGAGATAATTTCTTGTGAAATTTCCTCACCCAATCGTTCATCGAATACGAAATTCACACCATGAAACTTATTGGGAAGGTTCTCCTGATCTATTTGTCTGGCATAATCTATAATGCCTCCGTGAAGCTGGTTCACATCCTCAAACCCATGGTGCTTCAAATACGCTGAAGTTTTTTCGCAACGAATACCACCAGTACAATACAGCAACACTTTTCTACTTTCTTGACCTTTTAATTTTTCTAAGACCATGGGCAGTTCATCTCGAAAGGTCTCTGCCTCTGGTAAGACCGCTCCTTCAAAATGACCAATCTCACTTTCATAATGGTTGCGCATATCCACAACAAGAGGATCATCATTCTCGATCGCTTTGTTCCATGACTTTGCGTCAAGGTGATTGCCCACATCTGTAACGTCATAGTCCCCGGGCTGAAGTCCATCGGCTACAATTTGCTCACGTACTTTTACTTTGAGCTTTAAAAAGGATTTTCCCTCCGTTTTATCAGTTACCGCAATCTTAAAGGGAACATCATTGAAGTACCTATTTGAACGAATCGACTTTTCAAAATCAGTCCAGTGTTCCTGTGGAATATTCATTTGCGCATTGATCCCTTCATTTGAAACATAAATTCGGCCCAAGCAATTCCATGAAAACCATTGCTGAAATAATTCATCACGCAATTCTTGTGGGTTTTCTATGATCACATACTTATAAAACGACAGTGTTATTCTTTCAAAAGTTTCTCCTTCAAGTTTAGCCTGAAGCTCTTCCCTACTGAGTTTATTGACTAAGTTTCGTTTCCCCGCATTAGGATCCATATGATGGCCATTTATTACTGTAAAGATAGGTTATCTTTAAACCACTCAATTTTGATCTTTATCACATCCGAAGCATGAACTCAACCATACTTATACTAGGGGCTTGTGGCCAAATTGGCACAGAGTTAACCTTAACCCTACGAGCAAAATACGGCAACAACGCAGTTATTGCAACTGATATTCGTGAGCCCTTGATGAAAGAGCTTAAAAACGGTCCTTTCGAGTTACTCGATGCAAGCGATGCGATTGCCATGCGCTCCATTTGTGAAAAATACAATGTACATACCATGTACCACCTCGTAGCCATGTTAAGCGCGACTGGTGAGAAGTTTCCCATGAAGGCATGGGATTTGAATATGCAAAGCCTGCTGCACGCATTAGAGTTGGCGAAAGAAGGTGTCCTAAGTAAAATATTTTGGCCATCTTCTATTGCCGTTTTTGGTCCTACAACGCCAAAGAGAGAAACCCCGCAACAAACCATCATGGAACCTTCGACGGTGTATGGGATTTCTAAACTCGCGGGGGAGCGTTGGTGTGAATATTATGCCTCTAAGTATGGTGTTGACGTTAGGTCCATTCGTTATCCCGGATTGATTTCATGGAAATCTCAGCCCGGTGGCGGGACCACTGACTACGCTGTAGAGATTTACTATAAAGCCTTAGAAGAAGGTCGTTATACCAGCTTTCTTTCTGAGCGCAGGGCATTGCCAATGATGTATATGGACGATGCCATCCGGGCGACCATAGAACTGACAGAGGCTCCTGCTGAACAGGTAAAAATCAGAAGTAGTTATAACCTTGCTGGCATTAGTTTTGACCCTATCACGATCGCGAAAAGTATCGCTAAATATGTGGAGGGCTTTACCATGGATTGTAAGACTGACTTCAGAGAAGAAATAGCCGCGTCTTGGCCGGAAAGCATTGATGACCGTTCGGCGCAAGAAGACTGGAATTGGTCCCCAACATTTGATCTGGATTCAATGACCCAAGCGATGCTTACTAATTTGAAAGTAAAGCTGAGGAAATAAGGTCAAAAGCATTTAGAAATCGCGAATGACTTTGACGAGTTAATCAATCAGAATAAATTTCTCTGAGTATGCCTTATTTGCAGTTTTAACACGCATAACGTAGAATCCTCTGGCTAAGGTTGACACCTCTATAGACGCGTTGTATTGACCAATAAACTCCGTGTAACTACTTTTCCAAACCATTTGTCCAGCTGTATTGTAAATACCTACCGTTACCTCTTCCTTTTGACCAATTAAGAATTGGACATTGAGGGTTTGCGTCGCCGGGTTTGGGAAAAGATGTATTCGATAGTCTCGATTTTCTACGATGAAAACCTCAGACTCAATTTCACAGGAGTCAAAGCGAATAATGAGCTGGTATCTTCCGTCTAAAGGGTTGTAGATGATGCTGTCTGAAGAAACATCGGTGCCATTAAAAAGCCATCTGTACGATACACCACTTACCTGTTCTGAGATTGATGCACTAAGGTTTTTATTTTCGGACTCGATAGCCACGTCAATTACATTTTTGCAGGTATCAAAGTGAGCAATCAAGGTTGTGTTCGAAGCAAGTGCGACTTCTATCGAATCAGTATCTACGTTATTGTAGGTCTGTGCAGTTGAATACCAGTGTGAAAAGATAAAACCATGACTAGGTAAGGCTTTAGCCGTAACAGGACACCCTCCGTGGTATATACCGTCCCAAGGTAATTCAGGTAGGATACTATTGATCTTAACATGTCCCGAGTTGTCCGGATAGGTATCCAGGCTCACTTCTTTTTGACCCTGAAGAGATAAGTTCCCATTAATATGTTGACGCGCAGTAGCGATACGCGCACTATTATATTGTTTTATGTCATTGACTGAATTCTCCCATTCCGTGTAAGAGTATGGCGACATCTGTTGAGTGCTCCAATTTGCTATGTGATCAGGAATTGCATTTTGTATGCTTCCCTTCAACTCATTCACAGTGGTATTGAAATTATTTACTTGAAACGTAGTGTTGATTAGATCGTCATATCTATTTGTGAAGCGACATTTAAACTCATTATTGTTTAAGGCAAGATTGAAAATTGCCGCATGTGTATTGGGTGTGCTAGGGTTCCGAGCCAAATAGAGATAATTCTGATAAATGTTTTGACCAAAATGACCTAATGCCGCATCAGTATCGTAGAGAACATACCGCCATTTACCACCCGCTGTATCCGGTCTCCACAGTTTAGTGTTGTTCAATCCCCATGCAATACCCAACCAATCCATGTTCTGTATGTAGGTTTGAAAAATGAAATAATCGATATAATTATCGGTATCAAAGCGGGAACTAAATACCTCCACAAAATCAGGATCATTGACGCTCGTGTTTTGGAGTATGGTATATGTTTGATCAAAGTGATCAGTAGAACCGGCTAGTGCACCGTTCCAATTTAACAGATCTACCTGATTACTATTCATGCCATGGTTGCTCTCTACATAGTGCTCGTCTATTTTTTCTCTAATCCCATAGTGTCCCCAATAAACGCCATTGAGATAAACAATACAGGGCTCGTAACCCATTCGGTCAATATGGGTGTCTTCTGCTAAGCGGCTCATAATGGCATCTTGGATTCTATCAGAGGCACCATGTTGACCCGCATTTCTGAGGTTGAAATTTTTATATTCTGTAATAGCCGGTTTCCTTTTGATTAGGGTGTATTCCACAGCGCCCGTGTAGATTGATTTAGTATCTATTCGAAAAGACTTCTGAGGTTCTGCTCGTGACCAACCGCCATGAATTTCTAAATCAAATACTGTTTCAAACTGTTTAACTCTTGAGCCATCAAAAAATTCCATTCGTGATTTCTTTGACCACGGTTGCCAAAAGTTACTTCCGAAATAAGGATAGTCCGTTGAAGCATTTGGTCCAGATACATATATACCTGAATACCAATCCCACAAATTGTCTTCGTCTGTGATGATTGAGAAGACGGGAAGGTTATGGTTGTCTTCGTCTATGATATAGGTTCTGTCTATAGTAGCACTAGGAAGTCTTTGGCCCGTAGCATCAAATGACTTTACGCTCAGGACCGTTGTGCTGTACACATATATTGGACCACTTACGACATTATCGTTAACATCTGGGATGTCTCCGTTCGTAGTGTAATAGGAAGTTGCATTACTAGATGTGGTAACGTTTACCTGATTAGGTGCCTGATACCAACCCGAGGGTAGATCCAATAGTGGTGAAGTAACTATCCCTGAATAACAGGTGTTCTGAGCGTTTGAAAGGTTTGGTGATGGTGCATCAAAATAGCACCAATTTCCAATTCCATCAGGAATCCTACCTCTGCTGATAGTGTTGGTAATGTCAAGAGGAATAAATATGCTATCCATAACAGTCCCGTTAGAGTCACTTATAGTGATGGTTTCTCCGTGGGATAATTTGAAGCTGGCATGAGGTAATACTAAAGGTGCCGATACCCAGCTAGGCAACGATTGATAGTTGTAAGCGGTTGAGGCAATTCCCGCAGAGAGATAAAAGTTGCTGCTCATATCCGATGATGTCGCGGATGCATTGTGGACGCGGATTGCCAATACGTTTGTACCTGAGGTAAGCAAGTTTTCGATTTCACTTGCTGTAAATAGCTTTTGATCAGGTATACCGCCACTGTATAAAACCGCTTCGTGGTCGATATTCGTGAATTCATTATAGCCTGGTGAGGAATTTGTAAAATTATTCGATCGCATGATTTCTTCGCCGTTCAAATACGCGATGAATCCATCGTCATAATCTGCATGGAAAAGGAGGTGTGTGATGTCATCAATATCTATAACTTGAAACTCCTTCCTGAGTAAGATGGATGGCGTTGAAACTATGATCGTGTTGTCATCGTTGTCTCCATATCCGAAACCACCTTGACCCACACTCCAATTCTGGTCATTGTATCCGAGAATGTTCCAATTGCCATAGTTTATAGGAGGGGTGCTTCCCGCCCAATACTTCCAACTATTTTCCGCGATTACGATTGATTCCCAATGGTTTGGAACTATTGTGTTTTCGCGTCCAGACGCACAAATAGTGATGAGGTCCTGGCTCGCCAAATACCGATTAGGGAATTGCCATTTGCCTAGATTATTTGGATTATCGCTGAGATAATAATCCGAGAGAAAAACGGAATCATTAGAGTAATTGAACACTTCTATCCAATCCACATCATCGCCGTATTCATCAGTAACGCCTCGTTTACTGTTAAATTCATTGACTGCTAACTGCGCGTGCGATGAAACTGAAGCACACAAGAAACCGATCAGTACCAGGTATTTGTTTACTGCAAAACGATCAATCGTGAATTCCATAGCATGCTAAATTACGCTATTCACATAAAATCCAACAATTCTAAATGATATCACGACAGCTGTAGTAGTCCCATCAAGAAAGTAATAACTATAAATCAACTTCAAAATATTCTGAAGTCCCGTCGTATCCCGTAATCACTTTTTGACCCATATGATGGAATCCTAAAGCTTCTAATACTTTAATGCTTGCGGCATTATCAGGATGAGTAACAGCGCTTAATTTTATTTGATCAAAATCTTCTTTCGCGGCCTGCATCAAACGCAGGGCACTTTCTCGAGCATATCCGTTGCCTTCGGTTGAAGGTAAAAGTGCATAGCCTAAATCAATAAGACGCATGCCAGTACGGACATATAAGCCACAAACCCCTACTTTCTGTCCGGTTGCTTTCAAGACTAAAGTGTAGTTTGCATAGCCGCACTCATGTAGCTGCTTCAACGTTTTTGAACGAATGTATTCGCAAGCATCGGTGGGATCCTTAAAATTGCGATCACCTATGAAACGTATTGCTTTCTCTTGGGTAAAAATCTCATGAATGAGCACTGCATCCTCTTCCGTGGTAGGACGTAAATACAATCGGTCCGATTCGAAAGAGAGAAATTTATTTTTCATCATACCAACTGCTGTATTTCTGGTAGTTGTTTGCAATACGTTCTATTTCACCTGAACGCAGTCGCTCAGGAACTAATCCTACCTCTTTCGCCGGAACCCCAGCCCAGAGCGTTCCCTTAGGAAGTCTTTTGCCTTGGGTGACCACAGATCCAGCTGCCACAATGCAGCCCTCTTCAACCACACAATTGTCCATGACAATAGCACCCATTCCGATCAAGACATTGTCCTCAATACGGCAGCCGTGTACAATCGCATTATGTCCTATACTGACATTGTTGCCAATAACAGTTGGATACTTCTCGTAGGTGCAATGTACCGTGGCATTGTCTTGTACATTCACCTTGTTCCCCATGAAAATCGCATTTACATCAGCACGAACAACACTTCCGAACCAAAAACTACAGCCTTCTCCACAGGTTAGCTGGCCCACAATCGTGGCGTTTTCAGCGATAAAACTGTCCTTTCCGATGTTCGGAGTATGACCTAATATAGTTTTGATTACAGGCATAATATGGTTTATATAATGATGTCATTCAAAGATACACCCTGACACATTACTCCGTACTTTTACACCGAAATACACATGATTATGGACATCAAAAGAGTACCGGTCAGCATTTATGCAGAAATGACCCCTAATCCTAAGGTAATGAAGTTTGTAAGTAATAAACTGCTCTTACAAACTGATTCTGCTGAATTCAGAAATATAGAAGAGGCCAAGCCTTCCCCATTAGCAACCAAGTTGTTCCACTTCCCTTTTGTTAAAGAAGTATTTATTTCAGGTAATTATATCGCTATAGCAAAATTCGATGTGATCGAATGGGATGATGTTGCCCAAGAGGTACGCATCTTTATCACCGAATTTCTTCAAGAAGGCGGCGTTGCGGTAAACGAAGAACAGTTAGTTCCAAAAGAAGAAATCCAAGAATCAAACGGACCTGTACTCAGCGGTGAGGATAAAACTGAAGTAGAGCAGCGCATTGTTGATATCCTTGAAGAGTATATCAAACCTGCAGTAGCACAGGACGGTGGAAACATTGCTTTTATCGCCTACAAGGATAAGGTAGTGGAGGTACAGCTTCAAGGCGCATGCTCTGGATGCCCTTCCTCAACCATGACTTTGAAAAGCGGAATCTTAAGTATTTTACAAAAGATGCTGCCAACATTAGTAGACGATGTTGTTGCTATAAACGGATAGCAAACCTAGGATCATAAAAACAAAAAAGGCGGCCCGTTGGGCCGCCTTTTTTGTTTCCTTATTTATTTCCCTCATTAAGCGGGAGACATACCCATATTTCTAAGATGGTTGAAGTGTCCCTTCAACCCATCCCAAAGGGTTTTGTATTCGTTATACGGAAGTTGAAATTCTTCTGCTGTTTTACGTACGATCTCTGCGATTTTAGGGTAATGTATGTGGTTTATTGTTGGGAATAAGTGGTGTTCAACTTGGAAATTAAGTCCACCTGTGTACCAGGTTACAAGAGCATTCTTGGTACTAAAGTTTGCAGTTGTTTTCAACTGATGCTCTAATAAAGTGTTTTCCTTTGCTTCATCTTCTGTAAGGAACTCCGCCTTATCAACTACATGCGCCAACTGGAACGTAAGAGAAAGAATAAGACCTGCGATTACATGCATCATCATGTTTCCTACAAGAATCATTTTCCAATCAATACCCATAACAAGTGGGAGTATGTAGAATACTCCAATATGGAAACCTTTTCCTACAATGAGCTTTGTCCAAACCATTCCAAGGCTTTGATTCTTCGCTTTGAATAAATCGCTTTTATTGTATTTAATTACCTGCTTGAAGTCCTTTTCTAGTAGCCATTTCCAGGTCATCAATGTATACGCAAAAGAGGCATATATATGCTGGTACTTGTGTTTTGGCTTTAAAGGTTGAGATGGGTGAAAACGGAACATAGAACCAGAGTCAATATCATCATCATGTCCATCGACATTCGTATGTGTGTGGTGCTTTACGTTATGCTGTACCCGCCATGTGTATGAATTACCACAGAGCATATAAATAACGGCACCAATTTTACGATTAATCCATTCACTTTTAGTTAAAGTATTGTGTAGTGCATCATGCATAAGGTTCATTCCAACTCCTGCCATGCCAATACCCGTGATTGCCCAAAGAACAAGCGTCCATCCAATACTCTGATAACCGCTCAAAAACAAAACAAATGGCACCAAGTAAAGCGACAAGTTCGCAACTGCCTTCAATACATATCTGTAATCAGCCAATTGAGATTTTCCCGTTTCCTTAAAGTACGATCTTACCCGTTGTCTAACTTCTCTTTGGAAATCACTATTGCTTTTAAATTTTAACATAAGTTCTGTTAGTTAAGAGAGCATGAAATTAGTAAACAGAACGTAAACTACGACCACATAGTTTAGCTTTGCATAAAATTAACATTTTAGTACGATGCTAAAGAATCAAAAACCACAAGAGCTTAAGGCCTGGCAAAAGCTTCAGAAGAATTCGATTTATGATAAAAGAACCCTAAAGATTCGCTTCTATGAAGATTCTGAAAGGTTCTCAAAGTACCACGTGAACTGGGATGGGATTCTATTCGACTTCTCTAAAAATCATATGGGAAGCGAAACTTTTTCATTATTCCAAGAGCTTTTAGAGGAAGCGGGGGTTCGTGAAGCCATTATACAACAGCAGAGTGGCGAAAAAATAAATGTTACCGAAGATCGCGCCGTTTTACATACCGCACTGCGTAACATGAGTGATAAACCCATCTTTGTGGATGGCAAGGATGTCATGCCCGGAGTAAAAGCATCTTGGGCACAGCTTGCCACTTTCTCAAATGAAGTCCGTTCTGGAGCATGGAAAGGATACACGGGCAAGAGAATCAAACACGTCGTTAACATAGGAATCGGTGGGTCAGATTTAGGTCCACGTATGGTTATAAATGCATTAAAGCCTTTTCAAACAGAAGAGATGACCTTTCATTTTGTCGCTAACGTAGATGGAGCTGACTTATATGAAATACTTAAAAAAGTAGATCCTGAAACCACGCTATTTATAGTTGCATCTAAAACATTCACCACACAAGAAACCATGACAAACGCCAATAGCGCAAAGTCTTGGTTCCTGGAAAACGGAGGTCAAGATGACGACGTAGCGCGACATTTCGTGGCGGTAAGTACGAACGCTGAAGGTGTCGCTGAATTCGGAATCGATACAGAAAACATGTTTGGTTTTTGGGATTGGGTTGGAGGACGATATAGCGTATGGTCTTCCATAGGGTTGCCCGTGGTATTATCCATAGGGTTTCAAGGATTTCAAGAGTTCTTAAATGGCGCGCATGCCATGGACAATCACGTAGCAGAAGCGGATTGGAACGAAAATATTCCTGCACTGATGGCCGTTCTTGGGATTTGGTACAGGAACTTCCAAAACGCGCCAAGTCATGCGATCTTACCTTATGATCAATACTTGGATAGATTCGCAGCCTACTTCCAACAGGGAGATATGGAAAGTAATGGTAAATATGTCGACCGTGCAGGGAATCGTGTAAATTATCCTACAGGGCCTATCATTTGGGGAGAGCCTGGCACAAATGGACAGCATGCATTCTACCAGCTGATTCATCAAGGAACAGACCTTATTCCATCTGATTTTATCGCAGCTAAAAATTGTCAGCACAGCCTCGGAGATCACCATCCTATCCTTATGGCAAATTTCATCGCGCAAACAGAGGCACTGATGAAAGGAAAGTCGCGCACAGACGTGGAGATCGAAATGAGACAAGCTGGGATTTCAGAAAACGAAGTGGATAAAATAGCTCCTTACAGAGTATTTGAGGGCAATCGACCTACCAACAGTATCGTACTTGACGAGGTCAACCCCTACCACTTAGGGCAACTGGTTGCTGCCTATGAGCATAAAATATTCATCCAAGGTTTTATTTGGAATATCTTCTCCTATGACCAGTGGGGAGTTGAACTTGGAAAAGTACTCGCCAAAACTGTTTTTAACGAGCTTAGTGGTGGTCCTGCACACGATCATGACAGTTCTACGCTAGCGTTAATAGATTACCTAAAAAAGTAACCCTTACCCGCTAAGAACATCTCTAAAAGGTCTAATCGTTCTTTCAACGGTTAGACCTTTTCTTTTGAAGAGTGGTTTACCAGAGATTCGACTCTGCAGGGTTGAATACACTTTGTGTTATTTGATTCTGAAGGCTCATGGGTATAGACAACACCGGAACTAGGTTTATATTTAATTTATAATGGGGCAAAAAAAAACCGGTCGTTTCCGACCGGTTTTTTTAAATTAATCACAACAGTTAAACTGTCATTATATCCTGTTCTTTCTTAGCGAACATAGCATCACATTTTGCAATGTATTCATCTGTAGTTTTTTGAATAAGAGTCTCACTGTCCTTTTGCAAATCTTCACTTAAACCGTCATTTCCAAGTTTTTTCAACTCATCCATCGCTGTTTTACGTGCTGCACGAACACCCACTTTAGCATTCTCAGTTTCACTCTTTGCAAGTTTCGCTAAATCTCTTCTCCGTTCCTCTGTCAAAGGCGGCACAGAGATGATGACGCTCTCCCCATTGTTCATTGGATTAAAGCCAAGTCCAGCATTCAAAATAGCCTTTTCAATGTCTGGAATTATCTGCTTTTCCCATGCCTGAATACTTATGGTTCTCGCATCAGGGGTATTAATGTTACTGACCTGCCCTAACGGTGTAGGAGAGCCGTAGTATTCCACCATAATACCCTCAAGCATAGTAGGGTTCGCGCGACCCGCACGAATCTTCACCAATGCCTTTTCCATGTGGGAAATGGCTTTATTCATATCCTCCTTAGTAGAGTCATAAACAAATTCTAATTCTTCTTCCATCATCAATTAGTTCTTAATTCTTTACGAGGGTTCCTACACCAACCGTTCCATGAATCACCTTTATTAGATTTCCAGAAGTATTCATATCAAACACAACAATTGGTAAATCATTCTCCTTACTCAAGGTAAACGCAGTCATGTCCATTACATTAAGACCCTTGTCATACACTTCTTTGAAACTAAGTTGAGCAAACTTAGTAGCTGTAGCATCTTTTTCAGGATCAGCAGAATAAATTCCGTCTACCCTGGTTCCTTTTAAAATAACATCTGCCTCTATTTCAATTGCACGTAGCGCAGCTCCTGTATCCGTAGTGAAATACGGATTACCCGTCCCACCAGAAAAAATAACTACTCGACCTTTTTCTAAATGGCGAATGGCGCGACGGCGAATAAACGGCTCTGCTACTTTGTCCATCTCTATGGCACTTTGTAATCTTGTTTTCACACCTGCAATTTCCAACGCACCTTGTAAGGCTAGGCCATTAATAACAGTCGCTAACATTCCCATGTGATCTGCTTGTACACGGTCCATGCCTTGTGAAGCTCCGCTGATGCCACGAAAGATATTTCCACCCCCTATGACGATGCCTACCTGAACACCCGATTCTGCTACAGCTTTAATCTCTTCTGCATATTCGGCTATTCTTTTTGGATCTATACCGAATTCACGGTCTCCCATGAGGGCTTCGCCACTCAATTTTAGCAGCACACGGTTGTATTTCATATCAAGTGGGTTTGAAGGCAAATATAACTCAACTCCCTAGGAAACCCAACGGACCTACTGCGAGTTTTACATTCATTCCAACATATGAGCATAAAAAAAAGGCCGCACTCACCACGAAGGTGAATACGGCCTTTATAAAATATAAGCGTCTATTACAAAGAAACGCGCTTAAAGTCTACTACTTCCAAACCAGCTTGAACGCTAAGTAAGTATTTAGCAACACTCATTTTACTGTCTTTGATAAAGTCTTGATCAACAAGTGTATTCTCCTTAAAGAACTTATTCAATCGACCATTTGCTATTTTGTCTAGCATCTCTTCTGGCTTGCCTTCTTGGCGTGCCAAATCCTTACCAACCTCTAGTTCACGATCGATAACGTCTTGCGTTACAGAAGTGCGATTCAAAGCCACTGGATTCATAGCCGCTGCTTGCATCGCAATATTACGACCAGCCTCTAGAGCCTCAGCAGACAACCCAACCAACGTAGCAATTTTATTACCGTT